>Ga0302286_10002147_pt1 | contig 13942 bp, 16 predicted proteins | sample III_Fen_E2_3_FD_198765 | JGI IMG/M metagenome (GOLD analysis project Ga0302286, IMG submission 198765) | Peat permafrost microbial communities from Stordalen Mire near Abisko, Sweden - III_Fen_E2_3 | ecosystem: Environmental > Terrestrial > Soil > Wetlands > Permafrost | place: Sweden: Abisko...
TGCGGAAGTAAAACGCCAGGCTGACAACATCAACATGGATGAATTAAAGCAGAAAGCGACCTCCCTGGTCCACAAATTGAAAGATTACCAGGTCGAATATCGTGCGCTGTCAATGACAGAGATGTAAACTTCTATCGTAGAAGGCCTATATCCAAATTCCTTTTCCAAATCAGTGACATCGCAATAGGTGTTCAGCACATCCCCCGGTTGCATAGGTCGAAACTCTTTGGCTGTTTTTTTACCAAGTGCTTTTTCCAGCGTTTCAATATAATCCATGAGCCGAACCGGTTCTTTAAAAAACTCTTTAATAAAGCATCGCCAAGTGTTGGTGATGAGCAATATGATCATTAAAAACCGTCAATGATTACCGTAGCAGATAATTAAATACATTCATCAACGTAATGCCATTTTCCAGTTGATGAGTGGGAATATTGTCAGTGGTCAAAATCCATTTGGGGAAAGAATCATCGGTCAATGTCAGCGAACGTTGCTCTTGTTTAAGTTTTTCATCATCGGGCAATGAATAGGCTGACTGCACATAGACACGTTCACTGCCTCTATTGCAGACAAAATCTATCTCCAGCACACTCCGCTGCGTTTTCCCATTGCTATCTTTTGAATAGTGCTGCAATACGCCGACATCCACTCCATATCCCCGCTCCAGCAAGTAGTTATACAGAATATTCTCCATGACATGAGTGGGCTCCACCTGTCTGAAATCCAGCAAAGCATTACGCAGCCCCATATCAGAGAAATAATACTTGCAAGGTGTGTCAATATATCTTTTGCCCTTGATATCGTATCTGATGGCACGTGACAGCAAAAACGAATCTATGAAATAATCAATATAATTTTTAATAGTCCAGGAATTGATGTCAACCTTTTTCTCACTCTTAAAAGTATTCGACAACTTAGTAGGATTTGTCAAACCGCCAATAGTAAAAGCCAACAACTTAAAGAGTTCCTCCAAGTCCGCATCATTCTTTACTTTGTTCCTATTGATAATATCAGTCAAATAGGTCTCATGAACCAACTGATGAAGCATCTCCACTTTAAGCCGTTCATCCTTTTCCATCACCACCATCGGAATGCCACCATAGAACATGTAGTCACGCCATGCCCTACTTGGCTCAACATTCATCTCTGTTACTATCTCCTTGAATGACAAAGGCACTAAATGGATTTGTACTCCACGCCCCCTAAATTCGGTAATGATGCCCGATGATAAAAACTTAGCATTACTGCCTGTCACATAGACATCTAAATTTTGAAAATGCAAAAAGCCATTCAGCACATCCACAAAATCCTCCAGCATCTGCACCTCATCGAGCAAAACATAGAACATCTCCGAGTCGGACTTGGCCTTCTTCTCCACAAAATCATAAAGTACCTCCGCTTTACGATATTTGCGGTCAGCAAAATTATCCAACTGAATCTCAATGATATGTTTTTGATCTATCCCTTGTTCTATCAAAAAACGCTTAAACAGAGTAAATAGAAGATAAGATTTACCAACACGTCTCAAGCCGGTAACCACCTTGATAAGATGATTATGTCTATAGCCGATAATTTTATTAATTGATGTCTCTCTCTTAAACTCCATTATGAAGAATATTTTTGTGTATATACACAAATTTACTTCGCGAAAGTAATTATTTTTTCATCGTCCACCAAATTATTATAGCTGTTTTGCCAATCTCCACCAATTCACTCCCCCCTTCATGTTCATTACCATCATATTGAACACTTTAATCACCTTGTCGTGCATAATGGCATCAGCAAACAGCATGGGTGACATATCCGGTCTGCCCCATGGCCCATAAACCGTAAAGAATCGCAATCCCGTGGTCGGTAACTGATATAATTCAATTTATTCATTCGTACACTGGTGTAACCTAAAAAACTTTTTCATAACCACCACATATATTCCACTAAGTAATATAAATAGAGTCTGTCTGTAATATAAAAGCATGTAAATATCAGCTCTTTATCCTTTTTATTTACAAATCTTCTTTGTATCTTTTTCTTGAATTAAAGATAGCAATAGTGATGAAATTATATAACGAATTGGTATTAAAATTTGAGAAATCGGACTGGTCAAAGAACCCGGAATTTGGAGTGATTGATACAATCCTTGAGCTTCGTCCTGATATTTATCACATATTCAAGGTTGATATAGTTGGCAATGAAGACATTAGCAATTTTGGTCGTAAGGATATGTTCTAGCCCGAAAAAGTGGACACTATGTCTCGTCCATCAACACGTGCCGGTGCATGAGCAAAACCCTGCTCGTCTAATGTCTCACTACGGGTATCTTATAATGAATTTACAAAATCACCGAACCTCAAAATTCTTTCACTATTGGTTTTATTGAAAAGTAGGTGCTCGAAATCCTTCTGTTTCTTTTTCAGGTCAATGGTTGCAAGAAGTTTACTCGTTGTTTCTTTAAATTCCTTGAGATTGCTAATACCACAGCGTTTCGACAGGAAATCATAATCCGGCATAGCTTGTGATAATAAGAACATCAAGTCATAAAAATCACGTCCTTTGGAGCGAGCCAGCATGGCAGCTATTTTCATACTGCACAACACAGCATTTGAAGGAACGGGGAAAGGAAAGAAGAAGCCACAACCTTTAATATTTGTCATAACAGATTCATATTTGACACTCTGATGATCCTTATGTCCGCTCATGCCCAAATCAAACAGCAATTCCGGGAAATAAATGTTACGCCTAAATGCAGTTAATTTCGGATTCTCCTTATCTCTTGTTTCCACTCGAAGCCCGGAGCGTTCCAAAAACTGGATTATTCCGTTTGTCATTTCAAAAAATTCGTCTTTAGACAGACCTTTGCAGTCAAAATCCAAATCTTCGGAAAAACGATCTATACCTTTTACCAAACGCAGGTTTGTTCCCCCTATGAACGTAATTTTTTGAATGTGTGGAGTGGACGAAAGATAATCCAAAATCATCAACTGTAAATACTCTTTCAGTATATACTTGTCATAAATGGAATTATCCTGAATAGATGGGGGAAAATAGTTCCTAATTTGTCCTAACTGTATCATAGATCGTAAGTGCTAAATAAAACCATCACCCTTTGGTCTAGTACTTTACTTTGGAACTTGTTGCAATATTCCTTCAGCAAATCTTTATTCAAATCATCATGCAGGTAATCTTCATCCAAACGCAATTCTTCCAGCTCTTGCTCGTTGTCGTAGAATGAATACAGATACAGTAAATCAAGCAACGCCTTCTCAGGGGTGGCAAATTGAATGGTTCGGTTGTCTGCCATAGGCTTTAAACCATATCCAAACATCAGGTCTTCTTTTACGCTGTTGTAGGAATATTCTCCAAAATCATTGGAAAAAGAAGCTGTTTTAAGAGATGTCACACTGGTAATTTGTACCACTGCTTCCGGTATCATTCCATAAAAAGCCAATGCCGTATGAAGGCTGATATAAGAAGGACGATAAATTCGATTTGCAAAATAAAGGGAGTAATCAGGTTTGTTCTTGTATTCGGAAAAAGCAAAGCACCCTTGCCTTAACCGGATGAGATAGCCCTTCTTTATCCATCTGGTCAAGTTATTGTGATCAAAATCCGGCTGCCATGCATATATCTGATAGATATTGAAGTATGCCAAATCAAACATTTTATCCTTAAACTCCAGAAAACTCATTTCTTCGTATTCTATTTCTATTATGCAGCAAATATAATGCATATAGGAAATAAAACAAAGAAAACAGTACTATATTATATTGACATCACCAATATAAACGCTACTCAATGAAATAGTAAATGCAAAAAGAGCAGTCAATGTACCGTTCGCAATGCTCATTGAAGCCGCATTGGGCATTGATGCTGAGTTGTAGATAAAAATGCAAACACGCTACAACATACAGACTGCAAAAGATCACAAATCTTTTAACCATTCCCGCAACTTCGGGCCTATTTCTTCGTGTCGCAGGCCAAAGATGACGTTGGTCTTTATAAAATCCAGTTTGTTGCCTATGTCATAGCGTATGCCGTCTATGGGTCGTCCATACATAGGCTGCTCCCTGACCATCAGACGCATGGCATCGGTCAGTTGCACCTCGTTGTTCTTGCCCTTGGGCGTTTTTTCCAAATAATCGAAAATGGCCGGTGTGAACACATAGCGGCTGGCAATAGCCAAGTTGGAGGGTGCGGCATCGGGCGAAGGCTTTTCCACAAAATCCCTGGCATGCAGCACCCCGTCTTCCAATACCAAGCCATCAATTATACCATATCGCTGCACCTTTTCCGACGGTACTTCTTCCAAAGCGACCACGGACGCCTGATACCGTTCGTAAACATCCATCAGTTGACGCGTCACTGGCTTCCCGTAGCCATCAAGTATGGTATCCCCCAACAAAACAGCAAACGGTTCCTGCCCTACATGATCTCTCGCACAAAGGATGGCATCCCCCAGCCCATTCATCTCCTGTTGCCACACAAAATGGATACGAGCCTGACTGGAAATGTGCCGCAGCTTTTCCACTTCAGCAAACTGGAGCTTCGCCTCCAATGCAGCTTCCAACAACGGATTCCGGTCAAAATGTTCCTCAATAGCCCGCTTCCCACGCCCGACCACAATCAGGATGTCGGTAATGCCCGATTGTACCGCTTCTTCCACCACATACTGGATTACAGGCGTATCCACGACCGGTATCATTTCTTTTGGCTGGCTCTTGGTGATGGGTAAAAAGCGCGTACCCCATCCTGCAGCCGGTATTACCGCTTTTTTAATCATGCTTACAAACTATTTCAGGTTTAATAACTTCAATACCCTTAGCGCAAAGTACTCTTTTCAAACGTTCGAACATCGCTTCATCTGTATAAGTGCCGATAATAGCTCCGCCAGACCCTGTGAACTTGGCGGACGCTCCGGTAGACCGGGCCAACTCCACCATCTCTATGTTTCCGGGCTCTATAGGCACGAGACTACGCCGCAAATCAAAGTTCCGGTTTATCAGTTGAGCCATTAACGTTTGGTTATGGCTCTTCAATGCCACCATGAATTGTTCCGTCAACTGCGACCATTCCGTCATGGCATCAAGCACCGCCTGCTCACCAATATTATAACGGGCACGCAAATTGTTATGCAATACCTCAGTCCCTTCCGAGAGGTTACGGCGGAACGCTATATATAGCGGTGGAAAATCACAAACCTCCAAAGGTGTATAATTACCGTACCCTTGTTTCTCCATCAAAGATTTGGCAAAATCCATAAATATGGGAGTCTCGTACACCTGAGCCACCCTATCCTGCAAACCGGCAGGAATACCCAGCTCATTGTTTTCTACACTTAAAATCAGATTCGCCAGCACCGGTTTCTGTATCGTCACCCCGTAAAACGCCATTAACGCTTTAAAGCAAGCCGTAATAATAGCCGACGAACCGGCCAGGCCCAAGCGTAGCGGAATATTCGACGAGTAACGAACTGTGAAATTTCGTTTGTCAAGCACAATATTGTTAGACCGGCAATAATGGTAGAACACCTTAATTGATGCCTTAATAAGCCGTATGCCACCATAATAGCCATTGTTCGCTACCTGACTGGCCAACTCCTCAATAGTGCCGAACCGGTCGATATCCATCCGTTCCGGTACAATCTCCAGCTCCGGCGTGTGATACAACTGAACTTTCGCATGAAAGTTACTGAATACAAAAGCAATCGTTTTTCCAAAATACCCGTCCGAAGGATTTCCAATCAATGCGGCACGGGGATAAGAATGTGTTTCTATTATCATGATAAAAATGTAAATCTATAAATTTAACTTTTCACCGACTTATACCACTCTGCAAACGCTTTCAACCCCTCTTCCAATGTTGTTGAAGGCCTATATCCAAATTCCTTTTCCAAATCGGAGACATCGCAATAGGTGTTCAGCACATCCCCCGGTTGCATGGGCAAAAACTCTTTAGCAGCTTTTTACCAAGTGCTTTTTCCAGCGTTTCAATATAATCCATGAGACGAACCGGTGACGAACTGCCAATATTGTAAATGCGGTACGGCTCAGAAGAAGTCGCCGGATCAGGTGCCGATGCATTCCATGAGTCGTTGGCCGTTGCAGGTCGATTGATCACGCGCACAACACCTTCGATAATGTCATCAATGTAAGTAAAGTCCCTGCCCATGTCCCCATTGTTAAACACTTTAATCACCTTGTCGTGCATAATGGCATCAGCAAACAGCATGGGCGACATATCCGGTCTGCCCCATGGCCCATAGACCGTAAAGAATCGCAATCCCGTGGTCGGTAACTGATACAGTTTTGAATAAACATGAGCCATCAACTCGTTGCTCTTTTTTGTAGCAGCATAAAGGCTAACAGGATGGTTAACAGAATCATGTGTAGAAAACGGCATTTTCCCATTTAACCCATAAACACTACTCGAACTTGAGTAGACCAAATGTTTCACACGATGGAGCCTACTCTGTTCAAGAATATTTGTAAAACCAATAATATTGCTGTTGATATAAGCCATTGGGTTTTCAATAGAATAACGAACCCCAGCCTGAGCAGCCAAGTTACATACAGCCCAAAAAGAAAACCGGTCAAATAAAGTACGCATATTATCTGCATCTTCCAGCTTCAATTGCTTAAAACAGTAAGCAGGATGTTTCTTGCTTTTAACCAAACTGTTATAGGCTATTTCGTCACGAACAATACCCGATTCTTTTAGACGGGCATATTTCAACTGCACATCATAATAATCGTTTAAACTGTCAAGACCAACAACCTGCCAACCTTCAGACAACAAACGTTCCACCAGATGAAAACCGATAAAACCGGCGGAACCGGTTACTAAAATGGTTTTATTTATTCATTCGTACACTGGTGCAACCTGAAAAACTTTTTCATAAACACCACATATATTCCGCTAAGTAAGATAATTATTACAGCGGCATATTCATAATGATACTGCGTCCTGATTAGCCCAAATACGATCAAAGTCTGGAGCACCATATAAATTGAAGACACCACCACGTGAGGTATCTTTAGTTCGTTGGCCATAATCTGAAACAGATGTTTCCTGTGTGGTTTGAAAATGTTTTCCTTCAACAGGATTCTGTGTATGATAGCCAGAATTGAATCCACCCCATACAAGCCAAGCAATAAAATGTAACTAACATCCTTTGTTGCAAGAATAAGCCGGCACAGCATAAACACAATCACAAATGCAATGGATATAGCCCCGACATCGCCGGCAAAACATCTGGCCTTGGTTCTGAAATTGAAAAAATTAAAGACTAATAGCGACATCAAAATAAAATAAATCAAGTCACTATCAACAAAAGCAACTTGGTAGGTATTAATATACCACAAAGCACCCATAACCACCAAACTGTATCCTCCCGTAATACCATTGATCCCATCCATAAAATTGTAGGCATTCAAAACCCCTGTACAAAATATTAGCGCAATCAAAGTAAAATACCATGGGGTCTGATAAAGTCCGAGCTGATTAAACATCAACAACATGGCCACAAAATGCACGGACAAACGAAGCCTAAAAAACTTCGGTTTGACATCATCCATAAAACTGATCAGAGAAATTAATGGTTAGTAAAAGCCGCCTAATTGGACAGTTTCAAAGTGATAATTTATCAAACTCCACTTTGATCTTCATTTTGTTTAATCTGAGATCATTGTATTCGGCCTTACCCTCTCTTTGAATTTGAGAGACAATAATAGAGGGATTCTTTCTATATTTCTGACTAAATGTCATTATTAATTCAACCGGGTAATTTGAATTGCGAAACAGCTCATTCCTTTCTTTTTCTGACAGTAACATACGAGCAGCAAAATCATCTGCTTGCTTTTCTTTTTCATCGTTTTGATTTATTTCACTAAGACCTTCAATGAAAATGTCTTTTTTATTATGAAGCAGAATGTGTGCCAATTCATGAAAAAATGAGAACCAAAAAGCATTGTAATCCTTTTGACGGTCGGTAATCTGAATTAATGGCTTTGAACTATTTCTAATCCATCGTGTCGCGCCATAAATTGGAGCTTTGGAAATACAAGGTGTATAAACCAAAGCAATACCACATTCACTGCATATTTGCTGTAAAAGTTCCATCCAATTATCAGGCTTTTGGTAACACAAAGCCTGGATCTCGTCAAAGCGTTCCCGGATTAATCTTTTATCAAATTCCGCAGTTTGTATTTTATCTGCCTGTAATTCACCCAACCGCAACCAGACAGAAATGGCTTGTGGCTCGGCTGTGTGATTGAGGTCAATTTTAAAAACTAATTGATTGTTAGTATAAAGACTTGACCACTGAACAGGCGATGCAACTCTGAAAAACTTCAAAAGGCTTTCGACCAACAGAGACTTGTCGTTCGTATTTGGCAACAATCCATTTTTTTTCATTACTGAAATGGGGAATGCTTTTAACCATTCAATGCATTGTTCTAAAAACTCCATTTGCTCAATTTCCAACAATTCATCTTGATAATTGCGTTCTAAATTGAGCCAGAAGCTGGCAGGTATACCCAATACGTATTCGAGTTTGGTGGCTGTTTCTTTTGTAATCGGAGCTTTACCTTTTATTAGTTCATTGAGTTTAGGGATAGACCTGCCCAAGCGCTCAGCCAATTCGGCTTGCGACATACCTATTTCATCTATTGTCTCCTGAATTGTATCACCAGGGCAAGATAAAAGTAGTTTTTTTGCTTCTAAATCAGTCATGACTTTCGTTTTTTTAATGAGGGTCTTCTACTGAAACAATTTCTATGGCTGTAATCAAAATGAGACTTACTCCACCATCTTCTTGTTTGGGTATTGGGTATTGAGCAATTTCAAAAATTATACGCCAATTATCCTTAATATCAACTGACCATTCACCAATTCTACACCCTTTATAAGGGTGTAAGCGCAAAGCAGGAAGTTGAGATATGACAAGCAAGTTCTCCGCTTCTTTTAGCTCCTTCTGCCGTTGTTTTATCTTCTTAGCCAACTCACCGTAAGTTTTGATAAGTTCCTTATCATTGGTAAGTGCTTTTTCGAGTTTGTTGTTCTTGTATGATATTTCCACTGCAAATATACAAAATTATTCACTAATAAGGTTAATCATTCTTGTATTTTATGAAACATTATACTATTTGAGAATTGCATCACACCAAAATATCCTTTTCTTCCAAAGCAGCATACGGCCCATCCTTGCATTCGAAAATAACCGTGCCCGATGCCATCACCTCAATCGAATGCCATTGCCCTGCCGGGATATTAACCCCGTAACAACCGTTTGCCGGATCCAGCAGGGTTTCTTCCAACACCCGCTTATCATCATCGTAAAACCGAGCCCACAGCTTACCCCGCAAAACAATATATGTCTCATCCGTCAACATATGCCGGTGTATGGGCAAAACCGTACCCGGCTCCAATGCATTCAGCAGCCGTTGTGAAGGCGATTGCATGGAATCGTGAAAATTATGATTCATCCGCAAACGCGGATTGAATTGAGCCTGACGAGACACTTCGTCAAGCAGGAAATTGTCAATTATAGTCATACTGCCTTATTTATTTAACGCATCCACTCTTTATGCCACTCTGCAAAGCGCGTCAACCCCTCTTCCAATGTTGTTGAAGGCCTATATCCAAATTCCTTTTCCAAATCGGACACCTCACAGTACGTATTCACAACATCCCCCGGTTGCAGTTGCAGGTTGATTGATCACGCGCACAACCCCTTCCCTGCCCATGTCTCCATTATTGAATACTTTAATCACCTTGTCGTGCATAATGGCATCGGCAAATTGTGCTACTCGTCTATCATAAATAAAGCAAATTTCATGAATATAGTAAATATTAATGCCCTTTTTCAGGTATCTTTAGCGTACAAAAGCAAAGACTAACAATCATGAATAAAAAAAGAAATATAACTCTGTTTATTTTCCTTTTTGCAATATTGATTACAAAACCACAAGCGCAGGTTTGCTTGGTTAAAAATAATGAACCTCAGTCTCGTATTATTCTAATTTCAAACAATAAGGCAGATTCATCAGCGGCACGTTTATTACAAGATTTTGCAAAGCGAATCACGGATGCCACTTTACCGATTATATCTGATAGTTCGATTAGAAAAGGAGATGTCATAATCGGAGGAAAACTCCAGAAAAAAATAAAAAAAGATGGTTTCTCTCTTTCTACAAAAGGAGGTTACCTCCGTATTGTCGGTGCCGGCAAAGGATCTATTTATGGAGTCGTTACGTTATTAGAAAAATACTTAAATGTTTCTTATTACGGTGAAAAAGAATATACACTTACAAAGCAAAAAGAAATTACGCTTCCTTTCATTAACCTGGTAGATAATCCGGCTTTCCAATATCGCCAAATTCAGTATTATGCCTTAAATGACCCGATTTGCAAAATGTGGTTCCGTGTGGATGATTCTTCAAAGTTATTTGCCGGAGGTTATTTTGTCCACACATTCAACAGATTGCTTCCACCAGATATATATGGAAAAGCCCACCCAGAATATTATGCATATTATAATGGCACGCGTCATCCTGACAAAACAAGCCAGTTATGTCTGACTAATCCTGAAGTGTTTGAAATTATTGCACACAAGGTAGATTCCATATTTAAAGCTAACCCTGGAATGAAATTAATCTCTGTAAGCCAAAATGATGTTAATAATACCTATTGTACCTGTGATAATTGCAAGAAAATAGATAAATATGAAGGAGCCCAATCGGGGAGCTTGATTCATTTTCTAAATAAACTGGCAGCTCGCTTTCCTGATAAAGAGTTTTCCACGTTGGCTTATCAATATTCTTTAAACCCTCCAAAGCATGTAAAACCCCTCCCAAATGTCAATATTATGCTTTGTGACATTGGTTGTACCCGCGAAGCATCTTTGACTGATAATAACAATGGGAGAGAATTTGTGAAAGCTATGAAAGCCTGGACAAAAATCACACACAATATCTTTTTATGGGATTATGGTATTAACTTCAGTGATTTTCTAACGCCATTCCCTAACTTCCATATAATGCAAGATAATATTAGGCTCTTTAAAAAGAATCATATTACCATGCATTTCTCTGAAATAGGCGGAGCAAGAGGAGGAGATTTTTCAGAACTAAGGGCCTACCTTGTAGCTAAACTAATGTGGAATCCAGAAGTAAACACGGATTCATTGACACATACTTTTCTAAGTGGATACTATGGAAAAGCAGTGCCCTATATTTATCAATATTTGAAACTAATTGAGGGAGCATTGATAAGCAGTGGAAATAAACTGAAAATTTTTGATTCTCCTGTTTCACACAAAAATGGGATGTTGAGACCAGATCTGATGAGACGTTACAATACTATTTTTGATGATGCGGAAAAAGCAGTAACAGACAATCAAGTCCAATTAATGCGCGTTCAGCGTTCGCGTCTTTCCCTCCAATATTCTGAATTAGAAATTGCACGAACAGAAAATGTAAAAGACTCGGACGATCTAAGCCGCAAGTTGGATTTGTTTGAAGAGCGTGTGCGTGAATTTAAAGTCCCGACTTTAAAGGAAAGTATATATTCGCCTATTGAATATTGTCAATGGTATAGAGAACATTATATTTATTCGAAAAAATAATTTTTTGTTCCTTTAACCATTCCCGCAACATAGGACATACTTATTCGTGTCACAAGCAAAAGATGACGTTGGTCTTTATAAAATCGAGTTTAACTTTTCGCCGACTTATACCACTCTGCAAACGCTTTCAACCCCTCTTTCAATGTTGTTGAAGGCCTATATCCAAATTCCTTTTCCAAATCAGAGACATCGCAATAGGTGTTCAGCACATCCCCCGGTTGCATAGGTAGAAACTCCAGCGTTTCAATATAATCCATGAGCCGAACCGGTGACGAACTGCCAATATTGTAAATGCGATACGGTTCGGAAGAAGTTGCCGGATCCGGTGCCGATGCATTCCACGAACCATTGGCAGTTGCAGGTCGATTGATCACGCGCACAACCCCTTCGATAATGTCGTCAATATACGTAAAGTCCCTGCCCATGTCCCCATTATTGAACACTTTAATCACCTTGTCGTGCATAATGGCATCAGCAAACAGCCGTGGGCGACATATCCGGTCTGCCCCATGGCCCATAAACCGTAAAAAATCGCAATCCCGTGGTCGGTAACTGATATAGTTTTGAATAAACATGAGCCATCAACTCGTTGCTCTTTTTTGTGGCTGCATAAAGGCTAACAGGATGGCTCACAGAATCATGTGTAGAAAACGGCATTTTCCCATTTAATCCATAAACACTACTCGAACTTGAATAGACCAAATGTTTCACATGATGGAGCCTACTCTGTTCAAGAATATTCGTAAAACCAATAATATTACTATTGATATAAGCCATCTGGTTTTCAATAGAATAACGAACCCCTGCCTAAGCAGCCAGATTACATACTGCCCAAAAAGAAAACCGGTTAAATAAAGTACGCATGTTATCTACATCTTCCAGCTTCAATTGAATAAAGCTTTAAGCAGGATGTTTCTTGCTTTTAACCAACCTGTTATAGGCTATTCTTTGTGCATCTGAGTCGCGTAATATATTTCTTGCATTGAGTAAGGACTGGTCAATATGTTTCAATGACTAATATTGGCTCTTACGAACGTTGATTGTACTGTTCCTCGTAATATTTATCGTACGCTCCCGACGTGATATTGTCCATCCAGTCCTTGTTATCCAGATACCAGCGAACGGTTTTCTCGATACCCTCTTCAAATTGCAGACTGGGCTCCCAGCCCAGTTCGTTTTTCAGTTTGGTAGAATCAATGGCATACCGTAGATCATGACCGGCACGGTCGGTTACATAGGTAATGAGGTGATCGCTCGTGCCCTCTGGATTACTCAACAGTTTGTCCACCGTTTTGATGATGACCCGTATCAGGTCGATGTTTGTCCATTCGTTAAAGCCACCGATGTTGTAGGTGTCGGCAATCCTGCCTTTGTGAAAAATCAGATCGATGGCACGGGCATGATCAACCACGTACAGCCAATCCCGCACGTTCTCCCCTTTTCCGTACACAGGCAGCGGTTTACCGTGGCGGATGTTGTTGATGAAAAGCGGAATCAGTTTTTCAGGAAACTGAAAGGGGCCGTAGTTATTGCTGCAGTTGGTCACCACGGTTGGTAAACCATAAGTATCGTGAAACGCCCGTACAAAATGGTCACTCGAAGCTTTGCTGGCCGAATACGGACTGTGCGGGTCGTATTTGGTCGTTTCCGTAAAGAAACTGCCATCAAACTTCAAAGCCCCATAAACCTCGTCGGTGGATATATGGTAAAACAATTTACCATCGTAGTTGCCACCCCATGCCTGCTTGGCGGCCTGCAGAAGCGAAAGCGTCCCCATCACATTGGTTTGAGCGAAGGTGAACGGATCTTTGATACTGCGGTCAACATGGCTTTCTGCTGCCAGATGAATCACTCCATTAATGTTGTATTGGTTAAACAACTTAAGCATCGTGTCAAAGTCGCAGATGTCAGCTTTCACAAACGTGTAGTTTTTCAAAGCCTCAATGTCTTTGAGGTTGACCAAATTGCCTGCATAGGTAAGTTTGTCCAGGTTGACAATGTGGTATTCCGGATATTTGGTCACGAACAGGCGAACCACGTGTGAACCGATAAAGCCGGCACCACCGGTAATCAAAAGAGAACGTTTATATGTCATGGTAGTTTGTTTTTTAGTTATTTTTCAAAAGTTCGTTTATGCATTGAACCAGCGAATCGCGCCAGTAAGGCACGGTTTGGCCAAAATCTTGTTTAACCTTGGTTTTGTCCAGCACCGAAAAAGCAGGACGCTTCACCTTGCTTGGAAACTCGTCCGAATGACAGGGTTGAATGTCGCAGGCGTTTCCGGCCAGTTCGGCAATAGCCTTGGCAAAGTCGTACCAGGAGCAT
>Ga0302286_10002148_pt1 | contig 13937 bp, 15 predicted proteins | sample III_Fen_E2_3_FD_198765 | JGI IMG/M metagenome (GOLD analysis project Ga0302286, IMG submission 198765) | Peat permafrost microbial communities from Stordalen Mire near Abisko, Sweden - III_Fen_E2_3 | ecosystem: Environmental > Terrestrial > Soil > Wetlands > Permafrost | place: Sweden: Abisko...
ACCGAAAAAATGTGTAGTTTTGTCCATAGTAGAATTATATTTTAGCGAATCAAATCTACTAAAAAGAGAAAGGAAGATGTGTATCTTCCTTCTCTTTATTTTTTATCGGACAACAGTGAATTCTTATCTAAAAAAACAAAGCAATGTATTTCTCAAAACACAATATCTTTTCAAAAATAAAGGATTCCGAAAATTTCTTTATTGTAAATCTTTTAACGGGTAATGCTGATATTGTAAGCCCCGAAGATGCACTTGTGATTAATGATGTAAAGGATCAAAAGCCAATTGAAAAGGAAGGTTTTATATGTGAATTGACTGAAAAAGGATATTGGATTGATGAAGTAGAAGAACATAAATTATATAAAAGTAAATATCTCGATTTTATTGATAGTCGCGATGACGATGAGATTCAGCTTTTTTTTGTTCCAAATTACAGTTGCAACTTTGCATGTTCTTACTGTTATCAAGACGAATATGCTCCGTCAAAAGGAATATTAACTAACGAAATTGTTGATGCATTTTTCGTCTATATTCAAAAAGAGTTTGTTGGGAAACGTACATATATTACCGTTTTTGGTGGTGAACCTTTGATGAATTCACCACAACAAAAGGAAATTATTTCATCCCTCATTCAAAAATCAAACGAAGCAAATATTGATGTTTGTTTCGTCACAAATGGCTACACACTTGTCGATTATATTGACATTTTAAAACAAGGCAAAATTCGTGAAATACAAATCACGCTCGATGGTATTGCTCACGTTCATAATACACGACGTTTCTTAAAAGGAGGAGTTGGTACTTTCGATAAAATAGTTGATGGTGTTGATACTTGCATTGCAAACAAATTGACCGTCAACTTAAGAATGGTTATCGATAAAGAAAATATAAATAATTTATCTGATTTAGCTCAATTCGCAATTGATAAAGGCTGGACTTCGAGCAATTATTTCAAAACACAAATTGGTCGCAATTACGAGCTTCATCATTGTCAATCGGAAGCTAGTAAGTTGTTTAGTCGTGTTACATTATACGAACAGTTATATGCAATTACTAAAGAACATCCGCACATTTTAGAATTCTACAAACCTGCATATTCAATTGCTAAATTCCTTTCGGAAAATGGCAGTTTACCCAATCCATTATTCGATTCATGTCCAGCTTGTAAAACCGAATGGGCATTCGATTATACTGGACATATCTATCCATGTACAGCAACGGTTGGGAAGGATGAAGAAGCCTTGGGAACATTTTATCCCGAAATATCACTTAAATCGGAATTAACCGAAGCATGGGAAATGCGTGATGTGGTTTCTATTCCCCAATGTAAAGACTGTAGTGTTCAACTAGCTTGTGGTGGTGGCTGTGGTTCTGTTGCTAAAAATAATAATGGAAACGTCTGTTCTACCGATTGCCGACCAATTAAAGAATTATTGAAATTGGGATTTGGGGCATATTTGGACTAAAAATTATTTTAAAATGGATATTAATCAATAAAAAAGATGAGCTAATTCAATTTGTTTAATGGTTTTATAGTATTGCAAATTGTTTACTTCGTTCCTAAAGCATAGTATCTTTGTTACATAGTTACAATAAGACAAATTGATTAAATAAAATACAATTTATGAAAACGATATCTACTCCCGAATTTGAAAAAGTAGTACTACAAGGTGGTAAAGTAGCTGTTGACTTTTATTCAACCGAATGTGCTCCATGCGAAGCTGTTGCACCAAAATTTGATAGTTGTGCAGAAATATATGGTGAGGATATTACATTCGTAAAAATATTTCGCCAAGAAAATAGAGAGCTAGCTACTAGTTTAGGTGTAAAAAGTTCACCAACGATACTTTTTTTCGAAAATGGTAAACAAGTTGGGAAAATGTTGACTGGAGGAATAAAACGTTCCGATTTGATGGCAAATCTCGATGCAATGCTTTCACCAGAAAGAGTTCGCGAACTTAATTCTAACATAAAAAAGACCGAAACACATTACGATACCGTAATTCTTGGAGGTGGACCTGCTGGTTTAGCTGCAGCAATATATCTTGGACAAGCTAAAGTTAAAACAGCTTTAATTGATCAATCAATGCCAGGTGGTCAGATTTCAATTACACATAAAGTATCAAATTATCCTGGTTTTATTGAACCTGTGCAAGGTTTTATGCTTTCACATTATATGAGTGAGCAAGCCAGAGCAACTGGTGTAGAATTTAAATCGGCAGTTGATGTGTCATCAGTTAATTTAAAGGAAAAATATATTGTTGTTGATGGAATCGAAACGGTTCATTTCGATTATCTTATTGTGGCAACTGGTTCGTCGCCTCGATTAATGAATATTCCTGGTGAATTACAATACAAAGGACAAGGAATATCGTATTGTGCTACTTGCGATGCAAAATACTTTCAAGACAAAGAAGTCATAATTATTGGTGGTGGAAATTCTGCAATTGAAGAATCTGAATTCATTTCAAAATTTGCTTCAAAAATTACCATAATAACTCATGGCGAAGCATTACGAGCAAATAAAGATGCTCAAAAACAGTTACTTGAAAATCAGAAAGTAAGCGTTATTTATAATAGCGATCCTAAAGAGTTTATTAAAAATGAAGAGCAGATGACTGTTGTCATTGAAAATAAACAAACCAAACTACAAGAATCAGTTACAGCCGATGGAATATTTATATTTGTTGGTATGCAACCCAATGTTTCGATGTTTAATGATGAATTTGAAACCGATCAATGGGGATATATAAAAGTATCGGACGAAATGGAAACATCAATTCAGGGAGTTTATTCAGTTGGTGATATCAATAGTAAAAAATTCCGTCAAATAACTACAGCCGTTGCCGATGGCACTATAGCTGCAATAGCTGTTTCAAGAAAAATTCAATAAGCTGTATCACAAGGGTCTAGTTTAAATTCAAAACTGTTCTTTGAAATTAAACTAGACCCTTGTGATATTCACTCATAAATTAATTGGGTGAAACATGGGCGAAACACACCTATATTACTGATTATTAATATTTAATGCGGAGAGAGTGGCAACTGAACCTTAAAAAACATCAGTTCATTTTCAAACTATTACAATCTCATCTTTCGGATTGGTAACCTAATTGGTAACCTAAGTATATCAAAAAATCAAAACCTTTCAAAATCATTCACTATGATTTCATATACAAATGTAGTAAACATTTCAATTACAAAATTCTGTTTTCATTCTTAAAATTATGTTGCTTTAATTTGTATTTACAGAAACATTATATATATTTGTACTCTCAAATTTTATATATGAAAGATATAAGTAAAATAAATGTACGCCATTTCTTGAATAGAAATCTTCCAACAAAAGTTGGTGATAAGGTTTTATATCCTACATACGTAAAGATAACATTTCAAAGAAAATCTACTGAAATAAAAAGTACTATAAATAAATCATTTGAGTCAGAAAATGATTCAGAATTTTGTTTTAGTCCTACTCTTGCATACGAGTCTAAAATGATTCAACACTTTGTCGAAAAAGGATTTCGAACTTTAGGCGATAAATTTTCATTACGAGGAATTGCTGAAATTTGCCGAAAATATCACGATAAAAGAATTAAAGATTTATTTGAATCATTTGTGACAAATGATTTTAACCTATCTATTTTTGACATTGATAATAATTTAGGTAGAGTAATTATATGGCGGAATCAAAATTTACCGCTTTCATTATATTATGATGCTGCGATTAAATTGTTCGATAATCATAAAGATATTGTTAAATATAAATCTCAATTTGAAATTATTCGAGATATTGAATCTATCATCTTTGCTGGTTTTGGAGAACTATTAGAACAAAGAATTATATTTTGGCAATTTGGAACTACAAAAGATATGTTTTTACTCGAAGCTAAAGTTAAAGGACTTTCAGAACAACGAATTAACTCAGTAATATCAATGATAGATTCTGAACTATATAAATTAGAACAATAAAAAAATTTAATAATAATGTTGCTACGTTTCGCCTTTTGCAGCAACTTAAACTTAAAATACCATGAATGATCAATTTCCAAAATTCGTAATAGTACCATACGATAAGCTTGATGAGCTATTACATAAGGTCGATACTTTAACTGAATCAATTTCAAGTATGAAAATGGATAAAGGAGTACTTGGCGATTATATATCAGAGAAAGAAGCAAGGGAAATACTTTCAAAAGCAACTACTTGGTTTTGGAACAAACGCCAATCGGGTGAATTGACTGGACGAAAAGCTGGGAATAAATGGTACTACAAACGCAATGATATTCAAAAATTCATTGAAAACGGACATCGGATATAGTGTACAGATATCAATATATAATCAATTAATTATTAATCTTAAATTGTAACAACATGAAAAGCAAAAAGTTTGAAATCCCATCAGAAAGTATGGCGGATTTCGCAGAAGCCTTAGCTGAAAGTCAGCTTGAAAATGAAATTTGTGGTAAAGACGATGATGAAAACATTATCGTAAAAGTTTACTACGAACCCGAAGAGCGAGAACAAATGCTCGAATTAATGGAATGGGTTGAAGAAAACATCGAAGAAGAAGATTAATCCAAACTAGAAACGGAGCATGTTTAATAGACATGCTCCTATTTTTTTATACTCTAATACTATTGTTATGTCAAAAATATGTGAACAATGTCAGTCGGAATTTACACCATCAAGAAAAGACGCTCGTTTTTGTACTCCAACCTGTAAATCGAAATATTGGTATAAAAAGAAAGGTGAAGATACTGAGGAAATATCTGATCAAAACGAATTGCATGCATCATTAAAAGGTGTTATAGATGAAACTTTAAGTAATTCACCAGTTGTTCAAAAGGAAGAATTTGATATCGTAAAGGTGAAAAAGGAATCAATGGCGTATAAAGAACTTAAAAACAAAGAAATAAATATGCTAATACAGAAAGCATTGTTCGAAAAGAAAATAAGGCAAGTATTACAAGATATAACAAACATTAAGAATAATAATGGGTTACTTCTTACCGCAGCGTGTACAGGAGCTGGTGGAATTTTAGCTGATACTAAATTTAAAAATCCTACAAGAAATATTGTTGGTGCTGCATTTGGATTTTTAGCTGGATCGATTATTAATGAATCGATTGCAGAAGAGAGAGAAAAAAGTAAAAGAAAGGCAATTTCACAGAAAGAAATTGAACTTAATGAGCTGAATCAAAACCTCAAAATTATACATGAAAATCTTAATGTCATAAAAGTGCAAATAATAAATACTCCACAATTTATTATTACTGAGGTTTCTCAACCTCGTCAAAAGTCTGTTTTGCCCAAAGCTATTTTGCAAGGTGCATTTCCAACACTGGGGATAAAACCAATTGAACCCAAACAACAAGAAAAGCCAAAAGTTATTCAATTAACAAAATCGAATAAACCTGTTTCAGAAAGAATTATTTCAAGTCACGAACTTGCAAAGCACGACTATAAGGCTTTAAAATTTACCGATGAATGGTCGGAATTTATAGGGTTTCCATCTATCAATTTTCAATGTGCCATACATGGACGAGCTGGAGAAGGAAAGTCAACTTTTGCAATTCAATTTGCAATGTATCTTGCCGAAAATTTTGGTAGAGTAATTTATATTTCGAGCGAGGAAGGTTTTTCGAAAACATTTAAAGATAAATTCGTTCGTAACAATGCATTGTCCGAAAATTTATTTGTTGCCGATTTAAGAAATTACGATGAAATTTTAAAGGAAATATCGGTCGATACTTATCACTTTATCTTTATTGATAGCTTGGATAATATGAATATTGATGTTGAGAAACTAAAACAATTACGTGAACGATATAAAAATTCATCAATCATTTCAATTAGTCAAGCCACCAAAGATGGTAAAATGCGAGGTTCATATCAAATTGTTCACGATGTTGATATTGAAATCATCGTAACCAAAGGTGTGGCAATGACTAACAAGAATAGGTTTAAAGAGAAAGAGTTAGAGATGAGAGTATTTTAATTTTACTACGAACTTTTACACCGAACTAGCATAGTATTTTCAATACTGTGCTAATATTTTATTTGTTTGTTTTTCAATATTTTAATTGCTTTACACCGAACTTTACACCGAACTATTTTTAATTATCCAATGTCCTGTTTTATCAGAGCCTTTTCTGTTTAATATACCAGCTTCCTTCAAACTCTTAATGTTCTTTTCAATTGCACGAGTTGATATTGTTAATGAGTGCGAAAGTTCAGGAATAGTAATATGTTGGTTTTCTTTTATTAAAATAAGAATCTTTTCAGCATTTTCGCTAAGATGTTTATTTTGGGAATGCTCTTTTTTTATATTTTTAACAGTGGTCGATTTAATACTCTTTTTAAAAGCCGGGTGAATATAGAAATCAACTTCAAAGAAAGTTCTGTCCTCATCAAAATCAAAAAATGGTTCTGGTGAGCCATTTTCTTTTAATGCTTTTTTCATGCGAGGAATTCCTGTTGCTTTACCTTCGGTAAGGTCAAGTTCTTTCAGAAAATCTCCTAAACGACGATTGCGGTAACGACGAGGTTTTACCGTACCAACTTTGAATGAATCAGATTTAATAGAACGGTCTGGTCCACCATAATTTAGAATAACTATTGAATCGGGATAAATGCGTATTTCAATAGGTTCTCGTACTTGATAATCACGATGATATATGGCATTAGCAATAGCTTCTTCCAATGCTTCCAAAGGATAATTCCAAATTCTAACAGCTTCAGCTTTATCGGCTTGTTTTATGATTTTTTCTTGTAGAATATTCGTTTTGAAAAAGTCTATGACCTTCGTTATTTGCTGTTGAACGGGTCCCGTAAATGGAGGACGTTCGTTAAACTCAGGGTCATCGGCTCCATTGGGGAATTCAACAATTTCGATATGAGAGTAAGGGAAAAACTTTTCGGGTTTCTCAGAAAAAAGCATGAGAGCAACATTACGAGGAAAGTGCATTTCGGTAGAACCTGAAATCAATTCCATTTGCTCAAGTACATCTAATTTCGAAAGTGATTCAGAAAATTCGTGAAGTCGACTTTTCGTAATTCTCAAATGGTCACGAACCAATATCATGGAAATATCATCAAGTGTTGCTTGTGTATTTGCTCGGTCATCAAACGGGACTTGATTTGCAATACTTATCAATTCTTGTTGCTCATGTTGATTAGCTTTTACCGAGCTAGAATATTTGCGGATATAATAGAAATGACGTTTTTCTTTTGCTGTTATAATTTCAGGAACCTCATAAGGTCGGTTTGCTCCACCAGGAATCCAAAGTACAATAATCTTCTTTCCATCAATATCTTCAATCGAAAGTTTTGGTGAATATACAGGTCTGATAAGATTATTTAAACCAATCATTTGTTTTTGAATGGCATCTAATTGCTCAATTACTAATCCTTTTACGGGAAGTTTTGCAATACCATTTTCTTCTTCTACACCAATAAGAATATATCCACCACCAATATTTTCTATATCATTGGCAAATGCACAAATCGAACGATAAATAGCATCGGGATTCCAACCTTCCTTAAATTCTATTCGATCGTGTTCTATTACACGACCTTTTAGTAAATCGGATATGTTTATTGGTAATGGCATAATTTGAAACAGCAGTTAATACTAATCTTTGAAAATGAAAAGTACACAAAAATAATATAAAGTGTTTGACAAATAATGATAAATCTTACTGGATAAATCGCTAGTACTATTTTGTAGAAAATTAGACATTATATCCGTTTAATAATCGTGTATCTATCTGATTATCTTAGCTTAGAATTTATTTGTTTCCCTTTATTTCGTAAACGTTTATTTATTCGTGAGAAAATGGCTGTAAACGATTATTATACGTATTAAAATTGGGACAAACGTTTTATAAACGAATAATATACGCATAAAACGAATCTTAATTACATGATAATAATTTATATATTATTGATATTGTTGTATTTATACGTTTAATAAACGGTTATACATATACGTTCTTATGAATATATTTGTACTTTACAGATTATAATACAAATTAAAAAGTTCTTTTATAGGAGACGTTTCTGTAGGAATAATGATTGTTGGATTTTTATTTAACGGGATATTCTAAATGAAAGAATTTTATAACCGCTGTGGTTTCAAATTCTCATCGAGCGAAGCAAATGTAAATATACCTTCAATTGCTTTGTATCGTTCAGTTCCATACATTTCCTCTGCCCATATTTCAATTTTTACATGAAGTTTTACAGAGCCTACTTTTTCTACTTTACCAACTATTTCGACAAACATTCCGGTACTCACGGTTTTTAAGAACTTTATATTATCGGTACTTACGGTAAACATTTTTTTACGGGTAAAACGAGTTGCTGTAATATATGCAACTTCGTCCATCCATTGCATTGCCTGTCCTCCAAATAGTGTTTCATTGGCATTAAGTGAGCCGGGGAAAATTGCCTTGCATTGACGAGTTTCGCTTTCTTTTATTCTTTCTTCCATAACTGTAATAAAAATCAAAAATAGTATATTTTATGAACCTATGTTCATAATTAAAGTATCTTTGTAATGAATTAATAAAACTTTTTAATGAATAATTTTAACAATAGAGCAAAAACATGGGATGAAAATCCAATGCATTTTGAACGATCATCAGTAATAGCAGAAATAATGAAACGGAATATAATCCTCCATAACAAAATGGATGCTATGGAATATGGTGCTGGAACTGGCATTTTAAGTTTCTTGTTAAAAGATGAAGTTCGTCATATAACGATGATGGATAATTCTCGTGCAATGGTGAATGTGATGATAGAGAAAACAAAAAAGATGGAGACAACAAATCTTCATCCAATGTACTTAGACCTCGATACATCAATATATAATGCAAAGACATTCGATTTAATCTTCATGCAAATGGTGCTACATTTTATTGTAAAAGAAAAAGCACTTTTGACAAAATGTTACAATCTACTTACACCTAATAGTTCTATTGCAATTGCAGATATTTACAAAGAAGATGGTTCGTTTCATGGGAAAGATTTTATAGGACATAAAGGTTTTGATATTAATGAACTGAGCAATACAATGACTGATATTGGGTTTAAAAATATTCGTCATGAACAATGTTTTGTGGTAAAGAAAGTTATTGAGTCTGGTGAAATGAGAGAGTTTCCAATATTTCTTTTAATAGCGAACAAATAATAGATGAACTAAGATATATAAAACAGTTAAAAATGAATTCATTCGACCAAAGAGCCCAAACATGGGACGAAAATCCAATACATATCAATCGTTCTATTGCCATTGCAGAAAAGATGGAGCAAGTTATTAATCTGAAAGAAAAGCAATCGGCACTTGAATATGGAGCTGGAACTGGCGATTTAAGTTTTTTACTAAAAGACTCTATCAAGAGCATTACTACTATGGATAGTTCTCGTGAAATGGTTCGAGTGATGAGCGAAAAACTTGCGAAAATGCAGATAACAAATGTACATCCTCTCGTTTATGACCTTGAAGTAGCCGATTATTCAGCAAAAACCTTTGATTTACTATTCATGCAAATGGTTTTACATCATGTAACTGATTTACATATATTCTTAACCAAATGTTACCATTTACTCGAAGCTTCAGGAACACTTGCAATTGCAGATTTATATTCAGAAGATGGTTCGTTTCATGGAGCAGGTTTCAATGGCCATTTAGGATTTGACATTGATGAATTAAGCAATTTACTTTTAACAATTGGATTTACAAACATTCAACAAGAAGAATGTTATGTAATGAAAAAAACTATCGAATCGGGCGATACAAAAGAATTTCCCTTATTTTTATTAACCGCAACAAAATAATGTCACGCCCCAAACAAAAACGAACGATAGTACAACCTCCTATAATGGAAGGTTTCAAACCATTTGGTATTCCAATGTCAGATTTAGAACCTGTTGTCTTACTTTTCGAGGAATATGAAGCAATGCGGTTGACCGATTATGAAGGTTTGACTCAAGAACAATCGGCTGAAAAGATGAATGTATCTCGACCAACTTTTACTCGAATTTACGAGAAAGCTAGGCGAAGCATTGCAAAAGCTTTTGTTGAAGGTAAGGCAATTTTTATTGAAGGTGGAAATTATCATACTGACGATTTCTGGTATCGATGCGATTGTTGCATGAAAGTAAATATAAGTCCAATTAAAGCAAAAATATGTTGCTACTGCGAAAAAGAGACTTTGCGATTATTAAACAAACCTAAAGAAACAAACAATGAAGCTTAATTGTGACGAAAATGGAAATTGTATTTGTATCAATTGTGGTGCAACAGTTCCTCATAAACCAGGTAATCCTTGTAGAGAACAAAAATGCCCAAAATGTGGTCGTGCAATGTTACGGGAAAATGGCTATCATCACCAATTATATCTACAAAAAATGGCAGAGAATCAAACTAAAAATGAAACCAAATAAATAATACAAAAATGAAAATAGCAATCCCAACAAGAAATAATGAAGTTGATGACCATTTTGGTCATTGCGAATCTTATACTGTATTTACAATAGGCGAAAATAAAAATGTAGTCAATATCGAAACATTGCCATCGCCACAAGGTTGTGGATGTAAAAGTAATATTGCAAGTGTTTTACACGAACAAGGTGTCTCAGTATTATTGGCGGGCAATATGGGAGCTGGTGCTTTAAAAGTATTAAACAATCATGGAATAAAGGTTTTTAGAGGTAACTCAGGTAGTGTAAAAAAACTTACTGAAGCTTATTTGCAAGGCTTTATTACCGATTCGGGTAAAGGATGTGATAGTCACGATAATCATCATGGAAATGCTGACGACCATGTTTGCGAACACAATGCTCCAGATCTTGGAAAGAAAAGTGGTTCAGGTTTTAGTTTAGCATAATTGAACTAAAACAATGACGAAACAAGAAACAATAGTTAAAGCACAAGCCCTTTTTGATGAAGGTTACGCATGTTCGCAAGCCGTATTATTGGCATTTGCACCACAATTTGATCTTGATGAAAAAACAGCAAAACTCATTTCTTCAACCTTTGGTGGTGGAATGGGACGATTACGACAAAAGTGTGGTGCAGTAACAGGTGGATTCATGGTTCTTGGCATGAAATATGGCAACGAAGACCCCAAAGATATGGACACTAAACTAGCTGCATATAAGAAAGTACGTGAACTAAACAAACAAGTTGAAGAAATACATGGAACAAGTAATTGCACCGAAATCCTTCAAAAATTTGCTACCGAAGCCGATGTCGCTGACCGTAAACATCACAAGATTATTTGTCGCAAACTGGTAGTAGATACCACAGGTTTAGTGTACGATATGATTACTACAGATATAGAACCAAATCTAACTCAATAAAAAAGTTAAGCAATTTCAGTTCTTTTTCTGTTAACAGAGAGAGTCGAATTCTTTCAATACGTTCTTTTGAAAAGTACCTTTGTTACTGTTAAATAATTAATAGTTTATAAAAAACGATATGGAAAAAATATTAATCATAGGAGGAGTAGCAGCAGGAGCAACAGCAGCTGCAAAAGTTCGTAGAATTTCGGCTACGGCACAAATAACAATGCTCGAAGCTGGTGCCGATATTTCATTTGCCAATTGCGGATTACCGTATTATATCGGTGGAGATATTAAAAGCCGTTCTAAATTGATTTTACAAAGTCCTGAAAGCTTCAAAGAACAATACGATGTTGATGTTTTCACACATACACTCGTTAATGCAATTGACAGAAAAGCTCATTCGGTTAAAACAGTTAACACTCAAACAGGCGAACTTAAAACATTTGAATACACTAAATTAATCCTTGCACAAGGAGGTCGTCCTGTTACACCTACACTCGAAGGAGCAAATTTAGACCATGTTTTTACCTTGTGGACTTTGGATGATATGGATAAAATAACTCGCCATTTAGACGAAAAGAAACCTAAAAATGCGGTTGTCGTTGGTGGTGGATTTATTGGTCTCGAAATGGTTGAAGCACTTGTAAAACGTGGGCTAAATGTTCATGTTGTTGAAATGATGCCACATGTAATGAGCATAATGGAAGCCGAAACAGCAGGATTTATCGAAAATGAATTACTTTCCTATGGCGTTGGAATTCATACCAATGTAGGTGTTACAGAAATAACACCTACAAAAGTTAAACTCAACGATGGTTCAATGCTCGATGCCGATATGGTTTTACTATCAATTGGTGTTCGTCCTACAATACAATTAGCAATTGATGCTGGTCTTGTGCTTGGCGAAGCAGGTGGTTTATTGGTAAATGCACAATTGCAAACCAACGATCCTGACATTTATGCAGCTGGCGATATGGTTGAAATTGAACATCGTGTAAATGGTAAAAAAGTACGGATTCCACTTGCTGGTCCAGCAAACAGACAAGGTCGCATTGCTGCCGAAAATGTTTTAGGTGGAAATCATGAATACAAAGGAGCAATAGGAACATCGGTTGTACGAGTTTTTGAAGCCGTTGCTGGAACAACAGGTCTATCGTTGAAACAAGCACTTGCAGCAGGAATCGATGCCGATTCGGTTGTGGTTCACAAAGAACATCATACATCTTATTATCCGGGTGCTGAAATGGTAACGGTTCTATTGGTGTATGACCGTAAAACAGGAGTTGTTCTTGGAGGTCAAACAGCAGGCTACAAAGGAGCAGACAAACGTTTAGATGTAATTGCAACCGCAACTGCTACCAAATTACCAATAAGCGAACTTGCCGATATTGACTTTGCGTATTCACCTCCTATAGGAACAGCAAACGATGCTTTAAATATGGCTGCATATACAGCAGAGAATAAAATGTCGGGATTTAGTTCATCGGTTACGGTTTCACAACTTGATGCTTTAATTGCAGGTAAAAATCCATTAATTATTGATGTGAGAGATTATTTCGCATTCGAAAAAAATCATATTCAAGGAGCTTCACATATTCCATTGGAATTATTGCCCAAACAATTAAGCACAATTCCTACAGACAGATTTATACTCGTTTATGACGAAACAGGAAAGAAAGGTCATCAGGCACTTCGAATATTAGTAGGAGCTGGATTTAAACAAGTTACTAATATTTCGGGAGGTTACATTTCATTACAACGTCAAGCTCGAACTACTGGATTTAAAAACATTACGTTAGATGTTTTGCCTGTTAAAATAAAAACGTTAAATGCCGAAAAAACGGAAGAAAGCGAGGAAATCGTTCAAGAAGCGAAAAACGAAAATACTGCAATAGTTGTAGATGTTAGAACAAAAGCTGAATTTATAACGGGAGCTTATCCCGATGCTCTCAATATTCCACTTGATGAGCTAGGCAAACGATATGTTGAATTAGGCGATAATCTTTCGAGAGATATTACAGTGTATTGTTTGTCGGGAGGTCGTTCTGCTTACGCTCAAAATCAGTTGAAACAATTGGGTTTTACCGACGTGAAAAATGGTGGAGGCATTAACACAATGATGGCTCGTTTAAAAACGGAAGAAAAACCAAGCGTTTCGGATAAACCATTAATTGTTGATGTAAGAACAAAACAAGAATTTAGTGGTGGAGCATTTCCCGGAGCTATAAATATTCCCTTAGATGAAATACAAAACCATATTGATGAATTCGGAAGTCTATCGAGAGATATAACGGTTTATTGTGCATCGGGTGCAAGGTCTTCGTACGCTCAAAGTTACTTAGTAAAATCGGGTTTCACCAATGTTAAAAATGGTGGTGGACTCATGCAAATGATGATGCGAAATAAATAATGATTAATTGTTAATTGTTAATGTCAAATCTATTAGAAAAATTACAAAAGGATATTCGTTATATCGACGGACTCAAAGCCTGCATAAATTGTGGTGTTTGTACTGCAATTTGTCCAGCTGCCGAATTTAACGATTATGACCCTCGTCAAATTGTTGATATTGTTCAAAC
>Ga0302286_10002153_pt1 | contig 13905 bp, 15 predicted proteins | sample III_Fen_E2_3_FD_198765 | JGI IMG/M metagenome (GOLD analysis project Ga0302286, IMG submission 198765) | Peat permafrost microbial communities from Stordalen Mire near Abisko, Sweden - III_Fen_E2_3 | ecosystem: Environmental > Terrestrial > Soil > Wetlands > Permafrost | place: Sweden: Abisko...
ATAAGAGGAGGTTTAAATGGTGCAATTTAGTCTTGGTATATCATCCAGCGATTATTTTGGCTTAGATTTTCAGTAAAAAACGATAGATAACTTCGTTTATGCTAGGAATTGTATTCTTGGGATTCTACTTGGCTGCAGAAATGCTGTTCAGAAAGCAAAAGAGTAAAATATCTAAAATTTCACTGGAAGCTGTCAGAGCGATTAGCTCAGTGTTTCTCATATATGATGCGTTTAGCCTCATGCAAGCCCTTATGGAAGAGCAACCATAGAAAACTACATTCTTTGTGTATTAGGTTATTTTTCATGCTTACGCAACTTTAGTATTTGCAAGTTCAAATGGCTGGATGCTTCAAGATAAGATGATTATCCTGAAATTCTGTGGACTCGAAGCAATTTAAATTATTTTTTTTGCCATCGGAGTGCGTTACAAATACAAGCAGATTCTTGAAGATTCAAACGTAAATGCAGTGCTGGATGTACTTGTGTTTGTTCAATTCTCAATTGCGAACTATTTGATCGCTGAAAAAATGAGAGAAAATTTGAAATGCCTTCGACGATTTTCATTTTAAAGTGATCTGCATCAACTGAAAGCGAAAAAATTAGAACTTTTTCTGGCAAATCTTGACAATTAAAAGATTATTTTAGTTCAATCTGACTCCACAGAAGATGCTGCTCTGAGTAAGAATATTCTCCTGATTTGTTTTAAACAAATGTCTTTTTAGAATATATTTAACCAACTTTATTGAACATTCTACAAAGAAAAGTTGAAAAACGAATTGTTCGAAAAGAGTCCAGCGTTGAAGGAGAAGCTCGTAGACATGGAGACGCAATTTGAAGAAATCAAATACTATCAAGTCGATGAAAAGGGGAAAAAATTAGAGGATGTCTTGTTCAGCAAATCGATGAGTGACGAGTGGAACTAACCTAATATTTACTGGTTTTAAATAAGAAAAGAATACTAAGAATCGCTGGAAACTAAATTCATCGGATTCTTGGATTGGAGAGTAAACAACCACGAAACTGGAGAGGATGAACTCGATTCCTCTAGACTTTATTATGCGATTTAGATAATTGAAAATCAAGGCCTGATTAGAAAAATAAACGATAAATAAGATTGCTTGAGTAGTTTTATCAAAATTGTCAAAGAACAGGTCTCAAAGAACAGCTACCATTATAATGTAGCAGATTTAAACAAAGTTGTTGACCTTTGTGATGATATCTGTTAAATAATATCTAAGGAAATCGATTTGTATCTTCTCCTAACATTCCCTAAAGATCACGCTCTAAAAAAGACTACATTCAAAGCTACAGTTGCAGCTGGGTCTTCACCAGATTACTCCACAAGTTAAGTATAGAATAACATGAGTCTTTTCTTCAAACTTTTCCAGCAAATGGTGTAGCCCATGCATAATCCTAAGCTAGAGTTTTCTGAATTGCCTGTTTCGAATTTTAAATTCTTCAAAGAAGGCTATTTAAGTGTAATCCATTTGATCATAAACGCCCTCATGAATTTTCTCAAATCCGCAGACAGCTTTAAGATAAGTTTTTCACAAAAGAACACTTTCCATATTAGAATTCGTCGCTTGGATGAATCACGTGCGTTCAATAGTTTTGAAGATTCTTTCGAGAATATCATAAACAAGGCACACAAACTCACTCCAGTGTAGTTTGAATATCACAAAGAAATCAGCGTCGGCACTATTATTTATTCATTTGATTTGTCTGAATCACAACAATAATAACAATCCAAATAACTTGCAGGAGGGCAAGGAAGCATAGTACAAGATCCTAGCAGTCTGTTTAACAATCCTAATAACTATGAAAGTTTTCATAATATTTAGCTTGGAAAAATCAACAACATTCCGCAGAATGACAGAACTTATTAGACATTTGGCAGTTCGTTTAGACCAGAAAAAGAAGACAAAATGCATGATAAGTTTTTTCGTTAGACTGCGAAAGAACTAACTTTCAATCTTTAAAATAATAATAACGAATATACATTTGATTTACGTTGACTAATAGAGTTATTGCTTCTATTTATTGTATGTTTGGTGCTTCATTTGCTTTGTGAAATGGAAAGAAAAAAAGTATATGAAATCAAATTGAAGGGTTGTAGTTTTTAGAGCTAGCTAGTTTTCAAAGATAATTCAATTCCTGAAGGTATTTGATTTCTCATATTTTCAATTAAGAAATCAGTTTTATAATCGCAGTATTTGTAAAACTGAGAGACTTCAAATAAGAATATTCGAGCTAATAAATCCTGTGCTTCCCGAATTTAACTTTCTCTCCTTCCCTTTATTTTTCACTCTCTTATTAGCAGTTTTCTCTTGAATTTTCTTTCTCATAAGATAATCCTTCTTTTCACGCACATTTATGTGGTTCTTTTTTTTTCTTTTATCAAACTCGCTGATCAGCAGTTTAATTTTTTTCATCTTCTAAAGCAATATCCCCCCTAATCAAGTCAAAATCTACAAAATACTTTATCAATCTAATCTCAAGATTTATTACCTAAAACAAAAATAAAATTACTCGAAAATTGCAATAAAACTACTTCTCCCAATGGCTTAGCAGACCCTTATCAAAGAGCTAGTTGATAAGCTCGTTTAGACTTCCAAAAAAGTTTAAGTTCCCAATGAACTCCTTCTTTTGATCCAGCAACTCTCTTAAGTTGTACTATCTTAATAGCCACAAGCAAATCAAAGCACACATGTCTTCTCGTTTCCATCTATGGACTCTGTCAATGAGCATCTCATAAAATTCGAGGATTAAGCTGCACAAACTGATAATCTTGAGCTAATCAAAATGGTAATACATTTCTTTATTTACCAACATAGCACTAATTAACTTCCATTTAATCTAGACTGAGACAGCATTGACAGTATTTGAAATGATGAAGATCATTTTACAATTCTCATTCTCATCCAAGAAACCACAACAAAGCCAAATCTAAGGAATAGCATAAATTATCAATAATAAAATCTAATCCTTCGTAAAATGCTCTCCTGCTCTTGTCCCCCATTCAAAATCACTTCAAGATGGACTCAATGCTGTTTTATGGGTATTCTCTGAACTTCCTAAGACAAACGTTGATGGATCTATCGAGCCTTGTGAATACAATGCGTTAAAGATCAAGCAATTGAAAGATGAAAACCAAACCAAATGGATCAATCACTTTATCAATGCTCTTAAGGCACTTGCAGGTAATTATTAACTTTTTGATAATTTTTTATTAAATGCTAATTATGTTTTTTAGCTTATACAAAAGAGCACTATCCAACTGGACTTCCCTGGAACCCAAAAGGAGATGCAGATTTCCCTTCTTTGTATAGTCTTCTGAGAGCTGATATTCCATCAACACTTTCACATCCTGCCACTTAAACAACACAAATTGTGACTCAATAATCAGTAATTGCTTCTTAAGTTCCTACGAGTCAACCTGTTAGTGTTGCCCCACCAACTTAAGTAGGTATTTCTACTCCTGCACCTTCGATTTCATCAGTTCCTGTTTCTCCATCATATCCCCCCATGCAAGAAACAGAATAGCATCTAAGAGAATTTTTGGCAGCAGCTGATAAACTTGATCCTGAGATTAAGGAACTTTCTTCATTTGTAGCAGCGGCTTTCGATTTGATGAAAGTGATAATTCACTACTCCAAGATTCTCGCCAAGCCTGAATAGGAGAATCTTAAAGTTATTTCATAAATTCTTTAATAAAAGATTTTCAAGCCAATCAACGATTGCAAAGCTGGAATCAAATATCCTAATCATCTTCGTACAGTTCTACAAGGTCTTTCAGCAGTTGCTTGGGTTACTACAGTAAAATAACTTAACAAAAATCTTTTATTTCCTTTTTTTTTCAAACATGGTTTAATTGTATATTTAAAGGACATGCCTAAGATGGCTGTTGATAATGGCATAGAATCATCTGAGTTTTATGGTAACAAAATTCTCCTCATGAAGCAACCCGATCATTCTGCATGGAACAATGCTTTCAAAGCAACCTTGAAGTCTCTTCTTCGTAAAAGATATTATTTGATATTTAACTTGCCAAATTGTTTAATTATTCTTAATGAAAAACAATAGCATATGTTCTTATGAACTTCAGCACTGGGTTAATATGGAAGTTCAAAGGATCTGAAGACTATGAAGAACTTTATCAAGTTCTGAGAGGAGACAAAAAATTATAATAATAACAATAATAATAATAACCTGCATCTGTCCAACCTTAGCCTTAACTATCTGGAGTACCTCCTCCCCCTCATGTGTTTGATTTAGCTCCTATGGTGCTTGAGGAATTCACCCCATCTGCAGACGACCAACCTGACTCCAAATCAGCACTTTTATCGGCTTTGAATGTGGGAGAGGATGCTATTAAAGCACGTAACAACTCAAGAGACTGAGACTAATAAATTACCTTTTTTTCTTCTTCTTTTAGATCTTAAGCACATAAAGAAGGGAGATAAGTACGAATTAGGTAAATCAAGTGTCTCATCATAATAACAATCTTCCAACTTGAAGAAGAAAGAGGAACCTACTCAAGCTGTCAAAGCACCTAAAAAATATCAGAAGGATAATTGGTTTGTGGTAAGATTGATAATCTTACAGGCAGATTTTACAATATTACATACAATCAAAAAGGAAAACTACACTGGAGAGAGAATAGAGTTCGATGTAGATGAAATTCAACTGAAGCAGTCGCTCTTTATCGAGAATTGCAACGATTGCACTATCCTCGTCAAAGGCAAAGTTAAATCAGTCTTCGTCAACAAGTGCAAAAAGACCAACGTTCTTGTGACGGTAAGGCATTTAATTTACATTGTGGTGCATTCTAATCATTAATGATTGATTAGAATGCCGTTTCCGGAGTAGAAGTCGTTGATTCCCACTCAAGTCAGGTGTTCATCTTGGAAAAGTAAGGAGATTTAATATTAGACAACCTGATTAATCAGCTTATTTTGAATCCTTGAAGAGTGCCTTCAATTCAAATCGATAAGAGCGACACCATAAGGATCACGTTCATGAAAGACAAGGACAGTGACATTGTTTCTTCTAAAAGCAGCGGAATCAACGTTACTTACGCGATCAGCGAAGAAGGCGACATGGAGGTAATTATTTATTTTTTTGACTTTTCTGATTAACTCTACAGACAGATACTCCAGTGCCAGAACAATTCATCACGAAGTGGAATAAAGATACTAAATCTTTCGTCACAACTACTCTCGATACATTCCTCTGAAATTAATTATCAAATACATATTAAAACTATAAAAATACTTGGAAAATAATTGAAAAAAAAGAACAACAAATTAATCCTTTTTAGCTTGTTTGAATGTTCATATTTTACCAAATCCTTCATTCAGATTAAAGGAGATGTAAAAAGCTTCTTTGATAAACTTGAAATCAAATTACTATTACCAAGGCGGGAAAGCTTATCTTTTTGATTTAATGCATGATACATAATTGAAACAGAAAGAACAAAAAGAGAGAGATCAGGAAAGACAATTACGAAAAATATCTAGAAAATGGAGAACAAACAAGTTAATTCAGAACCAAGTTCTGGAAAGAAATCAAATGCAAAGGTATTAGAAGATCTTCATAAAAAAGCATTAGAGAAAGACGATGATGGCTTTGAGGACTTTAAGCAGCGTCTCAGCGATTAGGTAGAGGCTTTTTAGAACAAGCTGAGCGGGGGAAATGAGGATATCAGGAGACCGAAACTACCAATTACTACTTTTCTTAGATACCACATGGAAGAATTTAACCTTATCAAAGCTAAAAAACCTGAATGGACACCTAACCAAATCGCTAAGAGTCTTCAGTAGCAATGGGAAAGTATGAGTAATACAAAAAAGCAGCGCTACATTGATGCTTATGAACATGATTTCAGCAAGTACCAGCGTCTTCTTTCAGATTTTGAAAAGCTAACTCAAAAACCTAAAAAACCACTCACTCCCTACTTTAAGTTCTTCTCAGACAACCTCTAAGTGTACAGGAAGAATTACCCCTAGCTCTCATAAAAAGAAGTTACAATTATTATCGCAAAAGACTGGAGCAATTTTGATGCTTCAAAAAAGAAATAAATGCAGTCAGAATATGAACGTCAACATTCCTTGTATATTAAGGCAATCAAGAATAAAGAAAATCAAAGTAGTAATTATGTAGATTACAGCCAATACATGCAGAAAGTAGAAGATTATGAGAAAGAACTCGATGAAGAACTTGAGGCTCTCCGTTCTAAACACCCCAAAGCACCTTCAGTTTCTGAGATCAAGAGAGATCTCAAATAAAAAACAGAAGCTTCAAAACAAGATCAACCGAAGAAGAAAAAAGAAGAAAAGCAAACTAAAAAAGTAGTTGAAGCTGCGAGCAGTACTAGCTCTTCAAGCAAACCTTAAGAAGTTGCAAAGCAATCTCAAATAGCAGATATCAACAAAAAACAAAAAGAAATCAACATTGAAGATGATTTAAAGGATGCTCGGAGTAGCAATAGATAAAGCTCAAGACATTAGTAAGTCTAGAAGAAGATTACTAGACCTGCTCCTCCTTTGAAAGGAGAGCCATCACTGAAGAAGCAGGTTAAAGTTGAAAAAACCTAGCAGTAAAGCACAACATCCAGGTCCAACTCAAAAATCATTGGGGAACCTAAAAAAGCAATAAAACATTCGGAAAAGGTTGAAGTAAAAGCTAAAACAAGATCGCAATCAAAGAAGGATAAAAAGCAAGTAGTTAGTTCTTCTGCAAATCAAAGATCTCTCTCTTCCAAGAAAGAAATAAAACTAAGAACATCTTCGAGGCTCTAAGAAGGAAGATCAAAGACGAAAGCTATTTAAAAGCTTCCCAAGGTGCCTACAAAAGTGAATTAAAGGGATTCTATTAAAAGCGTAAAGATACTCAAGCGAAAAGTTACTGTTCCAGTTGACCTTAAAGCTAGCAAAAGGAGAGGAAGCTCAAACTCAAAATCAGCTAAGTCTATCAAATATGATTCAAAGTCAGGAGCCATAAAGCACATGCTAGGAATGAGAAATGGAGAAGAAACATAGTATTTAGTGCATTTTTAGGATGGAACACAGCGATGGACAAAAGAAGACGATCCCATATTCAACGAGAAGAGAAACAAGTTATAGTTAGGCATTTTCCTCCAGCAAATTAAAGAAAATTAAAATTGATGATAAATTCATATTTTTGTTTGGGGAAAGTATGAATGGAAAGGATCCTTCTTGCTGTGGTCATTATTGATTTTATCTGTTTTATTAATTATCAAGGAAACTACTTTGAGCTCATATTTTCTTCTTCTTTTTCTAAGCCTGATAAATCATTTCCATCTTTTCATTCTATTCCAAATATTTTCCTAATTGACTATCTTAATAATTTAATAATTTCGGGCTCATAAATATATTTCCTTTTTAGACTTTTCATTCAAGAAAAGTATCGATTGTAATGAAAACAACCTAGAATAATTGAACATTCTCAATTTGAGTGCTCTTTATACCTATTGTCATAAAAGTATTTCAAAAAAAATCCTAAATTTTTTTTAATCTTCTTATGCTGATAAATTCAGCAAGGATATGCTTGTGTGAGTGTGTGGAATTACAATAGTTTTGGGGCATAAGAAAATGAATAGAAGAAAAAAATAATAAAAGGGAGAAGATAAAAATTTGTATTGATAATAAAAAGAGAGTCAAGATCGTCTAAATCATCTATCTTCCCAGAAGGTGATTTATTTGACTTTTGCTTCTTTTGAGGAGGAGGATGATATTCCGTAATAAAATAAGAGTCTTAAGCTGATTAAATAAAATTAGAAGCAAGATAAACAAAGAATGTCCACTGAAACTGTTGAGAAGAAGGTACTGCCAGCTGATTATGGCAAAATGCCTGCCGGGTATAACTTCCTGACTAGAGGTAGAACTAACTAGACTTTGGGAATTTAGCATTACGGGGAATATAATTGCAGTTAGTTCTCTTTAGGGAGCTGCTGCTTTTCAATCATTGATAATGAATGCTTGGAAAATATGTCTTGCAGTTAGTGATTGGAATTCTAAATTTTGAAATAGGCAAGAACTGGAAGGAGTATGAAGGTGATTTCCTTCTCAGAACTGATGCTGTTTGGGAAAAGCAAGAGCTTGAACACTTCTTTAGAAACTACACAAAGGTTAACTTTAGAAATAGCGCAAAATATTAGCTAATCTTGGTTTGGTTGTTTTTACTATTTAGTGTTTCTTCTTCGACCACGGATTGAAGAAATATCAAATGTTCGAGCCTGAAGACATGTACACTGTGGTCTTTGAAGGATGTAAGAATTGATTGATTTTTATTTATATGTTCTCACTCTCGATTTCTAGGGGCACTTGATGATCTCACTTCTTTCCCAGGATTCACACCAACTGGAAGAACCAATTCCTACTAAATTGGTCTCTCACCTCGTCAAAGAACAATCGTTCCCACACAGACTTTCTATCAAATGCAAGTAATAAATATCATGCCAAAACTAATTTTGAAAGCGCAGTCTAATATTTGGGAATTATGCGCATTTTACTATCAAGTGTATTAGCATTTAGCAAGATTTGCATACTTGTTTTTTCTTCATTTCTGGAACTTTTGGGGGATGAAGTTGCCTTATCCATAGAAACTAAACTAATTTTTCTCAAGGACTACTTCATGTTGTGCGGTTTGAGATTCGAGAGATGGTTCAGATGCGACTTGGTTTATCATGACTTACGTCACACTAAGTTCGACCACGTCAAAAACCAGAAGAACTATAAGACATATCCATGCTACAGAGAATACTATGAAGCTCAATATGCGTGCTAGGATGATATGTTCGATTTCCTCATGGAATTGGCCTACACCAGAAGAGCTAATGATACCTTCGAGGGCGATCATGCCAATTACGAGCTTTCCGCTCTCCCCACTTTCTACGATACCCCCAAGGCCGCAGAAAAGAGAACCTACACTTACTGAGTGTTTTACAGCTCTCATAAGTAGATTAGAAACGCCATATTTGAAATAAGTCCAATTTGCATGTTTTCTAATTCTTCAAATTACAGACACACCTCATTAAATATTTCTTCTACATTCGTTTTAGATGATTAAATTCAAGATTCGTTTTATACGCGCAAGAGAGAAAAGAGAATAATTAAAGGGTGAAAAGACAAGGATATTTTGTAGGACCGTAATTTTATGGTCGGAAATGAAAAATTGAAGGGGAAAAGAACGTCTTGAATCAAACAAAAAAGCAATTCAAAAAAGCCAACACAAAAATGTCATTGGTACCAAAAAGTCAATTAGATGCTGCAAAGGAAATGGGCTTCAGCAGCGAGATAGTCGAAAGAGCCAGTTAACACTATCGACCTGATGTTAGCCTGATCGAATTATGCTTAGCAATTCAATAATAAGCCAACCAACCTCAAAAGTAAAAAAAAAAAAATGTGCAAATCAGACGATTAACTCATTTTACAATAGCAACAAGAATGCAAGCAGAGTATAAACTAATCCTTCACAACAAATGTCGGCGATATAGGTATAGAAAATAAAAGTAATAAATAAGTTAATTCTAATTGTTCTTTTGAAGAATTCGTACTCTCTTCCTTACTTTGAGGAAGAAAAAGATATCCGCCCAAAAGATTAAGTGCGCCAGAAGAGCAATCCTATTGGACTCATGAATATCGGGAATAGTACTCATTAGATTTAATATTTAGCATATTTTAAACAATTGGTTGTTTTATTATCCAAGCATGCTATTTCAATTCTCTGATTTAGTCATATTTTTGCAACTCTGAATTCTGCAAATATATTCTTAAATACCGCTACCCTTCCAGTCTAAACTTCATTAGGATGGCATCCTAGCTAGGAGAAGCAAGAGCGAAAAGAATCACTGCATCGATTAATCTGGTTGTCCATCTGTAGCGTCTATTCGCTTTCCTGATTCTTTCTGAAAAAAAGTTTTACAACCCAGGAAATGTGCTCAAAAATATTGTCAATGAATATGGTAAAAAAGGAAAGACAAATAGTTGATTAAATTGGCCAAAAAAAGCTAGATGAATGTGATTCTTATTCTGATTTTGTCTTTGAAAAAGGCGAGAGATCTAAAATTGGAGAATAACAAGATATTGGTGAGTTTAATATGATCTTCTTGAGCCGCATAGAGGAAGGGCTGGCGTACTGCGAGAACAATGTAACAAGACTAGAGGATAAGTGGTATGGATAAAATACGCAGTAAGAAAAACAGGTAGACTTGCAAGACAGCAAAATTAGAAGCTTGTTCATTGGGAAGAGATTGCAGATGAGCGAATTTTACGAAGCAGGGAGTCAAGCAGTTCACCAAGAAACTGTGGAATTTGCTTCGATCTACTTGAGCTTAGAGTTTAAGGATCTGATTACTGCATGGGAAGAGCAACTATTCTTTGCGGTGGAGGATTTTAAGAATAGCAACAACGAAACTGTTGTCTCATCTGTACAGCAGTGGATCAAAGAAGTTCCAGAAGTTCTTCACTTTCAGATTTAGAGGACGACTTACGATAAGAAAACAAACGAAGTCACTAAACTGCACTCAGAATTCAACTTCGATAAGGAAATCTACATCGATCGCTTTCTAGAAACAAACAAGCAGTAGTTCTTCAATTTGCAAGATAAACTTCAAGAATTGAAAAAAAAGGTAAATTATTTTAATAAAATCCTCTTTTTGTTTGTTATCATAAGTATTCAGAAACTATTGAAAGAGAATTGCCTTTTTATCAACAACAGAAAGATGAAGCTATGAAGAAATTGGACTACCTTTAAAATTACCATGACAGCTCCTTTTCTGTGAATGGTTTGATGGAAATGGTGATTTCTTTCTATAAGGATGAGTCATATTCGAAAAATTCTTCATCTTCTAATAGTGCTTAGATAATTAGCAAACTCGAGGAGGGGAGGATACAGTGCTAATCATAAGTTAACTACCTTGAATAGGAACTAGCTTCGATTAAGGTTTTGCTTTTTTCTTTGAAATTATTCTGTAAAATCTAACTTTTAATCCTTTACTGTTTTACTGTTTATCGCTAAAAGTAAAGTGAAGAAGTACTCTTTTAGTCTATGAAAAAATAAAAGTATTATCTGTAATCCATTTTAATCCATAAAGGAAGCCATGCAGGTACAATATTTGCTAGTAAATCTTATTGCTAATGCTTTGGTTTTATTAGAATTTGGCCATTACTACAGTTACATTTTCGATTTCAACTCTTCTAAATGGTTCCGCTATGATGATGTCAATTGCACTGAAACCGGAGAAAACGAGGTGATGCGAGTTTCAAAGGGATTTGGTGATCAGAGTGCTTACGGGTTAATTTATTTCAGTGAGGCTCTCCGCAATAAAAATAAAGAAACGGACTATCGACCAAATGCAACTTTATCTGCTTGGGTTCCTACCAATCTTAAGGATGAGATAACCAAAGAAAACAAGCAGTTTAAAGCAGATCTTGATGAATACTAAGTGACTCAGCAAGTTACTGATATTATCCGAGAATATGAATAGAGAATAATTGCTGTTGAGATGTTTTTCCGCAGATCTAATTATCGTCGTCAGTCTGATTAGAGAACTCCTTGCCTGGTTAATTTTGGGGCATTTGTTTACTCTTAAAATCTAACAGATCTGTTTAAGCTCCACGTTTTGGAGATATCACTTCAGTAAAAAGTATCCCCTTCCTATGATCTTTCAAGTCTTTTGAAAGAGCCTCCTTTCTTTTAAAAGATCAAGGAAGGTCTGTGGGGACTCCAATCAGTAACATTCTTTATGAAGATTTACATTAAAGATTGATTTGTAACATAAAAGAGCAGGTAATTCGCATTGATCTACTAGGCAAAAGATGCAAATATTATCACTTTGAAATATTCCGAATACATCTTGAGTCTCAAATGTTCCATAGCTATGACTGCATCCCTGAATGAAGCTGTTTTAGGAAAATGGGAAAACAGCCTTAATGCATCAACCATGCTTTAGAAAATGGTATTTAAATCTGTTCTATGATTGTAGCTTAATTTTTGCTTTTAATAGATTACTCCGGAGTAACAATTCTTTAAGTAGATCTCTGAGCGCTGCTTAGGGATAACTTTGCTTAAGTTGTGCTGCTCAACATTCGACTAATGCACTAAGCAACCTCCTTCGGATGTAAGGAAGATCCGCAATAGCTCATTCTAATAATTTTTGTTAACAAAAGATCATTAAGAATGTTCAGTTGATAGTTAAGTTTAGCAGACTGATCGCTAAAACTCAAGAATTGTTGCTCTAACAAATCAAGCTTATCTTAGAAGACTTCAGCAAAATGGCTGAGATATTTTTCGATCCAATTTCTTTTAACAGCTTGCAAGAGCAGTTAAAGGTGATGAGCAGTTAAAAAAGCAGCGATGTCCTCCTGATTGATTCTCTTCCAGTAACATTCTCGAGTTGAAAAACCTTACTCAATTATAACATTTTTGCAATAATTTTTTCAGAGTTTGGACAAGAATTTGAAGAATATTGAAAATAATGCTGCTAAATAATATATTTGGAGCAACTCGATATTAGAAGATGTTTACATCTCTGATCTGATAGCAGCTTAAAATTCTTATGACTCAAAATATAAAGTAAAAATAGGAGTTAATTTTCTTAGCTTTTTAACTGGATTAACTTGTTTTGCTTTGAATAGGCATAAGTTTAATTTTATCAGCTGATCTAAGATAAGAGAGCCATCGTCAATCTAGATGGAAGGGTTTTGAATGGATTCCATTCATAAATAGTCAATTGAAAACAACTCTGCCTGTATTACAATTTTTATTTTTGTTATGATTATTAAAATATTGTAAAAATTGTGAGAAGATTAATATTTCGAAATGAAAGGATAAGAAAAAATGTTCTAACAAGACATCTGATTACCTACACAATATTACCAAATAATCTAATTCATATTGAATAGAAAAAAAACGATGAGTCTATTTCTGAATGCTAATAATTAAATCTGCTGCAAGATGAAACAAAAAAAAACTAAACATTATGAATTAATAATATTTTTTTCAAAAATGAGAAGAATAATATTCTTCAGGCAAACTTGAAAGTTAAAATAAAGAAAAGTAAGACATTATTATTAAAAGAAAACCTTAAATTTTTTGCCTAAGAAACAATTAATCAAGTCATTATTATTTTTTTCGTTTTGGGAAAATAAGTTTTTGGGAAAGACAGGAAATCTTTAAAATTATCTGAAAAAGACATAAATGGCTGAGTTAAAAGAACCTTCTGAACAGTATGATCCAAAGAAAGGCTACCCTCGTCATTACGCAGCACATCCAAACGGTATAAACTTATTGTTTGAATTGTTCTTATTGATTGAATTTGCAGGTGGTTTTCATATGAGCTATGTAAATGACACCAAAAATACAGAAATCGTTAAGAGCATTGTCAAACAAGTTGGTTCAAAGATTCTCAAAGGAGAGATCTAAAATATCATGGCTCTTAGTAAACCAGCTGCCCTGTGTAAGGACATCACCTATGCTGAAATTATTGCCTAGTAAAACATAATCTTTTTAATAGATTGCTTTTGTTCAAATATCTTTATTTTTAAAGTGATCTAATGAACCTCGATCGCCTTAAGCAAGCTGCCACAGTTAATACTGATCCTATCTTTCAAATGAAGTGCGTCATCACCCACACTGTAAGTTCTTATTGGCTAATATTTTTTCTTTAGTTAAATCATTGTTTGTAAGCTCTCAAGCATGCACATTAGTCCTGAATAACTGTTCATGAAAGCACCCATCGACAATCTCCTTGGAGAAACATCTCATGTATTACATAGCCTTTCCATTTTCAAATTGGTTTTGACTGAGAATAAATGTATTAGCTATGCAAAAATGATGGGACACAATATTACTCTGAGTCAATTAGCAGTAATCCTCCTCAAG
>Ga0302286_10002154_pt1 | contig 13904 bp, 7 predicted proteins | sample III_Fen_E2_3_FD_198765 | JGI IMG/M metagenome (GOLD analysis project Ga0302286, IMG submission 198765) | Peat permafrost microbial communities from Stordalen Mire near Abisko, Sweden - III_Fen_E2_3 | ecosystem: Environmental > Terrestrial > Soil > Wetlands > Permafrost | place: Sweden: Abisko...
TTCGGACTATCTTCAATCATTCTAAAAGGATTGTTAGTTGTACCAATGGAAGGTAATACAAGAAATCTGGATGTCTTTCCCTGAAATAGAGCAATTCCTTTATTTAGCATCATCACCCATATTCTTCCTTTGCTGTCTTGATACACACTTCTTACATTATTGCTGGGAAGCGCGTATCCTGCAGCTTGAGTATTACTATAGCAAATGCTTTTACCATTCGGAAATATTCTCACTAATCCATTGCTATTAGTGGCAATCCACATACAACCTGATTTGTCTTTTAAAATTGAATTTATTCTGTCGCGCCCAACATAAGGATTATCCAACGGCTTGATGGAATAATTACGTTTATCAATAATATTGACTCCTTCTAAAGTACCTACCCACAATCTATTGTGGTCATCTTCGGCAATATATTGGATGCTGTTATTTGTTAGTCTATTTTGATTAGTTGAACTTGACCTGAATACCTTTACGGTGTAACCATCGAACCGGCACAGACCATCTTTAGTGCCAAACCACATATAACCCTCTCGGTCATTATACAAACGGTTTATAGAATTAGATGGAAGCTGGTCAACATAAGGAAAATGCTGAAAACTAAACTGTACCAACTTTGAAGTTGCATGAGAACCTACAACTTGAATTAAAAGGAAAGCGAAGAAGGAAATTCGTTTAAACATGATTTGTTGTAGTATTATTCCTTACAAAGTTACATTTTTTTTATTATTGAGTAAATAATAAAAATGTTAATTTTATTAAAGTAAAAATTCATATAAAATTTAAACCTGAAAGAAAACACTAGCTATTTTTCAGTATAATACGTTTATTTCTAAGTTGCATTTAACGATCATGAATAGTTGAATTAAAATTGTTCAGAGAGTTCGAATCTCTCACTTTCCGCAGAAGGATAAAATCTTAATTGGTTTTATCCTTTTTTTATAGCCAATACAGACAGATTAAAACCTGTTTAAGAATTAATTTTCAATCAACACGCACGTCGAAAATGAATTGCGTCGAATTTATAACTAACGAAATATTGACATTGTTTGGCTTCAATATATTCTCCTAATTTATTGATAGTGAAGCTAGTTATAAACCATTGGATGAGAAAGACATGATAAAATTGGTAGTAGCAACGTACTGAACTGATACACACTCATAGTACAACTATAAAACTATAAAACAGATTTTAAAAGTTACTTTATTCGCTTTTCTCTAAAATAAAGATTGGGGTTTGCTCCCTGTATTTCGCATTTTGAAAACTCCGTTTCCCTTTTTGGTCTACAACCCCTTTAACTGTTCCAACTATATTAAACCCAAAACGAGCCTTTTTTATTTTGTTAAGTAATGTCTGATTTATTTTAAGGTTAACAATTTTCTCTTTTTCATTCGGTTGCACCGTAATTGGTTCCATTGTAACTTGTTTTATTTTTTTGCTCAAATTAAGCTCAATTGGTTCAATAAAACCTTCAGTACGGACAATGTTTATTTTTAAGGGAACTACAGTGTCTGATGATGATACAAGTATAGATTTTGAAAGATCAGACTCTATTTCTTTTGATAAATGGATCGAATACAACGCTGAAGGAGCAACTTCTGCAACAAAACCGGCAGCAGGTATATGATGAGTATAGTAAAACGCCTGCATCATATTATCCGCAGCAACAGCCGTTTGCTTTTCCGTCATTTCTTCATTTCTATTGATGTGGGCTTGTGTAAGCACTTCAAGCGACAACCTTTCTTGTTTGGCATTTTGAGGTGCAGTTACTGATATTTCCCAGACCTTATTACCTGCCTGTGTATGTAAACTACTAACAACAAAACCATTGGGCAAACCTTTGAAAGAGACTTCTAAAGCCGGAACAAATTTTTCATTGGTGGTTACATCTAATCGTAACACAGCTGTTCCACCTCTCGGAATGGTGAGATTTGCTGGTGATACAAAAACTTCATACGAAGGAATATTATTCTTTCGTTGAATCAGATAATAATAATCAGGACCATAATTTCCTAAAACATCTTCCACTTCAACTGTATAATTTCCGGCTTCTTTTGCCTTATAATTTATAACAGGATCGGCATGGAAAGTCATTAGTCCCTGTGTCGGGTCTTCTACATCATCCGATACAAGTAAAATTTTACCATTTTCATCCCGAAGTGTCATTTTGGCATCCAACATAGAAGCAAGCCTTCGAGCTATAATTTCAATGGCAATATTTTCATTCTTTTCGACATAAATTTTATACTTTTTTATCTGATAAGGAGATATAAGGGAATCAAACAGCGATGTTTTGGCACTTAGTTCCAATCTTTTTGATGAAGAAAGATTTAATCCGGCGTTTTTCTCTAAACCAAAGAATGGAATTGGATTAGAAATATATCCATTTGTACCAGGGGCAGCAAATTTATCATATCCTGTTTTCGATGATTTATAAGTAATCTTATTCGAATTGAGATTTACACCTTTTAATGTCATTGTTGTTTTTTTGCCAATATTACCCACACATGGATAGGCAAAGCTTAAATATGGTATTTCACCCATATCAATCCGGTAATTAAAATCCTCACGGCCACGATAAATGGCATCGTGAATTGCAAGCATATAAGTATCTGTTTCCGGAATTTTTGTAATTATCACCGGATCAACATAGTTTCGAAAATCATCATTGTAGGCAATTTCCTGACCTTTACTGTTTGTCAACCTAATTACAGGCTGAAACCAACCCGGCACAGCATCTGCAATGTAAGGTACTAATGTCCGTCCTTTAACCGAAGCCACAAGAGTTACACCTTTGGTAACTTTGAAAGAAAAATAGTCAACTTCACCTGGCATTATTTGCCCGCACAATGTAGCCGGTAGTTTACTTACGTAATTTGGTTTTAAAACTGTTGAACCTTTTTGTTCAATAAAGTTTTGATATTGACCTACTTCAAAACTCAGTTTATTGGATATACCACTCGCCGATTCAAGCCGTAAATCTCTTAAGCCGGTCGTTGCACTTTTATTGATAGTAACATGCACATTAATTCTGTCAGCCAATTGCGAGCTGCTTTGATCATCTGATTTTCCTTTAGGTTTTTTCTTTTTATTCTTTTCAGCAGTTTTATCCGGCAGAATAATTTCAGCTTTAACACCATCACCGCTGATTAATACGCCTGTAGCATTCGTAAGATTTAAACCGCCAATCTCAATATCTACCGTATTTCCTTTCTCACCACCGGCAGGAAAGATATAGCCCAATGAAAGTTTTTGCGCTGAAAGTGATCCAAGCACAAAAGACAAACAAAGCAGAAATAATATTTTATGTCGCATAAACTGTTTTTTTAATTTATTCCTTTTTCAAATTTATTAATTCAAAGAGTAGTCCATTACTCTGATTAGCTTTACCTAATGAAGGCAACAGAGGCAACATTCCTTCCGAAATATGGGGTAATGTACCATGTGGATCTATACCCATTAATAAATAAACTGTTCCAATCAGATCGCAGGGAAATACTTTTCGATCCGTTATATTTTCACCAGTCTTATCAGTTGCGCCTATCACTTTCCCCGGTATAAAACCTCCACCGGCAACTAAATATGAAAATGCTTGCCCGAAATGTCCACGGCCTCCATTCCAGGGTGCTTCCCAGAGTACTTTAGGTGTTCGTCCAAATTCACCTCCACACAGTACAATTGTCTTTTCCAACAATCCTTTTTCGTCCAAATCTATTAGTAATGCAGATAATGCTTTATCCAGTTCTGGCAACATTATATTCATTCGTTGAAAGTGACTTTTATGAGTATCCCAACCGGTAATGCGCACATTTATAAAAGGGACTCCTGCTTCAACGAGCTTTCTGGCTTCCAGGCAGGATTGTCCAATGCGGGTCATCCCATAGCGTTCACGCATTTCTTTCGTTTCGGTTGCCAAATCAAAAACCTGAGCTGCTTTTCCAAATATTAATTGATTATTTCGTTGCCGAAGTGAATCCAATACTAAAGAATTGGCAGTATTTCTAAAAAGCTGATTTGCCTTTTCAAAACCATCAAGCAATTGTAATCTGCTTTTCAAAGTTTCCGGCTTTACCAACCTGTTTACAAAACCATCCACTTCAAATATCGAATTCTCGGGAGCACCACTGGTGTCAAACGATTTATATTCATTTCCAATAAACCCTCCTTCGTTGAAACGGTTATTGGCACTCACAAGTGAGATATAAGAGGGCAAAACACCTTTATAAGTGTCTTTTTTCATATATGAAATTACCGAACCGTATGATGGGTAAACCACAGACCCACCACTTAAATCGCCTGTAATCATGGCGTAATGACCTGTTTCGTGACCATTTACACCGTGTGTCATGCTTCGGATTAAACTATATTTATTTGCAATTTTTGCCAGAAGTGGTAATTTCTGATTGATGATTATTCCCGGAACATTCGTTTGAATCGGATCTTTCAAATTCCCTGAAATGTCGCGTGAAGACCCTGGTTTGGGGTCAAATGTATCGGTTTGTGATGGTCCTCCATCCAGATAAATCAAAATAACCGATTTTGCATGTTGAGCTTCAATTCTAAAAGCTAAAGCTAAAAAAACAAATATTATTAGAATATTTTTCATACTTACAGGCTTTAATGATTAAACAAAAATTCCGAACTGTTTATATAAGTCCATTGAATAACAGTTGCCAAATCGCGTAATTTCAAGTTGTTATTTTCGGCATAAACTTTAAAAAGCATTATTTCTTCTTTTGTAGGATAACGTGATAATGTCATTAACGAAATAGCTTTACAAACGTCATCTACATTATTGTTTTGAGCACAAATGCGATTAAGTATATTACTCTTTCGTATTTTTCCTTCCAATTCAACCGAATTAGTTAAATATAATAATTGTCTGGATGTAATTTTATTAGAACGTTGGCTCTCCAATGAAACATCTCTTGATACGCGCCCAAACAATTCAAGATCAGAACTCGAAACTGTCGCATCACCCAAATCAACCGACCTGGTTCCTTCTGGATAGAAAGTGAATGGTTCCGGCACACGACTCATATACGAATCATATATTCCCGTTATATCGGCCAATGCATCTACCGTCACTTCGGCCTGCAGGCGTTGTGGTATATATTGTCCTTTAGGAGCCATTTCACTTTGATAAGCTTTTGAGTTCAGTATCAATCGTATCATTGCTTTCATATCATAACCCGAATTAATAAACCGGTTTGTCAGAAAATTCAACAATTCCGGATTTGAAGGCAAATTGCTTTTCCTCCAATCATCTGGTTCATTAATAATGCCTTTCCCTGTAATCCAAAACCACAACCGATTAGCCATAACTCCTGCAAAACGATTGTTTTCTTTACTTGTAAGCCAGGCGACAAAAGGAATTCTCCAATCCTGGTTTTCATCAAATCGGATTTCTTTTCCATCAAACATTTTTATTGTACTTGTCGCCGGAAAAATACGTACATCGGGATACACAATTTCTTCTTTCCACTCTTTGGTGTTCTTATATCGTATTTGGTAGAAACATAGTTGACCATCATCCAACGTTTTTCTGGTTCCAAGAAATAACAAACTAATATTCTTATAAATATTATCAGGTGTTCGTTTCAGAAAAGCACGATAAAAGTTTACCGTTGGTGTTCGGAAATTACTTCCTTTCGACAATAATAATTCGCTGACAAATTGATTATAAGGAGTGTTACCTGATATTTTTTCGTATAACCAACGGTCGTATGCCTGTACACTATTTGGCCAAAGATTACTTGGAAATTCAGATTTAATTCGTAGTATATCTCCCCAACGCATAACTATATAATGCACATACTCTTCCGAATTAAGGATCTGATCAATGAGGATTGTTCGTTTTTGAGGATCTGTAGAGCTTAAGAACTGAATTACTACATCTGTTTTAGGCAGGCGTCCGGTAATGGTTAGAAAAGTACGGCGAATAAATACTTCGTCGGAACAAACCTGTTGCATTCCTTTTTCGGAAAGGATATATTTGTCTATCTCATTAGCATGTAACGGAATTACAAGCAAACTAAAGAAAATTATTCTAAGAATTTTTTTCATATAATTATTGATTTAACAATTATCCTGTAAATAAAGGAAGATGTTTTATTTATTTGCAAATGCTATACCTTCGATTTCGATTAAAAGCTCTTTCCGACAAATACCTGCTTCTACGTAAATTACAGGAAGATTGGCCCAAACTTTTTCCACTTCTGACTTTACACAGTCAAAATCTGCTTTGTTTTTTATATAAACACGCAAACTAATAACTGTCATATCATTTTCTACTTCAACTCCATGTCGACTCAGGTTTCTTTTAGAAATCAGGAATAAGATATTCTCAATGGTTTGGTTGGTTTGCAAACCTGCATTCATCTCCATCATACTCATTTCTCCCCGAATAGCAGCAGTGCCCGATATAAAACAAATCACACCTCCATCACTGCTAACCAAATTGGCTCTTTCAAATTTCGGTGTAGCTTTTAGGGTAATTTCAGATTGCTTTCCAATCAACAACGATTCGGAATAGGCAAATGCAGGTATCTGCAATGGATTATCGAGTGATATGATTTTATTTTCCATTGTAACTGCCAGTGCAATTAAACTTACAACAACTCCCCTACACGCCATTCCTATTCCTGTGGCAGCTGGAAAACCGTGATTCCATTTCACTGTTTCATAAAATTGTGACCGAACATCATTAAACGCCTGATAATTTTGAATACCACCTTCATTTTCAGTGATGTGTCCGATATAATTCCATTGACGGATAATATCCCCAATTTCTAATTGTTCATTAGCAAGTATGGATTGAATTTTATAAAATATATCCGTTGATTGTGTATTAACTGAATCGTAAAACGATTTTCCAAGAATGCCTTCCGTAATTAAAAACGTTGAATTGTTTTGTTTGTACAACAAATACCTTACATCTTCAAAGATTTTAAAATCAACTGATTCCGGAGAAGTAGTTTCGGTTAAATAAGTTACTTCAGCAGCCATTTCATCCCGATTGCGCAGTGGTTGGATAATATATGAAATCAAAGGGGATTTCCCTCTAAATGATATGTCAACCGCTTTTTTTATTTCATTCAATTCCGCAGGGTAAATGTCTTCGGTTGATTTTCCAAAAAATATTATGGTTATAATTTTACTCTTTTCTTTGAGAGGAGTCAATAATAAGTTTACTCGTTCTTTAAATGAAGTGGAATAAGCCTGAGAATAAGAACTATTGAAAAAATTAGGCATATAGAGGAGTTAATATCTTAGATAGTTTTCTATTTTGACTGTTTTTTGGCAAGATAGTTTAACAGGGAATGTTTTATTAAACGAATAAACACCTGACTTTATTTCAGGTTGTAACAAAACAAAAAAATCTGAGTAAATTTAAGAAAAAGAAAGAGTAATTGCAAAGAAAATAATGGCGTATGATGAAATTTATTTGTTCAATAATAATATTCAATAGCTATTTCAAATACAAATATGAACCTTAAGTATTTTTGAATTATATTAAAACATAAATATAATACTTCTTCCTCTAAGTTGTATTAAACGAACGTGAATAGTTGATACAAACCAGTCTGTTTTATTTACCGAAAATTCAAGGTTAAGTATATAAGTTTAGAGGTAGTTAAGTCTATTATTTTCTTTTATTTCAAGCTCCTCTATTTTTTATAATTAAAATAAATGATTTTTTTATTAGTTTATTTTAAACTTTTCGTTGTACGGATTGTTAGACATTCGTTAATTATACCTATCTTTAACCAATTTTATTTACTAATTTAATTTTTTATGAACATTTACGTAGGTAACTTAAGTTACAAAGTCCGGGAAAATGACCTTCAAGGGGTTATTGAAGAGTATGGTCAAGTTGAATCATGCAAAATTATTAAAGATCGCGAAACTGGCAAGTCAAAAGGATTTGCATTTGTAGAAATGTCGGATGACGCTGCAGCAGAAAAAGCTATCGCTGAATTAAACGGAGCTGAATTTGATGGTCGTGCCATGGTTATTAAACAGGCAACACCAAAAAACTAAGTTTTAGTTTTAAGCAAAAAAAACTACTTCTGTTATCGTATGATAGCAGGAGTTTTTTTATGCCCGGAAATGAATAACACGAAAAATTCATACATTTTTCACAAAAAAAGGATTCCCCGGATTGTAAGAAACAATCCGGGGAATCCTTTTTTAATAATTATTTATTATTTCGTAATTCTTTCCAGCCATTTCAACATAGCTATCATAGTAAACATGGAAGTTAAGCAGGCTACTACAAACACAGTCCAGGTCAAATACACAGGAATGCTCTTATAGAAAATGGCACCAATAAACAGCAACTGGTTACCGACAGCTGTAGCGCCCAGCCAGCAGCCCTGCATGATACCCTGATATTTTGGCGGTGCTACTTTCGATACAAAAGAAATACCTAACGGACTAATAAATAGTTCTGCAACTGTCAGAATTAAATAGGTTCCTACTAACAGGAAAGGAGTGACCCGCTGAGCATCCGGCAATCCACCCATTAAAGTAATATCAGCCTTTGAAGGAAGCCCTATGGAGCAAACAGACATAACCACATAAGCTAATGCAGCTATTCCCATTCCTATGGCAATCTTCTTAGGGGTGGAAGGTTCTTTTCCTTTTGAACGTAAAAGCCCAAAAATACCCATTATAACCGGTGTCAGGAATACTACAAAAAACGGATTAATCGATTGGAATATTTCAGCTCCCTGAAGTGTTGTGAATCCTAAGTTGATTTTTATTCCACTTAAGTTGGTATAATCTTTAGCAAAGAAAGTCAAAGTAAGACCGTTTTGATGAAAGGAGAACCAGAAGAAAATAACGACTGCGAAAACTGCAAATAAAGCATATAAACGTTGTTTTACTTCTTTCACATCCATCTCTACATTTGTTGACGAGGATGTATCGTTCGCTGATTTAGGATCAGGGAATTTATTCTTATTGACAATATAAACGACCAGGGAAATCAACATGGCAATAATTGCGACACCAAATGCATAATGAAAGCCGGTTGTAAACAGATTCAGGTATTCTTTTGAAAAAGCCATCATATCTGTGCCGGTAAATCCTACCTGGGTGGCTAATTGATGCATACGTATTGCAGCTTCGGTTGATATATTTCCGTTTAGCTGTTCATGACAAAGTGCAGGAAGATCTGAATTATAGGCAAATCCATGTGAACTAACCCACCAGTTACGTACACCTACAGCTGCAAATGGAGCAAATATGGCACCTACATTGATAAACATATAGAACAACGAAAAGCCTGAATCACGTTGGCTTGAATACTGAGGATTATCATACATCTGACCAATAAGTGCCTGTAGATTGCCTTTGAAGAGTCCGTTACCCAGTGCAATGACAAACAATCCAAAACATGTCATAGCAAGGAATAATCCAAATGATCCTGCCGGTACCGGTGTTGGTGTTGGAATAGCAATCAGGAAATAACCCACCGTCATCAGGATCAGGCCAACCAGAATAGTTCCTTTGTAATTCCTTTTTTTATCGGCAATTAGTCCGCCAACAAATGCAAGAATATAAATCGAGAAATAGAAAATGGAATAAATAATACCGGCCTTTGTTTCATCCAGTCCAAATTTAGACATGAGGAAAAGTGATAGAATCGCCATCATGGTGTAGAACCCAAATCGTTCTCCCATATTGGCTAATGAGGCAGCAATTAATCCCTTAGGATGTTTTTTGAACATAGATTATTGATTTTTAAATATTTATTATTTTTATGTTTGTGTTTTCCTTCCCGAAACTTATAATTACTTCTATTGCTATTCAACTCTTCAAACTCTTCAAACTCTTCAAACTCTTCAAACTCTTCAAACCCTTCAAACTCTTCAAACCCTTCAAACCCTTCAAACCCTTCAAACTCTTCAAACTCTTCAAACCCTTCAAACTCATTCCGGCTTCATCACCACCCCTTTATTTTTTCTACCGTCCACTTTCATAATAATCGGTTTACTAAAATGTACATGACGGATAAATTCCGACTCGTATACTGCAGGTTGTGCATTCAGGTAATCCGTATCGTATGTGCCATCATGCAAAAACGGATTAATGGTAAAATAGGCTGCACCAAATGACGTAAGATTCTGGAAGAAATGTGTACCCTGGCTTGGATCGACACGGTAGTCTGACAAACCGGATTCTACTATTAACCTGGCATTGCTGATTTGCGACCATTTCACCGGAATGCCCAACCACGGATCGGCAGAGCCCCAACGTCCCGGACCTACAAGGACATAATGACTGTTTTCATTCACTAACAGGCGGTTCACTTTCTCGATTTCATACATAATCGATTGATTATTCGACGCACTGAAAGCTTCCGGTTTTACATACACCAAATCATATATATCATTTGTAATGCCGTGGCCCAGCGCGCTGTTGCATGTGATAATAGCATTTTCTTCCAGGATGGAACCTATGTCCTCATTAATCATTTCCTTGCTGTCGACAATCGGGCGTATCTGAAGTAAATAAAAAACATGCTGTTTCGCCGGCGAATAATCCAGGTTTACGGCAAATTCTATCTCAATAGGTCTCCCCATTTCAGACTGAGCAATGTGCAGGATTTCTTTTAATACCGAAGCGAGTGGAAACACGTCATGTTGCAGAATATTGGCAAAGGTGATCACCTTTCGTCCACCTTCATACAGGCTGTCGTAAATCGTCCGGTCCTGCAGGTTGTATGTTGAAGCAATGTAACGAAGCGTCCCATCTTTTTCTGCATCACCCACCGGTATTTTCAATAGGTTAAATCCATCATCCACCTGAGGAACAAAATGAGTCTGTGTTAAATCCAGTGCATTAAAATACGTCTGTGTTTCGCGTAATGCGTACTCAATATTACTGGTTTGCAATATATTGTTCGGATAAGCCGGTGAAAAGCGCAGGCTCATACCGCCATCCATAATGTGTTTACCCAATCCCATGGCAATATTAGCTATCCCATCTTCCGGCTTCTCTGCCCCTATCGGATAATAGTTCAGCGAACGGGCAACCCCCGAGAAAGAAGGATAAAAGCGGTTATCGTAGGCATTGCCACAAATTTCCTGCAGCACAACAGCCATTTTTTCTTCGTCAATGACATTTTTGGTTGCCGTCATATAGGCTTTGCTGTCCTTATAGAAAACGGAAGCATATACCGCCTTGATTGCTTCCACCACCATAAATAGCATGTGTGTCCGGCTCTCTGAATTATACGGAACCATGTACGTAGTATAAATACCGGCGAATGGTTGGTAATGCGAATCTTCCAACAGGCTGGACGAACGTACAGCAATGGGTGAACTGGTAACACCCAGGAAAGCATGAAGGTCGGCTATAAGTCGTTGAGGTATCCTGGCTTTCAGGAAATGCTTCAGTATTTCTTCATCATCAAGGTCCGACAATGCAATGGTATAGAGTTGGTTTTGCTCCATGAATTCTGTAAAATTCTCCGTGCACAGTACTACAGTCTTTGGGATCATAATCTGGCAATTCTCAAATTTCTCCAGGCTTTCGTTCCGCTTGATCATAGCATCTATAAACGCTAGTCCGCGACCCTTCCCTCCCAGTGATCCTTCGCCAATCCTGGCGAAATTTGAATACTGGTCGAAACGGTCACGTTGAAATACTGCCACTACCCCCCTGTTTTTCACTTTCCTGTAATGTACGATGGCATCCAGAATAATCTGACGTACTTTGTTCAGGTCGCTCGAGGCATAGTTGTCCACATTGATGCTTTTCAGGAACTCAGCCAATGGAAACATAGCACGCGAATAAAGCCAACGGGATATGTTATTTCTCGACACATGATAATATAACGATTCGTCGCTTATTTTAAAGAGGTTCTCCTGTAACCCGCGTAAGTTTTGTATGCGTGCTTCCTCCTCCCCTGTTTCCGGATTAATGAACAGAAAGTCGCCAAAACCAAAGTTATCCGTTATTTTCTCCCGCAACTCCATCAAAAATGTCTTCGACATTTTATTCAGGAAGGCTGACTTTAATTTGTCTGCAGCCTCGTGATTCAACTCATCGGTTGATTCAACAATTAAAGGGATAAAAGTATCATGCTTGCGGATCTCCTGGCACAGGTTGATACCTGCCTGCTTATTTTTAACTCCGTTTTGAAGATAACTCACATCGGTGATCACCCCCAGCATGTTGTTTTTGTACTTTTCATAAATGGCAAGACCTTCTTCGTACGAACGTGCCAACAGTATCTTCGGACGTCCACGCATACGAAGCATTTGTTCATGCTCATTCAACGCTTCGGTCATAAACGAGCGCGATTGCTTAAATACGAATTTATACAGGTGAGGTACTATGGACGAATACCACCTTATTGAATCCTCCACAAACAGGATCACCTGTACTCCTACCGACTTTACATCTTCTTCCACGTTCATCCGGTCCTCGATCAGCTTGATAATAGCCAGCAGGATATCCGAGTTTCCCAGCCAGCTGAACACATAGTCAATGGCACTTAAATCCTCGTTGGCAATACGCAGTGATACAGATTTTGAAAAAGGGGTCAACACCACAATCGGGATATCAGGGAATTGCTGCTTTACCCATTTAGCCCATTCAAACGGGTTGATACTGTCGCCACTGGGCATGGAAATGATAAGCTCAAATGTCCGTTCCATAAGGAGGGCATTTGCTTCCTCCTCACTCGAGACCAGCCTGAAACGCGGTGGATACCTAAGGTTTAACGAAGTATATTCATTAAATATCAACTCATCAATCCGACCGTCTTCTTCCAGCACAAAAGCATCGTATTTACTGGCAAACAACAACACATTATAAATGCGATGCGTCATTAGGTTGGCAAACGATGTATCTTTAAAATAAAGCTTTTTTATGCTTGGAGTATTCATAATTAATTCATAATTAATTCATAATTTATAATGCATAATTCATAATTAGCTGCTTATAAACTCAATTTTGAATGCGACAGAGCAAAAGTAATAAAAGCTTTTAATTTATGGCAACAAAATGAATAAATATTTAACGTCGTTGTCTGGCAATGCATTAAAACAGGACATTGAAAATTTAATTGAGACAAAAGAAAATCTTAGCTGGATAGATAAGTAAGTGGAACAATTAAATGTCTTATTTATTCGAAAGCAATTGCTTCTTACTATCTGTCGCCGCTTCGCGGCTTAAAATCCTTCACTTGAACATTATTCTACCAAACTGTCACCGCTATGAGGCTTTTATAGGTGTGTAGTACCGACAGTATGGTAGTATAAACATCTAATTCAAAACCAATAGCCGCATATGGTACATTCCGACTTGACGGAAGCGGCGACAGATAAATGGCACCTAAAATGGTACATTATATTGTTCCACGTACTTATCAACATTTTTGACTTTTCAATTGTTATGATGAAAAAAATACAACTATTTTAAATCACACCCATTAGAACAACCTATCCATGTAACCTTTAAAAATGTTGAATCCGTTTTTATATGTTGAATATTAAATAGAAACCCGATGCAAATACACGCTGATAGTCCCGAACATTATTTAGACCAGTTGCCCGATGACAGGAAAGAAGCAGTGGGTAAACTCCGAAAAACCGTACTTGATAATCTGCCCGAAGGATTTGTTGAAACAATCGGGTATGGCATGTTGGGTTACGTAGTGCCTCATTCGCTGTATCCGGCAGGGTATCATTGCGATCCGAAACTACCGCTTCCCTTTATGAATATAGCTTCACAGAAAAATTACATATCGGTTTACCACATGGGCATTTATAGCAATGAAGAACTTCTGGAATGGTATTTAAATGAATATGAAAAGGTGTACCATTCAAAACCGGAAATGGGCAAAGGCTGTTTAAAGTTTAAAAAGCTAAACCTTATACCCTAT
>Ga0302286_10002158_pt1 | contig 13875 bp, 14 predicted proteins | sample III_Fen_E2_3_FD_198765 | JGI IMG/M metagenome (GOLD analysis project Ga0302286, IMG submission 198765) | Peat permafrost microbial communities from Stordalen Mire near Abisko, Sweden - III_Fen_E2_3 | ecosystem: Environmental > Terrestrial > Soil > Wetlands > Permafrost | place: Sweden: Abisko...
TGTTGTAAAATTGGGAAGCACCTGCGGCAAGGATACCTCCTGGCAGCGCCGAGAAGCCGTACAGGTCGGTTCCTGGAGTGTTCCAGAGTGCGCTGTTGGCCTTCAGCAGAGTGCCTTGGTTAGTTCTGGATCGGCATCACCATAGATCTTGGATTTGTTGGCCGCTGCAACAAAGACTTCTTTCGGAATCACCGCACCAGTCAGTTCAAGGCTTGCCGCGTTTATGGAATAGTTGCCCGCCTGGGCTCCACTCAGCTCGTTTGTATACACCGCAAAAACCTTGTTTGCTTGCAATACGTTCGCATTATTGTATTGCCCTGTCACATTGATCGCGACTTGATCATTCCCCACAACACCCACGAGTTGGTAATGGGTGCCTGCAACGAGGCTAGCATCCACATTGCTATCAAAGGCTTTCGTGACCACCGTTCCCGTGCCCGCCACCGTAAGCATTCTGGGCTTAACGAGAAATGAATGGCTCACGTCTGTTGCGGCAAAGTAGTTTGTGTCGCCCGCTTGGCTCGCCACCAATTCGCATTTACCTACGCGCACCAAATGCACCATGGCACCCGTCACCGTACAAACCGAGTCCGTGTTCGACTTCCATTGCACCGCAAGCCCCGAACTCGTCGTTGCCGAGGCCAAAAAATCATCACCGTATGTGACGGCATCCAAGGCAGCAAAAGAAATGCTCTGCTTACGGTTTGTTAGTGTAAGCGTCACGTTTGTATCTAGGACACTTGCCAAGCGCACTGGAAAGGTCTTGCCCTGCGCAGGAGTTTGTGTAGAACCCACCGTCAGCCATGCAGGCAACCATTGCAGCTCATCGTATTGAAAGGTCACATGAAATGTCTGACCTAGAAGAATCTTGTATGTACCCGCCGTCCCTTTCGCCTCGGCAGGAATCACCAAGGGGCTCACCGTTACCAAGGTCATATCCACTGGGCTTAGCTGCAGCAGGTCAACCACCGCCACGCGCCCCACCTCAGCACCCTGGTAGTTCACAATCAGCGAATCTTGTTCGCCCGCGGCCTTGGCTAGGCGCCTACTCTGCACACTTGCACCTGCGGCATCGCGCAGAATGTACACCCCCTGCGCAAGCTGCGAAGCGTTCATTTTACGCCCCAGCAAGTTATACACATCGGACTGTAAAGAAAAAGGCCCCGTAGCTAGGCGTGCATTCTGCAGGTTCGTCGCCTCATCAGCAATTTCGTGCACCAAGCTCCATTTGCCCTCAGCATCGCTCACCGCCTTGAGGTCACCATCCTTGAGCTGTACCTCGACCCCCACCACTGGGGAGCCATAAGCGTCAAGCACTTGGCCCGCAAGATGAACGTCAAAGGCCGCAAAAGCAGGCAACGCAGAAAGAAGAGCGAGGAACAAGGATCGTAGCTTCACAGGGAGACCTCATTGGTGTGATGCCAATTAAACTCGATAAAAATGCTTTTGCACTCACATTTTGTCCATAGAATTCCATTGACAAAATTGACAAAATCGGGAAACATGGCGAAATACGCGAAATTAAACGACTTTTCGGAATGCGAGTAAGCGAGCATGCAAATCGTCCCAGCCCGGGCGCTTCTCTGCTGAATAGCTCAAAACGAACTCCGCCGCCTTCACTACATTGCGCCAGCGAGGGTGCTCGGGCACGGTGGCTTCGTCCAAGTAGCGGTCAAGAGTTCGCGCCCTTTCCCAACCATCTGGATTCACATCTACCCTCCAAAGCTCCGACTCGCGTGCCAAGTCGAACTTTGATTTCCCAGTCGTAGAAACCCAGAATTGCAATGATGCATTTAACAGTTCAACCCCTAAAGCACGCTTGGCTTGCTCTGGGTCTTGGGCTACTGGGACTTGTTCAGAAAGCGCATCTTGCGAAGCCGTCAGAAGGGGAGTAACGGGTTGCACAGGCAAACCTTCCCATTGGCGAACCACATCGCGGGCGCTCTGGACATCGTAAGACTTGTTAGGAAACAGCGCCAAATAGATCTGCACAATTTCACCGTCCATGTCCATCTCACTCTGGGTAATGCTTTCGCCACGCGTTCCTAACCAAGGTCCCGCACCAACATTGGTATGGAGGTACTCTTGGATATTGCTTGCCTGCAAATCACCCACCACCTCATATTCCTGGCGAAAACGGACATTGCAGAATAGCACATGCCCATCTTCTAAACTCGCGGCAAGTGCCACATCAACAGAATCAAGCATCCCTTGCAAACACAATTGCAGTCGCCGTAACTCACGCTCGCGTTTGGTCTTTTGTTCTAACTCACTCGAAAGAGTTCGCACACTTGTCACCGCGCGCAAAAAGTGCCGCGACAAAATCATGGACTGAAAGATCAGAATAATGGATATCGCAAGGGGAACCGTTTCAAAGGTATGAACGATGCCAGAGACGCGCAAAATATCGTTCATTCCACTCATCACAATCACCACAACACCCAGTGAAAACACCTTGGCATCGGGCACTCGACGACGAACCGCCACAACACAATCATAAGAGCCAAAAAGGATTATTAAAAGACATGACAACTGCCAAAAAATTACGGTGTGTGTAAAGAGCGGCGCGGGTAACAACCAAGTCATAACCAACAAGACCACATTGAACGAAACCACACTCAGCACACCCACGCGATTCACAATTTTGGGAAATAATTGTCGCTCGTAAATAATGAACAGGCTAAAGCCAAATAGCGCCGAATACTCTAGCCTTAACAAGGTTTCTGCCCCTAGGTTCGGTACCATATTTTTGATCAGGATTTCTCCCATGGTCATGGTGCGTAAAGCCATGAAAAAGCAAAACGATCCAAAGCAAAGAGAGGAAGTATCGCGGTGCAAAGCAAACAGAATCAGATGATAAACGCCAAATAACAGAAAAGCCCCCACCATCAGAGCGTCTAAAATCATAGAGTTGGTGCGGATCTCGCTCAACACGGCTTCAGAGCCAATCACCACTTGATTGGCAATGCCACCAGCTCGGTGGGTAAAGTTGGACACTTGGATCACAAGCTCCACACTATCCTTGTAGCTTCCAAGCGTAATCAATTCAGGGCGATACTCGGCATAAGCGGATTTCGCTGATTCCCCTACCAGGCCATTTGATGCCGCCAATCGGTCGTTTACATACAAACTATAAGCACAGCGGGCATGCAATAAAAACAAGTGCAGGTCTGGAGGTGGATTCACTATCACTAAGCGGTAAGTTCCATACCCTGTCTTAGAAAACGCCCTCGGTTCAAACAGTTCCCAAGAGCCTGGTACTGGAGCATAGTGGTGCGGAGCAGGAATATGAGCGAGAACCTCTGGAGTCGCTAAGGTATCCCAATGAAATTCCCACATGCCCTCTAGCGCCAAAGGAGCGGTCAACACTCGGTGCCCCAAATCGATGCGCCCATGTTCCACGTAAGCCTTGTCGATGGAATATTCCATTGGCGTTGGCATGCGGCACCCAAACAAGAGCAGACCGAGTACCGAAAACAACCAAGCACCTTTTGAAACATTCAACATGGGGTAAAAAGTAGTCTCTTTAGAAAGCCGTGGGAAAGAGCCGCCCTGCCTACGAAAAAAGCACCTACTTTCGTAGATGGTCATGCACAATCTCATTGTCCACTGCTCGCCGTCGATGGCTCGCTATGCGGTCGCCATCTCCAATTTTTACTCTACACGTGGGCTCGCGATTCTCGGAGTGGAGTGATTGGGTTTATACATTCGAATCCCTCCACTGCCTACGAAAAAAGCACCTACTTTCGTAGATGCTTTTTTCTCGGAGTGGAGGGATTCGAACCCCCGACTTCCTGGTCCCAAACCAGGCGCTCTAGCCAGACTGAGCTACACTCCGTAACGAATATTTTTACTTCTTCGTTGCGTTACCCGCACGATAGAAAATTTCTGCTACTTTGACAAGATCGATTGGAGCAACAAATAGTGGTTGAGCTCGTGCTCCGAGATCTAAAACGGTTCCCAACGTGTCTGCAACAACCTTTGCAGTGATCGTTGAATCAACCGAAAGTCCCTTAGTAAGCTGAATCGTTAGCTTAGTGCTGTCTGGGGAAAGAAAGAAATGCCCATAGCTTGTACCCGTGCTTGCTGGGTTATTGGCATCGACCTGATCCACAATAACAGAATCCACGGCCGTGGGTAAATTCACATTACCACTCTTCACTATGAAATTCATTGTCATGGTAAAACTTCCATCTTCAACGCCGAAAGGAAGACTTGCACCAGAAATGCTTGCGTTAGAACGTATATACTTATTGAGAATGCCGGTATCGCTCACAGCAAGAGTCCAAGTTCCTTCGAGGCATGATTTGGTGAGCTTAGGCTGATGCAAACAATCAGGGCCAGAGCTTGTCTTCGAAGAGCTGCTGCAGCCTACGAGAGCCATTGAGACCGCAAGAGCTGCGATTGAATACTTTGCAAAGTTCATTAGAATCTCCTCACAGTGGAATTTATCCTTGAATATAATTTCCCAATCTCAAATCGGAAAATAATCTTCACAGACGTTTGAGCACAGCTTGGGCGTGATGGTAAAAACCCTCTGCCTCAGCAACTGCAGCAATCGCTTTTCCATTCTTCAAAATCGCTTTCTGCGAGTAGCGAATAATGCTGGTGCGCTTCACAAAGTCATACACACCAAGGGGCGAAGAAAAACGAGCCGTGCCATTCGTGGGCAACACGTGGTTGGGGCCTGCAAAATAATCACCCACAGGTTCCGAAGACCATGGGCCAATAAAAATTGCGCCCGCATTTTCTAAACGCTCAGCTAACGCTTCTGCATCGCGAGTCATCACTTCTAAATGTTCTGGAGCTAGGTCGTTCGCAATCGCAACACCATCATCCCAGTCCTTCACAACAAAGATGCGGCCAAATTGATCTAAGCATTTTTCAAGCACTGCACGCTTGGGAGAATTTTCAACTTGTTGCTTAACACACTCCGCAATAAGCTTCGCATGCTCTGCACTTATGGTAATGCACACAGCAGCTTCGAAGCCCGAACCATGCTCCGCTTGTGAAAGCAGATCCGCAGCAACCCAGTCAGGGTCTGAGCTATCATCAGCAAGCACTAATATTTCCGAAGGTCCTGCGATCATGTCGATATCAACGGTGCCAAAAACCTCTTTCTTGGCTACCGCAGCAAAGACATTCCCTGGGCCAACAATTTTATCAACGCCCTTAACAGAGCCCGCGCCATATGCCAGTAAGGCTATGGCCTGAGCACCACCAATGTGGTACACCTCGGTAATTCCAAGCTCTTGCAGTACAAAAGCAATCGTAGGGTGCAAACCATCGCGAGCAGGCGTTACAACCACTAGCTCTTGCACGCCAGCCACCAATGCGGGCACGGCATTCATAATCAGCGTCGAAGGGTAAACACCTTTGCCACCGGGCACGTATAAACCCACACGGCGTAAAGGGCGAATGCGTTGACCCAAGAACTCGCCATCTTTTCCTTGATAGTTCCAAGTCTCTTCCGCTTGCAACTCATGGAAGTCACGAACATTCTTGATCGCTTGGCGCAAAGCCTTCTGCAAGCTAGGCTCACAGGCTTTGGCGGCTTTAGCAATCACACTCGCAGAAATTGCAAGCTTAGAGCTAGTAAGGCCATCAAACTTTTTCGCGTAAGCCACCGCCTGTGCCATACCACCTGTGCGTACATCCGCAAGGATTTTTTGCACAAGTGTCGTGACTTGCGTCGAGGGAGCCGCCTCGCGAGAACAGAGGCGCTTAACTTCAGCAGACTTTGGCGTTACGCGAACAATCTTCATTTATGCCTCGGCAGGGATTGGAGTGCCCTGAGTTGTCACGTATGCCTTGAAATCTGCGATCAAAGCTTTAGTGATTGCACCTGGCAGACCATCGCCAATCAAGCGTCGATCAAGTTCCACCACAGGAACCACTTCCGCAGCAGTACCGGTAATGAAAAATTCGTCAGCAACCCAGATATCAAAACGACTCATGGGGCCTTCAATGACTTCCATTCCACGCGCCTTAGCAAGGTCAATCACCACGCGCCGCGTAATTCCATCGAGAGATCCGCTGTGCACATCTGGTGTAGAAATTGTGTTGCCCTTGATAATGAAAATATTATCACCGGTGCATTCCGCAACCATGCCCTGCGTGTTGAGCATCAAGGCTTCAGGGGAACCCGCTTGAATGCCTTCGATCTTCGCCATGATGTTATTCAAATAGTTGAGCGACTTCACACGCGGATTCAACGACTCATTGTAGTTGCGATGAGTTGCCACCGTCACAATCTTCAAACCCTCTGCATAAAACTTGTCTGGATACAACTGAATGGAGCCCGCGATGCAGACGACAGTAGCCTTCTTGCACAGGTATGGGTTCAAACCTAAGTCACCCACGCCACGCGAAACCAAAGGGCGAATGTATCCGTCCACGATCTTATTCTTGGCACAGGTGCGCAGAATAATCTGCTTCATCTCTTCTTTAGAAACGCCAATATCCAAGGCGATCACCTTGGCTGAATCAAACAAGCGATCCACATGTTCATCGAGTTTAAATACTCGACCATGGTATGCGCGAACGCCTTCAAAGACGCCGTCGCCATAGAGGAATCCGTGATCGAACACAGACACCTTTGCATTCTCTTTCTCGAAGAAAGTTCCGTCGATATAGACCCAAGAGGACATTAGTGCATCTCCTTCATGATTTTGTAATTCAAGCCATCGAGCAAGGCAAGCCAAGAAGCTTCAATGATGTTCTCGCTTACTCCTGCAACATTCCACTGTTCAAGTTCATCGCCAAAAGTAGCCCACACACGCACCTTCGCATCCGTGCCCACCTTCGAACCCAACACGCGCACCTTAAAATCATCTAAGGTAATTTGCGCTAAGAAAGGAAAGTAAGGTGTCAAAGCCTTGCGCAGCGCGGCATCCAACGCATTCACAGGGCCATCGCCATCAGAAACTTGGTGGGTAAATTCTTCACCCACTTTAATTTTCACGGTAGCTTCTGAAACCGATTCCTTAAGGGCGTGCTTTTCTTGAATAACGCGATAACCAAGCACTTCAAAGCGATCTGAAAACAAACCGAGCTTACGGCTTGCTAACACTTGGAAAGAACCTTCCGCAGTCTCAAAATGGAAACCTTGATTTTCCATTTCTTTCACCGTCGTCAAAATATCAGCAACCACAGGATCGCGCTTATCTACACCAGGCTTTAAGCGTGAAAGCTTTTCGACCACCAGCGAAGCACCCGCTTGATCCGACGTGATGTAAGTGCGATCATTGCCAACATGCACAGGATCAATGTGCTCAAAACTATGGCGCACTTTCATAACCCCATCAATATGGGCTCCGCCCTTATGCGCAAAGGCCGCTTCGCCCACATAAGGAGCGCGAATATCCGCCGGCAAATTCAAAACTTCATCGAGGCCAAGGCTCAAAGAGCGCAACTCAGAAAGGTGAGGAGCACATGTCAATTCGTGCCCCATTTTAAAATGCAAATTGGGAATAATCGTCACTAGATTTGCATTGCCACAGCGCTCGCCATAACCATTCAGCGTGCCTTGTACCTGTAGGGCTCCTGCACGAACCGCCGATAGTGAATTAATGACCGCAGTTCCCGTGTCATTATGCACATGAATACCCAGCGGAGTCTTGATTGCCGCGCCAATCTTGCGCACAATTTCTTCAAGTTCCCATGTGAGCGCCATGCCACCATTGGTGTCGCACAACACGATGCAATCTGCACCGCCACGCGCCGCTGCTTCCAGTGTTTTCAAGGCATAAACAGGATTTGCCTTATAGCCGTCAAAGAAATGCTCGGCATCGTAAAAAACCTTTTCTGAATAAAGCTTCAGAAATTCCACACTCGATTCGATCATGGCCAAATTTTCTTCGAGTTCGGTCTTGATCACCTCGGTCACATGCAAGTCCCAGCTCTTGCCAAAGATCGTTTTCACAGGGGCTTCACTCGCCACTAAATCATTTAGCAGCAAGTCCTCAGAAGGCTTTTTGCCCGGCCTGCGCGTGCTTGCAAAAGCAGCAATCTTCGCGTGCGAAAGCTTTAAACCCTTGACCTGCTTGAAGTATTCCAAGTCCGTTGGGCTCGACGCATTAGGCCAGCCGCCCTCAATATAATCCACCCCAAAGTGATCCAAAATTCGGGTCACCTGCAACTTATCCGCTAAGGTAAAGTTGACGCCGCGGGCTTGATTGCCGTCGCGCAGGGTGGTATCATAGATCTCAACTCTCATGGCAACAAACATAGAAAATCCATAACTCTTCAATGCTTTTTGGGGCGCATCCGTTGAGGTAAATAGGTGCCGGCATATTTGTTAGCCTCAACGGACCGGGCACTATTCCATGGCAAGCAAGCTTGCTCATGGAACGCAGCCTCTTGCAGAGTCTGCGCCCTGCGGGGTTAGGATTTATGTCATTATTTGCATAATTAAGCCACTTTATGACAGTTTGTGACAAAATGGCAAAAAGAAAAGCCCGCGAAGTTGATTCGCGGGCTTAAAAGTTGAGGGGACGCTGACTAGAGCCCCATCCTTTGATTCACGCGCCTGCGCAGCTGCAAAGATTTGCTCGATGTGCCCTCGTTCACTAGGCTCGTAATAGTCTCTTTTCCTATCTGCCAGTTGCCCTGCGACCCACCTAATTGGGTCGCAGGGATTTTGCCTTTGCGGCACCACTGGCGCACAGTTTCAGGGTGGATGTGGAGCAGCTCAGCGGCCTGCTCGCAATTGAGAATCTCGCCTTGATTAGCAAGCTTTAGAGCGGTGCGATCAGCGATCATCTCAGCCAGCGCCATCAAATGCGAGCAAGCAGAAGCAGGCGCTGGCAAAGAACGCGCTAAGCTTCTAGCGCGTTCTTGCACGTTTATGAGCTGGAAAAGTGTGTTCATTGAATGAGCTCCTCAAGTGTGAATCCACCATTGTTGTCAAACACCGGCGGCGGCGGAGCCTCGCCGCCACCGCGCATGTAGGCCTGCACCGCTTTCTCACTGCGAAATTTGCGCTCCCAAAGCTTCTGATTCTCTCCAAAGCCCATCCAGCGAAAGCCTTCATTTTTCGCGATGTCATTGAAGCCAAATTCTGGCCGCATTCTCACGACCTTTCCGCAACGCCACAGCCACGCCTTGCCGCTCGCGTGCGGGCGGTCTTCGATTTCTTGTTCCGTGGTGTTCATGCTGCCTCCCTCTGCACGCGCGCATGCAGCGCGCAGGCATCGCGCACCGATTCGTCGGTCACGCAATCTTGCAGCTCGCGAAGCAAGCTCGCGAAGGCCTCAACGCTCACCCCGGGCTTTCCAAAAAAATTCATCGTGCACTCAAAGGTGCTTAGCGCTTTAATTCTCCTCTGCTGCTCTTTCTCTTTCGCAGCATGCTCTCTTTTTGCATCTTCAATCATGTCAAGCGTCTCAAGATCAAGCTCGCCGTCAAGCTCAGCGGCGGGCGCCTGCTTCTTGATTGGTGGCAGGCTTGATGCATGTGCTCTCAAGAAGCGGTCGCTCTCGCGCTTGTCTCTTTCAGCATCGCTTTCTTCTTGCTTTTCTTCTGGCTCGCAGAGCGCATCATCGACAAAAACAACGTCGTCAATCTCTTCTGCTGCGCTTTCTTCAGCAAAATCAAGAAGCGATTGGCGCCTCCCTGGGCAAAGTTTTTTCATGTCTTTGTGAGCGAGCTCGAAACTTTTAGGCTCCGGCGCGAGTTCCTCGGGCACATTGAAACTTCCAACGCTTGTGAGCCACAGCAAATCGCCACTCGCCGCGCCTATGGGCTTGTTTGCAGTCTTTAATGACACGCCGCCGCCGCAGTCAAGGACAGCATTAAAGAGCTCTTTAGCAGCAGTCTCGTGTGCATTTGCGAGCTCTTGCGAGCGCTTCTTTCCTAGTAGGCTCTCTTTGATGAGCGCCCAGTTTTCATTTTTGGGGTTCATCGAGATTTTCAGCAAGAACTCGCCGCCGCCTATTTTGTGCAAATAAAGCACAAAATTTGTGGTCTTTGCTTTCAGCGGGTGCTCAAGCAGCGCATCAAGCAGCGCATAATTTCTGAGTTTAGCGCTTGCGCCACCAACTAGATTTTTTTGTGGGATGCGGTTGAATTTGTGAGCCATGTCTTTCTCTCCAGCGTTTTGCCTCACTCCAGAGCCCCTAGAAACTCTACCACAGAGTTTCTAGGGGATGGTTCCGCTGGAGCGGGGCAGTTTTCTTAGTGAAGCTCACTAAGAGGTTATGCTGAAGATAGCGTTGCATGTGTCTTCTTTTTAGCAAAGGGGCAATCTGCACACCTTTTACACTTTTTACACTCTTATGCTATTCGAGTAGCTCACAGCCGCTAGAAGCGGCATTCATCTACTGCATACCAAACTTTCTTTATTGAAGAAATGATTTCCCTGCGCTTAAAGCTTGAGTAAGTGAAACTAGCAAATAGCAAACCCCCCGTACCCCCCAGTGTATTTCCTATTGTATCTCTGTAGAGAAGTCTTAAACGAAGTCTATAAGCAATTCTTTAAGTGCTTCATTAAAGCATTCTTTAAAGAAGTGAGCAGAGAATTTTGCTAAAAACGCCACTTTTTAAGGAATGCTCTGAGTGGATTCCTTGAGAGCATTCTGTGAGTGAACTCTCTTAATGAACCCTCTTAGAGCATTCTCTTAGAGCATTCTCTTAATGGATTCGCAATAGTGCTGCGCAAAACTTTTTAAAGAAGCAAGACAGCGCTTCGCGCTGCAAACAGCCGAGCACAAGCACATCTTGCTAAGCACAACTCTTGAGAGCACTCTCTTGTTAAGCAGGGCAGCTGTGCTAGAGCACCTCCTTGCAAAGCGGTGTGCTTGGCTCTTGTGAATCGTGAAAGAGAGCCACAGGGAAAGCTCACTTGAAAAGCGGTGTGCTTGTTCTTGTGAACCGTGAAAGAGAGCCACAGGGAAAGCTCACTTGAAAAGCGGTGTGCTTGATCCGCGTGTGGGTTAGTTCCGCAAAATGTTAGACAACATTTCGCGCTGAATCTTGAAAATGTTGTCTAACAAATTCAGCTCTCTTGAGAGAGAAAGCAAGACGCCTGCGAATAACCTTTGATTGCACCCTTCAATAGTAGAGAGGCTCAGCAGTTGAGCCCGTTGGAACAAAAAAAAGGGGCAATGAAAATGTCGGAGTTGGAAATTATAATCATCATTAACGCGGGTTTCGCATTAGTGCAGCTCAGCGTTTCGCTGATGCTCATTTCGCGCATCGCGAAGCTTGAAGCAGCAGAAAATGAACGCGCGGGAAATGCTTGTGCGTTGCGCAATGCGCAAGAAGCAAGCGAAGAATTGCAAGCAGGTGCAAAATGAACATTAAACTTTTCGCACACCTGCCAACTAAAAACATTGCATTCCGTAAGCGCGATCTTGCAAAACTGCACCGTCGATTCCCTCAAGCTCTTTCGCACAGTGAGGCGATTGAACTCGCTTGCAAGCAAGAATTGAAGGGCATCAAGCCGGCCAATACGCGCAAGCGCGCGTGGCCTTCACGCGCAGGCCGCCCAGACCGCTTGCTTGCGTTTGACGGCGCAGGCAGGCGCAAGAAGCAAGAGCTGTGGCTGCAGGTCACAGTTAGGCCTGCAGCGTGGCTCTTGCTGCACACGCTTGGCGAGATCATCGCGCAGAAAACTGGAAGCAGCTTCAAGCGAGTGAGCTACGCGCTGATGCTCTCTATGCTTACTTGACCAATAAAAGCACACGGGCCATGGGCTTTTATTGGTCATATCCATAAGCATATCATCACATTCTTTTACACACAAACTAAGGACGGGAGCATGAGAGCAGACAGACACACACAGGCACTGCTTGCAGAGAGCAAGCGAGCGTATGAACGGATAGGTAAAGATGAGTTGCAACACATGGCAGAAGTGTACAGTCTTTCTGATGAGAGTAAACACGCCCTTGCTGAACAAGTGATGTGGCGCTGCACACTTAACTTGCTCGATGCATGGCACACAAGGCGCTGCACATCTCCGAGGCTGGAGTGTGAAGTGCTGTCGGGCCTCGCGTTCATCGCAGTCAAGAGAGCACTGAAAACTTATGCGCCGTGGCGCTTGAACAAGAAAGGCAAGCGCCGCTTGTTTCGAAGTTGGCTGATAATGATTTGGGATCAACTCATTAGGCAAACGCTCCGTGCTGAGGCACTGGTTAAAGTGCCACCAAAGCAGGGAGCGTGGGAAGCGGTCAAGGCGCAATGCAATGGGAACATGAGCATTGACCCACACGATCTTGACTCAGTGATGAGCTCCGACCCAGAAGACATTGAGACGGCTGGCATCGGGCTTGCAAGGGGGCTAGAAGCACTCAGAGATAAGCGAAGCACATCCACTTCGTGTGATGGATTCTAGTGCGTTACAATCCCCTTAAAAGGCCGTGGGACTAGGTTCTTCTAGGGCTCTAGAGCGAGCGCTACACCCAGCGCTCGCTTTTTGTGAATTAGCATTTCACTACATGCCCAAAGTCTACATGGCCATATGCATATGCTCAGTGCATGGCGCAGCACTTAACTATTCCAGCAAAAACAAGGCCTCACAAGCGAAAGGCTCAGAAGCAACCCTTGTCGCAGGTCCCGCTTGATGCTGTGAGCGATGACACAAGTGACATTTGGAATACACGGCTAAAAAAAGCAAGAGCACTCGCCGCAGAACGCGAAAACGATGTCGCAAATAGAACTCTGATTGAAGCAAGTACAGCGAGTGCAGCATGCGCAGATGTTTGCAGAACGGTTTGGCTTTCGGCTCTGAATCTTTCACAAGTTATTCCAGCAAGGTGCGCAGGCGCGAACGCTGAGACGATCCGCAAAGAAATCATCGCGGAACTCAACGCAGCGAAAGCAAAAATTGATGTGTATCTCACGGAGATTGGGAAGTGAGTTTGTGTGTAAAGTGTGGCAAAGATGTGACCAAACTTCTGGCACGTGGGCGCTGCAGCAAGTGCTACCAAAAGGCTTATCGCAAGACGCGCCTGCACTCTGCAAAAGATGACGCAAACGAACTGCGAAGACCTGCACGCAAAGCATTTTTCGCAAGTCTTCACAGCGGCATCTCTGCAATTCTAAAGCAAACGGAGAGCACACTATCACCCGCTGAGTGGTGCGCAAAATCTCTGCGCCTCCCAGCTTCAAAATCTGCTGGAAAGAATTCACTGATTGACCTCAGCATCATGCCCGAGTCCGTGGAGATAATGAGCTTCCTGCAGCTTCCACAGCTCCGTCGTTTAAATCTTGCCTTCGGCACTCAGAGCAACAAAAGCCTTTTGCTGCAAATGATTCTTGCGTACCTCACACAGGTGAGGGGCGCGGATGCTATCTGGGGTTTACCGAGTGACGCGATGATTAAGAGCATACCCCTTGAACGCATTAAACCGATCCTAGAACTTTCTGGAATCCACTTCGAAGTCAAGCATTCTAGCTTCCTTTTCGCAGCAAAAAACACCCTCGATTTCGTGAATCTAAAAGTGCGTTCGCAGCTCGCGGAGCGCAGCAGTTCGCTGGTCATCATCGATGAAATCGGAGAGCTGCCCGACAGCCTGGGCTTTAATCCCGTTGCAGATCTTGAACAGCGCCAGCGCATTCACTCAAAGAGCGGAGCACTCACAGTGGTTGCAAGCACGCCACGCCGTCCTGACGGCGATATTCTCGCGTTGTGCAAAGGTACACGAGTGTATGATGTTGCCTGGACTTGCACAGAGTGCAGTGGTGAGTTTGTTCCGACGCATGAAGACGTGCGCAGTCTCGACGAGACGGAAAAAGACCCCGCCGCTATCATCGATAAGCACCTTGGCTTTATTCCGTGTCCACATTGCGGCTCTGTGCTTGATGATTCAAAACATTTGCAGCTCATCAAAACACAAAAGCTCCACTGCACTACACCTGAAAAAAGTTTCCGTG
>Ga0302286_10002160_pt1 | contig 13870 bp, 23 predicted proteins | sample III_Fen_E2_3_FD_198765 | JGI IMG/M metagenome (GOLD analysis project Ga0302286, IMG submission 198765) | Peat permafrost microbial communities from Stordalen Mire near Abisko, Sweden - III_Fen_E2_3 | ecosystem: Environmental > Terrestrial > Soil > Wetlands > Permafrost | place: Sweden: Abisko...
TTTTTTAAATTTAAAGTTTTTATAGAATCTTCTTTTGTTAAACAATTAAATTTTTTAGTTGAAAAATTATAATATCCTAATTCTAAGTTTTTTGGTAAATAATTATCAAATTTATTTCCACTAATTGCTTTAGAAGATTCGCCATAATAAATTGTAAAATTTGACGTTCGATGACAAAGGTTGATAATGTTAACCATTAGTTCATCGAACGTATTAAAACATTCAACCCAAGTTTTGTTTTTTAGGTTAATCATTTTTTTATTCTTTTACAAAACTTTGTGTTGATACAATATTGTCGTTATTTAACACATTAACTATGTATAAACCGCTTGTTAACTCGCTACAGTTAATAGTACCTGCAAAATCATTTACATGCTCTTTAACACAAAGTTTTCCATCTAAACTTGTTATTTGTATAACGATATTGTTGTTGATACTAACTTCATATTTTAAAAAATCTTTTATTACAGTTGGATATACTTTAGTATTATTGCTTATATCATTAACTCCTGTTAATTTTAAAGTGATAATGTTTGATTTTTCAGATAAACAACCGTTTTCTTTTGCTATTGCATAAACATCTTTATTATCATATGTTTTTGAAAGATAAATTTTTTGTGAATCTTTGTTTTTTACAATATCTCCAACAAACCAATCATTAATTAAAGCGGTAGATATTAAAGAATCTCCAATTTGAGAAATAATTGGTGAATTAGGTATTGTATTTACTTTTGTGTAAAGAGTATCTGTAAAAACGCAGCTGCTATCTTCTTTTAATCGACTTGAAAATACAAAATAAGTTTCATCTAATTTTGGAGTAATGTTAAAATTAAAAGTGTTTGATGAATCAACTATTGTATTATATTTTCCTTTTATAGTACGATAAGTTATACTTGAATCATAACTTTTCCAAAATGTTGCAATTGTGTTTTTACCTTCACATAATTGGCTTGATAAGTTTATTGATTTTTTAAAATCAGTTCCTTCTTTTTTTTCTATTAAATTATAATATTTGCTGTAAATGTACATGCTTTTATAAGAAGAACAACCATCTTTATCTGTTGCAGTTACATAATAAGAAACAGTTTCACTATATTTAGCGTTTTTATATATAGAATCTACTACATAAGTTTTTTCTGAAGGTTTGAAAGGTATTCCATTAGTTATTGTAGGGTCTGACCAAACAAAAGTTGTTTTATTGTTAACATCTTTATTGTAAGCTTTCAAAACAATTTCTTTTCCTGGGCAAACATACGTTTTGTAGCCTGTAGTCTCTCCATAAGCAATATATTTAGGAAGTGTTTCTTTATAAGAATTAGTGTCGCTTCCTATTTGAATACCCATACCTACACCATTTGTTTTGTTTACTACAAAAATTGGTTTATTACTAACAGGACATGCTGTTATAGTATCTTCACCTATTACTTGTATTTTGCTGCTTTGATAATTAAGTGCGAACATTTTCAAAGGTTTACCAACTGGAAATTCAGTATGAGCAGTATCTCCGTTTTTATCTAAAAAAGGATAATATAAACTCCACCATAATTTAAGGTTTTTTGCTGGTGTTAAAACTTTTGTTTCCAAATATCCTTTTGAGCAAACAGTTATAGTGTCTTTTGAAGAAATATTTAAAGTAATTCTTGGTTTTAATATAATACTTATTTGTTGCATTTCACTACATCCAGTATTTAATTCAGTTATTTTATATTCTCCTGAAATAATTGAATCTTTTAAGCTTTTATTAGTGTTTCTAAAAGCAATAGCAGGTTCTGTTGTATAATCAAGTGCGTTATCACTAAGTTGATCAGTTTGGTTTACATAAGTTTTCAATTGGTCTTGATAACCTGAGTAATAATGTTTAAAACTTTTTAAATTTATAGTATCATTATAACAAACAATTCCGTCTTTTAATACTGGAGTCCATTTAATTTTATCTTTAATAATAAAAGTTATTTTACTAGGGTTTAAGACAAAATAATAAATTTTACCAAAAGCTGAATCAACATCTGCGTAAATATGTAAAGCATAACTAGATATTTCTATTTTAAGTCCATTTGCACCTTGCATTTTAACAAGTTTGTTTCCATTACTGAAAGCAGTATCCATATAAGGATATGGATCTACTGGGTTTATCAAACCATATTTTTCTAAAGAAAAATTATTAACTTTAAGTTGAGATTGTCTACCAAAATTTATAATTGTTTTATAAACTTTTTTTGATTTATCTGAACATAAACGAGCTTCAACCCAAGCACCTTCTGCAGCTGCAAATTGGTTTATTCTTTTTCTAAAATAAGAGATAGTGTCTCCGTTTTCTGCTAATTTAAGAATTTCAATTTCAGAATAAGCTGATTGCATCGTTGCAACTAAAATTGTTAAAAATAAAACTAACTTTTTCATAATTTTGGGTTTTAATTTGTGTTGTTATTTAATTTATACTGTAAAGATATAAAAAATAACAACACAAACCTACAAATTATTTATTTTTTTTATTTCGTCTATAGTTTCTCCTGTAATTTTCTCCCAATTTTTAACTTCTGTGTTTATTAAATAATCACTATTAGCTATTTTTATTTGAGGATCTAATTGGTTTTTTAATCTGCTTTCAATTTCTTCGTCAGTATAATTATTTCTCTTTTTTAATCTTTGTTTTATCGTATCAGTAGCACAACAAGCACAAATTATATAATCAAAAGCACTTTGAAGATTAGTTTCAAAAATTATAGCGGATTCAACAAAAGCAATAGGTTTGTTTTTACAAAACTCTCCCCATTCTTTTTGAATTTTAGGTTTAAATAAATCATTTAAAATTTGTAACTTGTTTACATCATTAAAAACAATATTAGAAATATATTTTGTATTATAAACATTATTTAAATAACTTTCCTCCCCAAAATAACTTACAATAGATGTTTTTAACTCTAAATCATTATTTGCTAAATATTTTGCAACATCATCTGAATAAAAAACTGGATATTTTAAAGTTTTTTCTAAATAATTACAAATTGTTGACTTGCCTGAACAAATTCCACCTGTTACTCCTATTAAAATCATAAATAATAAAATTACAATAAATACCTATTTCCGTTTTCTCCAAATTTATTTAAAGTTCTAATAGCTGTGCTGCTAATATGCTCAGTATCAATATCAGAAAAGAAAGAAATAATTTTTATATCTGGTTTTAAATCACGTAAAACTCTATATTGCATCTGTTCTTCGTTAAAATCATTTGAATTTCTAAGCCCTCTAACAATAGTAACATCATATCCTAAAGAATCAACAAATTGGTTTTGCAAACAAGAATATGTTTCAATTTGCCTATTTTGTATTTGTATAGGCAAATCAACTATTTCGTTATTTTTTGAAGGGTTAATTCCTCTTGCAATAATAACTTTATCAAATATTTCTTCGGCTTTTATTAAAACATTATAATGTCCTTTATGAAAAGGATTAAAACTTCCAGGATAAACTGCTATTTTAGGTTTTCTATATTTTATATAATCAATACAAAAAGGATGTACGTTAAACTTTTCGAGAACTTCAATTCTTTTTTCAACATAAGTTTTGTAATCTACAAATTGATATTCTTTAAAAATATTATTTTCGTAATTTGCAAACGTGTTAAAATCAGAATACAAAACTTCTAAATCAAGTTTACACAATCGGCTCGATAAAGATGTTGTTGGTTTATGTGTTTTTGTTTCTAAAATTGCATTATAAACATCTATTTTAGAAGGATAATATATTTTAAATAATTCAGCAGATTTTTCTTCGTTATCTTTTTCCTTAGGATCATAAATAATATCGTGAAACAATATTGCTAACATTAAATCTTCCGATAAAATATTTTGTTCTTTTGCAGATTTAAGCATACTTGTAATATGTTCCCAATTATGATAAAACCTATGTGGTTCTCCATAATAATAACATAAATTTCTTCCTTTATCATCATAAAGTTTTTCTAAGACTTCATATGCTTGAAAAAACAATTCTCCTTCTTTTTCTCTATTATCCATAGGTTTGATTTTATTTTAAAAATAATGTTTTATTTAATACAAACCAAGTTTTTATCTATTTTTTTTAAGCAAATTTTTTATTGTATTAATTGAGTCTTTTAAAATAGCATATATTGCTGAATTGTCAATTATTAAAGGGTCTTTGTAATGATCTGATAAACGATTTAAATCATGGTAACTTACAAGCTTACAGTTTTTTATATTATTGTTTTTTATAAGAACATTGCCGTATGGTTTATTCTCACATAAAAATTTTTTAGGAACATTTGAGTTTTTTAGCCCATCTATTAAAAGTTTAGTATGACCTACTCCTCTTGTTGTTGCAAAATATTCTTGCAAAAATATAAGTTTTTCTAAAACTTTTACATTTGTAGACTTTTCTTTAGTTTGTTGTTGTAATTTTAAAGTTTCTGATTGCAAATCTAAAAGTTTTTCTAAATCTACTAAATCTGTTGTAGATATTTCCCTTAATAAACAAAATCTATAAAACTCACCTATGTTTGGGTTTAAATATGTCCATTCTAAAAAACATTTATAATGCTTTACTAAAGAAAGAGGAATTACTATATGCTTAATTACTCCATTATTTAAAGAAAAACTTGCTAAATACCCAGTTTCTTTTTTACTCCAATTCTCTAAAATAGAAATTATCTTTTTTGATATTTTCTATCTCCTCTAACATAAACAATTTGAGAATTTAAAATATCTTTATGGTTTTTGTCATCTATAGTTATCCATGTTTTATTTTCTTTTAAAACAAGATAGATGTTAAAGTGATCTATATATTTTAACTTAGGATCTAAACTCCAATTGATTTGGTTTATTAACTTAATACGTTTATCGCATTGCTTAGGGAATTGTAAAGTAATATTCATAAATTTATGCTATTTTTTCTTTAACTCTTTCGTGGCAAGTATGAACATCTCCACATGTAGTACAGGTACATTTATTTAAATCTTTATACTCTTTACCTTCTTGTTTTACATAGCCCACTAAAGTAGTCCAACAAGATTCAGATCCACATTTAGGACAATATTTATGTTCATTGTGATAAATATCCATAAATTCACGATATTCTTTTAAAGATTCTTCTGTATGGCTAACAAACATATAAGGAGCTAAAATATATCCTTGTTTTCCTTCCTTAAGTTCTTCTTCTGATAAATATTTAATTTCATCTTGGTTTTTAATATTTACTTCATTGTAAAATTTATTATCAACCATATGCGTTGCATATCTTGATGTTATAGGTTTGTCAAACTTAAAAAACTCTGCATCTATATTATTAATTTTATCTTCCATTTTTCATTAATTTACCCCATTCATCAACACTAACACTTTCAACACCTTCTTTATTCATTTCAGGTGCATTTAATCTAACAATTGCATCTACAATATTGTTTTCCATACAATCATCATTTACAATAAACAATAAATCTCCTGAAGCATCATAAAAAAATATTGTATCATGCGAACTATCATGTTCTACATATAATGTAGCTTTTTCTACAGAACCATAATTCCCTGGAACGTTGTAGGTTGTTTTAAATCTTGAACTACTCATTTTTTTAACCCCGTAGATAATTGTGCTTTTATTTTTTCTTGTGGTGTATAACCAATTAGCTCGAAATCATTAATAGTTAAAGATAAAATATCTTCTAAATTATTTAACTCTTTGTTTATTTTAAGAGTAGGTAGTTTAGAAGGAGTTCTAGATAGTTGCAGTTTTGCTTGTTCAAGGTGGTTTACATATAAGTGAGTATCCCCTCCTATCCAGTTTACTTTTCCTTCTTCCATATTACAAACTTTTGCAAACATTTTAAGTAACAAAGAAACAGAAGCTATATTAAAACCTAAACCAAGAAAACTATCAACTGAGCGCTGGTACATATTTAAATCTAAAATAAATTTAGCATCATTATCTGCCACATATTTTCTTTCAAAAACATCAAACCCTAACACGTTTTTTGTAAATGAATTTATTAAAGCTTTAAATTTTGATGATTTAACTTCAATTCTTGGTTTTCTACAAATAAATTGATAAAGCAAGTGGCATGGTGGCAAAGCCATTTCCTTGAAATCGGATTTTAGCCAACCGTCTATAATATGATACCTTGAATAAGGATCTTTTTTTAAACCATTTAAAACTTCAACTACTTGATCTACTCCATTTTGGTTTCTCCATTGATAACCATAAACTTTTCCTAGATCTCCTAACTTATAAGACAAAATTCCGTTATGTTTTTTTACATATTCTTCTGTAAACACATAAACAGGAAGATCAGCTTCTGGAGTAGAGATAATTTTATTTACAAACTCTTCTTGAGTAAACATACTAAGAGTACCATCTTCATTGTTTTTAAGAATAGGACTTTGTTCACTGCCACCATTATCTTCTGCAAATTTTAAATACCAACGATAAGCATCATCATTCCAAATGTTTACTTTGTTGTCTACCAAGTACTTAATGTTAGTTTCACCTCTTAAAAACCAAAGTAATTCGTGAACAATTCCTTTCCAATACATTTGCTTAGTAGTTAATAAAGGAAAACCGTCTTTCATATCCATTTGAATAGTAGCATGAGAAATCCCTATAGTATTTGGAAGGTTAGGTCTAGCACTTTTTTTCTCTACACCTTCTGTAATGATTTCATTTAAGACTTCTAAATATTGTTTCATAGATATATTATATTTTAGATTTTAAAATTTCACTAATTTTTTTATTATCTGCACTTCCTTCAGTCATTTCTACACATTTTCCTATAAAAAACCCAATTAAAGCTTTGTTTCCTTCTTTTAATTGTTTGTCTTCCAATTCTTTTCCAACACGATTCATTTCTCCGATTACAACTCTAAGAACATCTCTTCTTCCAGTACTTTTTGTTTTTATAGCAATTGTTAAGTCGCTATTGATTTTTTCTTGTAAACTCATTTTATTTGTTAGTTTTAATTAAATTTTCCTAAATTTTTATAATCTCTTTTTGTTTTTCCATACCATAGTAAAACATCACCTTCTTTAGTTTTATCTAAACGTGGTTTAAGTTCTATTTCAATTACTGCTATTAATGCTATAATTATTATTATCAATCCCATATTTGTTTTTTTATAATTTTACTTCTGCTTTTCCACCATATTCTATTTTCCATCCATAATTTGAAGTAAATTGTTGAGCAACATTTTCTAAATAATCTTTTGATGTAAAGCTAGTAAAAGAACATATTTCTTTTCTTGCTTCTTTATTTGATTTCAAATATTTAACTAACCAAGTTTTAAATTCTATTTCTTGGTCGACTGTCCATGAATGTCTCCAATACCAATAACGATTTGCGAAATCAGTTTCTTCAAAATCTTTATTTATTACTTCATGCATTTTTCGCAAAATAACTACTAAATGTTGCTTCATCGTTTTAAAATATTTTTTTCTATTAAAATACTTTCTACACCCTTCCAATCAACAAAAGGTCTTGAAGAAAACTTTTCATCAAACATTAAAGGTATACCGCATCCACAATCATCTATATAAAGACTAGCTTCTGCTTTTGGTGATGAAGTCCAAGTATGCTGAGTAGGGTTTGTTTGAATACCATATAAAGGAATATTATTTTCTTTAAACCAATTTACAGCATCAGATAAATAATTTCCAGGAAAGCAATAAATATTAGGATCATCACTAGAAACAATGGGCATATCACTTCTCATTGTAAATAAGATGAATTTATGTCCATTGTTTATTAATTTTCTTAAAACGGGAATTGCACCAATATCTTTTCCAATATAAGGAAATGCATGAGTTACACAAGTACCATCAAAATCGAGAGCTATAACCATTTTTTATTTATTTAAAATTTCAACCACTTTCAAAGTACACTTATCTGTTAATCCATATCCAATATCTACACAATCAACATGATCTGAATTTCCTGAAGTTTTAACAAAATTGTTTAGTTGACTTTCTAGCATATCTGAATCGTCGTCAATAATGCAAAAACTATCAACATTGTCATGAGTATCTAACCAATATTGAATCTCCATCCCTCTTCCAACTTCGTCGTAAAACTCACATATCTTTGCGTTTACAATATCATAACAACTAGGTGTAATATCAATAACTTCTCCTGGAAGATTGCGGTATTTCCACATTTGTTGCATAGTTATTAAACCATCAGCTCTCCAAGAACTACTAATTACAATTTTAGCTTCTGTTTCTTTTATTATCCAAGCTAAATTATCTATAAAATGTTGGTGGAAAATAGAACCGAATTGATCTCTTTCTGTAGGAATTACATTTAACACTCCATCTATATCCACGAATAAAACTTTCATTTATGTTAACAATTTTTGTATGCACTATTAAAACTCATACCTTTACTCAAGTTAATTTTAATTTTTTTATATTTACTTGGTTTGAGTATCAACCATAATATAAGAAAAAATTTTTGTTTTTTAGAAGCCCATTTAAACATTCTTCTAAAATTGTTAAACTTTTTTGCTTCTTCAGTCATATTGTTTAACTAGCTAATTTAAAATTACTTTCAAATTGAGATACTACAATATTTTTTGTAATATTTAATTTGTTTGATTCTATATATGGTAATTCAAACATAAAATCAGTCATTATGTTTTCACAAATAGATCTCAAACCTCTTGCTCCTAGTTTTAACTCAAATGTTTTTTCAACAATATAATCTAAAGCTTCGTTTTCAAAAGATAATTCAACATTATCTAGTCTAAATATCTCTTTATATTGTTTAATAAGGGCGTTTTTAGGCTCAGTAAGAATATTTCTAAGGATTTCTTTAGTTAATGGATTTAACGCTGTTATAACAGGTAATCTGCCGATAATTTCAGGGATTAAACCAAAAGATTTTAAATCATGCGCAGAAATATATTGAACAAAGTTTTCTTTGTTAATAGTTTTCTTTTCGCTTGATTGAGAACTATATCCAACAGTAGTTGTATTTAATCTTCTTGCTATGATATTATTAATTCCATCAAAAGCGCCGCCGCAAATAAATAATATATTTTTTGTATTAACTTGGATATATTTTTGATCAGGATGTTTTCTTCCACCTTGTGGAGGTACATTAACAATAGACCCTTCAAGAAGCTTTAGCAACCCTTGTTGAACTCCTTCTCCAGACACATCTCTTGTAATAGAAGGGTTGTCTCCTTTTCTTGCAATTTTATCAATTTCGTCAATAAAAATAATACCTTTTTCAGTAGCTTCTAAATCAAAATCAGCGGCTTGCAATAATCTTGAAATTGCACTTTCAATATCTTCACCAACATATCCTGCTTCTGTTAAAACAGTAGCATCTACTATTGCAAAAGGAACATTTAATAACTTTGCTATTGTTTTAGCTAATAATGTTTTTCCAGTACCAGTTTCTCCAACAAGTAAAACATTTGATTTTTCAATTTCAATATTATCTTTAATTCTTTGATTAATTCTTTTATAATGATTGTAAACAGCTACAGCTAAAGTTTTTTTTGCAGTATCTTGTCCAATAATATATTGATCTAAGAATAATTTTATTTCTTTTGGGTTCATTACAGTTTTATTTTCCATTTTTTATTTTAATTAGTTTATTAAATATTTTGAAGGAACATTATCAGTCAACCATACTTTGTTTTCAGATAAGTAAAATTTAAATCCATCTTTATGCATAGTTTCTGCATCTATAATACAAACAGCAGGAAAAACATCAGCTCTACAATGTCTAATTCCCACTTTTATTGCTGTTTCTATATATGCACTTAAATGAACATGTTGTCTTTTCATCTTTTGTATCCCCATGTTTATTATAATTTCATAAGATTCTTTAGATGTCCCATGATATAGTTTACTTGGAGGTGTTTGAGGAGTTAAATTTAAATCAACATTAATTGAATGACCTTGGTTTGCTCTAATTTTAGATTTATCTTCGTTAAAAATAAACCTTTGCTTATCGTTTTCTTTAACAATTTGATCAAGAGAAGTTAAATTAATTTTTAATTTAGAGCACAACTCTTCGGTAGATACCCAGCCTTCTTTATTTATTGTTAATTCTTCAGGATTATGTCTTAAAAGTTTAGACATATATCTACTTTTTTTTTCTAATTCTTTTCCTATTATCATTTTTGCTTGTTTAATTTTTTATTAATTAAAACAATCCCTTCATCATTCTTAGTTTCACTATTCCAACCAGATGTGTCGTTTAAATTTGACCAACCGAAAGAAAAAAAACTAGCTTGATGTGTAATTTCTTGAAAACCAAAATGATTAATTAAATCGTCAATAACTTGACCTATTAAATCACTAATTGAATAATTTTTTTCAGTTGTAAAATCATCATCATCTAATTCAGAATCCATTTTGTAACGCATATTAAAAGCTTTCACAAAACAATCTGAAGCTAAGTCATTAAATTGTTCTTTTGTAAAGAATTTTTCATGTGTTAAGGTTTTGTTTATTGAATCTTCATGAGACCAATATCCAATTTGATAATTATAACATTTCATATTTAAGAAATAAAATTAGAATCTGAAGCGATTGAATAAAAATCTCCAAGTGCCTCTGTTGTTAAACGATATAAATTCATTTTTTTCATTTTCTATTTTTAATATTTGTTCTAATTCTTTAAACATTGGTTCATATTTCTTTGAATAAAGTTCTTTTTTAAAATGTTTATATTCTTTTCTATAAACTTCTAACATATTAGATTGACTTTGTGCGGAATATGATAAATTTCCTAACCTATCACAGATTTTTAAATAATCTGCAAATTGTTCTTTTCGGATTCCTTTATAATATTTTTTATTTGCTCTTTCTTTTCTTGTTTTTCCTTTTTCATTTGATAAAGCATAAACAATGTTTGCAATTCTTCTACCTAAATGTTTGTTTAAATCATTCCAGGTTTTTCTACAATCTTCAATACAATCATGACACCAAGCACTTGAAAAAATTACAACTAAATCATCCCAGCTAAGAATACCTTGTTTATTTGTAAGTAAATAAGCATATTTTACTGCATAATTATAAACAGGTTCTAAATGTGTAGAATATGGCAGGTTATCATACTTGTGGTTTACGCCATCATGACTTTTTATTGCAAACTTTTTCGCTTTTTCTACAAAAGGATCAGAAGTTGCAAGAAAAAGAACTTTTTGGTTTAACTCTTCAATCACTTCCTTTACTCCTGTATTTTTTTTGTTTTTATAATCAAACTTTAAAAATAAATTAAATCCGATTAAAAATAAAAAAAATATGCAAAAAAATATTAAAACTAAATAAAATATTGACATATATTTATATAAAAGTAAAATTACTTACAAAGAATTTTAAAAAGTTCAAAACTATAAGGAATATTGCTTAATAATTCCTTTAGTTTAGTTTTTTCGTAACGCGAATTGCTGTTATTTGAATAAACATAAGCAATTGTTTTTTTTGCCTTAAAGTTTTTAATTATTTGATAACAATAATTTGGAGTTTTTGAGTTTGTTTCGTCAAAACCAAAACATCCTAAAATTATTAACAAACTATCTCTTTTGTTTTTTACTTTTTTTATACATTTATAAGATTCTAACTCTTGTTTAGATAATATTTTAGTTAAATTTTCACTTTTGTGAGTATAATAAGTAAAAAACAAAGGTGTTTTAATGCTTAAATTATAATAACTCGTATATTTTTCTTTTATTGCTATAGAATCAACCTTTTGAGAATAACAAATTAACATATTTGTTATTAAAACTAAGAGTAAAAATATTTTTTTCATTTATTCAAAAATTACTACCGTTACTTCACAGTCTTTTAACTCTTTTTGTATAATTTCTCTTACAACTTCCCAATCTAACCCTGCAATTCCACAACCAATTTGAGGTAAACCTATGTGTTGTCCTTTAAAAATATGGTTAATTTTCTTTAAACATATTTTTAAAGCATCATAACTTCCATCTTTTCCTGGAAAATATTGTGTATATGCATTTATTACAAAAAGAACATGATCTTTTTTGTTTTCAAAACTCATTTCAAATTCTGAATAATCTATTTGACCAAGTTTATTTATATCGGCTTTATATTTATCTTTTTCTAAGTTAAATTTATCGGTAGAAAACTTTTTAGACATCTGGTATGCAATTCCAGCTCCTTGTGTACAAAAGCAGTTGCAACCATGTGCAATAGCATCGAACCTACCTTGCATAGCTAGCAATATCAAATCACCGTTTATTTCTCTATAATTTTCCATAATTAAACATTCCAAATATCATAAACACTAAATTCATCATCAAACTCCAATTCTTCTATAAAATCATCTTGTAATTGACTTCTTTCAATATTATTTTCAATCAAATATCTTCCAATAGCGGCTTCTCTTCCGATATTCATATAACATCGTTTTGATCCTACAAAACCTATAATAATTAACTTATTTATTCCCATTTTATTTTAAATTAATTCGTTTTTTATTAGTTCAAAAAAACATTTTGCTGTAACAGCATTATCAGCAGAAGCATCATGTGCGTCTTCAAAATCTACTCCAAAAAGTTTTTTGTGTAATTCAGACAATTTTGGCCATTTATTTCCATATGGTCCTTTTATTTTACAATAATCTATTGTTGTCAACATTGTGCAAATTCTATTTTTTTCTTCAATGATATTTTTAAACCCTTTTCTTAAAAACTCACAGCCCACAACACTTTCGTCAAAACTTATATTATGAGCAATAAGAAATTCAGATTTATCAACATCTTTATGAAATTGTGTCAAAGCTGTTTCAAGATCAATTCCTAATTCATTTAACATTTCCATTGTAATTTTATTTACAAGAGCTGATTTTGGATCAATTGTGTCAAAACCTTCAGGTTTAATGTAAAAATTATAATCTTTTACTTTATTACCTTCGCTGTCGTAAATTGAATAAGCTAATTGCAAAAGTCTAGGCCAATTATTAAAATCTGTAACTGGTGCTTTCCAATCTTTAGGAAGACCATTTGTTTCTGCGTCAAAAAATAGATACATATAAAATTAGTTTTAAGTTTCTTTTAAAATAAGAAACAAAACTTAAAACTCTATAATTTCTTTCAACAAAACTTCTATCTTTTTTGGTATTTTTCTATCAACTCTTACATAATATTTTTTTCTACCAGTATCATTATAGTATATATTTTTTACAAACTTTAAAGATTTGTTCTTTTTTATAACAATATGAGTTACTTTGTCATCAAATTCTAAGTTTTTGTTTAAATCGTTGTTAATTATTTTGTTGATTAATTCAACCGCTTTATCTTTGTTTTTTTTAGGAAGTTTTAAAACATAAACAGGTAAACTAGCAACAATATTTTTAAATTGATCATCTAAAGTAGGTAGTTTTGCTTCTTGCAACTCACTTTTAATTTGAGTTAACAAGTTTTCTACTAATGTAAGCTTTTCTAAAAGTTTATTATATTCCATAAAAATATTATTTTAGATAAAAATAAGAAATTAAATAATACGAAGCAAGCTAAAACTAAAAAAAACTATATTTAAAATAAAATAATTTAAATAAAATGAAATTTTATCAAAAATCAGATGGAGTTTGGTTGTTAGATACAGCCACTATTCCTACAGGAGCTTGTTTTTAGGTATTAATATTCATTCGGTGGCTTGAAACATAGCCACTTTTTAATAAAATAAATAAACATAAAACAACAAACAAAATGGAAGAAACATTAACAGTCAATAATCTTTTAGAGAAAAGCAAAAAATTTAGATTAAATCTTTTAGATTATTTAAAAGGTGCTTTAATCGCGGCCGTAACAACAGCGATTGCTTTAGTATTAACAGCTATACAGTCAAAAGGAAACATTGATATAAAATTTATTTTAGAATCAGGAGC
>Ga0302286_10002162_pt1 | contig 13867 bp, 9 predicted proteins | sample III_Fen_E2_3_FD_198765 | JGI IMG/M metagenome (GOLD analysis project Ga0302286, IMG submission 198765) | Peat permafrost microbial communities from Stordalen Mire near Abisko, Sweden - III_Fen_E2_3 | ecosystem: Environmental > Terrestrial > Soil > Wetlands > Permafrost | place: Sweden: Abisko...
TGTGCTTCGATCATGGCCTACAACCTTTCCTTTCAGTATGAGTTATATGATCCCGCGATGCTATAGCTCTATTGTTCGTAAGTCAAGAAATCTATTTCCTTTTGGATGTTACAGTTCTACAGAGAATAGCAATTTGATATAGCCTATGCTATACTCCCGCCATGAAATTCCGGTCGCTGCAGGAAAATCTCCGCAAGACTCTCTGGGGCCGTATCGACGAAGGCGGCCTTACCGGCCTCCGGCTCGCCGAGCAGACCGGCTTCAAGCAGGCCCACATCTCTAACTTCCTGAATCGCAAGCGCGGGCTCAGCCTCGAGGGCATGGACAAGGTCCTCTCCGTCCAGCATCTCTCCGTGCTCGATCTCCTCGATCCTTCCGAAGTCAACAAGCGCGCCTCCATCCTTCCTCCCAGTGACGACGATTTCGACAGCGTCGTCATGGCTGATCCCCGGATCGCCGCCTCCGAGCCGCTCATCATGAGCATGAACGTCAAGGAGGTCCTGAAATTCAAGAAAAGCTTTCTCCGCCGCCTGAAAGAAGCCATCGAGGGCGACCGCGACGGCTGGGAGCGCTTCGTCGTTCTCAAAGTGGACGCCCGCGAAGGCATGAGCATGTATCCCCGCATGCTGCCCGGCGCCACCCTGCTCATCGACCGCCACTACAATTCGTTGGCTCCTTACCGCAAGGGCGAACACAACATGTATGCCGTCCGCAAAGACGACTCCTGCTCCATCAAGTATGTGGAAGTGGCCAACAACCACCTCGTCCTCCGCCCGCATAACCCGGCCTACCCGGTGGAAGTCCTGACCATGGAAGAAGGCAGGAAGCCCGGCGACTACATCGTCGGCAGAATCTGCTACGTAGGTATCGAAACGTAGTTACGGTGTAGGGCGGACACTCCTGTCCGCCGCCGTTGGTTTTGGTCGTGTGCGTGTAGGGCGGACACTCTTGTCCGCCGCCGTTGACTTTGCTCTTGTCAGGGCACCTCCTGCTCCCCCCTTATTTTCGCAGCACCCAGTTAGCGGACAAGTGTGTCCGCCCTGCATTTTTGCCTGGAACTCCCCTAACCAAATCCTCGTATCAACGTCTGAATAGCTTGGACACAAGTGTGTCCAGGCTCCTGGAGAGCCTCACCATGCGCAAAATCATCTCTGCTGCGTTTTTCGTCGTCCTCGCTTTCACCGCCCTCGCCCAGGCCGACGATTGGTCCAAAACCTACGACCTCACCGGCAAGCCGGAATTGCGCGTCGCCGCCTGGGACGCCAACGTCCGCATTGAAACCTGGGACCAGAACAGAATCGAAGCCAAGGTGACGACTCACGGCTGGCACATCGGCGGCGGCGGCCTCGAAATCGTCGAACATCAGCAGGGTAACTCCGTGGAAATCGAGTTACGCCACCACAGCCGTACCCATTTCTCGTTCTCGGTCGAAAACCGCCACACCGATCTCGAGATCCACATGCCGCGCTCCGCCAAGGTTGACGTGCGCAGTGAAGATGGCAGCATCGTGGCCCGGGGCCTGCAAGGAGAGTTGGATTTCTCCAGCGGCGACGGCCGGCTCCAGCTCGACGACGTTGACGGCAGCCTCCACGCCCGCACCAGTGACGGCTCCGTCCGCGTGTCCGGCCGCTTCGATGTGGTTGACCTGCACAGCAGCGATGGCCGCGTTGAACTCGAGGCGCGCCCCGGCTCCCAGCTCCGGCAGTCTTGGCAGCTCCGCACCTCCGACGGCAGCGTCGAACTCCGGATTCCCGCGGACCTGGCTGCCGACATCGAACTTCACACCGGCGATGGACATATCACCACCAACATCCCGATCGCAGTGCAAGGCAGCTTCGACAAGGACAACATCCGCGGCAAGATGAACGGCGGCGGAAATCTGCTCAGCGTTCATACCAGCGACGGTTCCATTACTCTGGATAAGTTCTGAGCAAAGCGTTACCCTCAGTGCGCATTGGAAATTGAAAACTTCTATGAACTGGAAAATTGCCCTTCCTCTTCTACTGATGCTCTCGGCCTTCCCCGCCGCTTTCGCCCAGACCACCACACCCGCCCCCGTGCTCGACGTCACTTTCATGGACAAAACGGTCGATCCCTGCGTGGACTTCTACACCTACTCCTGCGGCGGCTGGATGAAGAAGAATCCAATTCCTCCCGACCAGTCGAGCTGGGACACCTACTCTAAACTCCAGGATGAGAATCTGGCGCAACTGCGCACCATCCTCGAGGATGCAGCCAAGGGCGGCAGCTCCAGAAACGCGGCCATGCAAAAGATCGGTGACTACTACGCGTCTTGTGTGGACGAACCGGCGGTCGAGAAACTCGGCGTCCAGCCGTTGGCTCCCGAGCTCGCCCGCATCCGCAAGCTGAAATCAAAGAAGAATCTGGCCGAATATCTCGCCACCGGCCAGTTCCCACCTGCCATTTACGGCGGTGGAACGATGTTTACCTTCCGATCTGGCCAGGATTTCAAAGATTCGACCCAGGTGATTGCCGAGGCAGACCAGGGCGGGCTTGGCCTCCCCGACCGCGATTACTACTTGAAGGACGATGCCAAATCACAGGAACTGCGCAAGGCATACGTCGCGCACGTGCAGAAGATCTTCGAACTGGTAGGCGACAAGCCCTCCGATGCCGCTGCAGAAGCCGCCACCGTCCTGCGCATGGAAACAGAACTCGCCCGGGGACACATGACCCGCGTCGAGCGCCGCGATCCCCAGAAGCTCTATCACAGGATGAACCGCGCCGAACTCGAGAAGCTGGCTCCCGCCTTCGCCTGGAATACCTACTTTTCGAAAACCGGCATGGCGTCGCTCCAGTCGCTCAACATCGTGGTGCCGGAATACTTCCGCACCATGAACACACAGATCGAGAAGGAAAGTCTGGCCGACTGGAAGACCTACCTGCGATGGCACGCGGCCCATCATGCGGCCAACTATTTGTCATCGGCGTTTGTCAACGAAAATTTCGCCTTCTACGGCAAGACCCTGCGCGGGCAGGAACAGCTCGCTCCCCGCTGGAAGCGCTGCACCAATGACGTGGACGATGATCTCGGCGAAGCGCTCGGACAGGCCTATGTGGCGAAATATTTCGGCCCGGACGCCAAGCAGGCCGCCGTCAAGATGGTGAAGGAAGTCGAGACCGCCATGGAAAGCGAAGTCCACGGGCTCAGCTGGATGGGCGCGGCCACCAAGGAGCAGGCTCTCACCAAGCTCCATTCCATCGCCAACAAGGTTGGATACCCCGACCAGTGGCGCGATTACAGCGCGCTCGAAGTTGTGCGGGGCGACCAGATCGGCAATGCGCAGCGCGCCCACTGGTTCGAGTTCCACCGCTGGCTCAACAAGATCGGCAAGCCCGTGGATCACACCGAGTGGACCATGACCCCGCCCACCGTCAATGCCTACTACGATCCGCAGAAGAACGACATCAACTTCCCCGCCGGAATTTTGCAGCCGCCCATCTTCAGCGCCGCCTCCGACGCCGCTCCCAACTACGGCGATACCGGTGCCACCATGGGCCACGAGCTCACCCACGCCTTCGACGACGAAGGCAGCCAGTTCGACGCCCAGGGCAACCTGCGCAACTGGTGGACCGAGAACGACCGCAAGGAATTCGAGCAGCGGGCGAAGTGCGTCGTGGATCAGTATTCGGGATACACCATCATTGACGACATCAAAATCAACGGCAAGCTGACGAACGGGGAAGACATCGCCGACCTGGGCGGCACGCTGCTCGCGTACTTGGCGTGGAAGGAAGATACCAAGGCTGAGAAGCTCGAGGCGCTGGAGGGCTTTACTCCCGAGCAGCGCTTCTTTGTGGGCTACGCGCAGAGCTGGTGCTCCAACGAAAAAGACGAGACCAAACGACTGCGCGCGACCGTCGATCCGCACTCACCCGAGAAATATCGCGCCAACGGCGTCGTCGCCAACATGCCCGAGTTTCGCGAAGCGTTCCACTGCAAGCCGGGACAACCCATGGTCCGCGAAAACGCCTGCCGGGTGTGGTGAGGGTAGGGTGGACACTCTTGTCCGCCGCCGTTGCTCTTGGTTTTGAGTTGTGGGGCGGACACTCCTGTCCGCCGCTTTTGCTCTTGGTTTTGAGTTGTGGGGCGGGACACTCCTGTCCGCCGCCGTTGCTCTTGGTTTTGAGTTGTGGGGCGGACACTCCTGTCCGCCGCAGTTGACTTTCCCGGCACCGCAACACCAAAAGCGGCGGGCAGGAGTGCCCGCCCCACACAGACCTAGCCCCGCTCAAACGCGTGTTTCCTTTCCAGTTCGCCGAGGGCTTCGGCCATCTCTGACTCGAAGCGATCGTTCTGCTCCATCAGCGCGGGCAGCGCCGTCGCATACCGCCGGGCCATCGTGAACAACCCCCGCTGCATCACGCCCGCCGCGATCTCCGCTACATGGTCGGTGGTCGTCTGCAGGTAGAGAGCCTCCGTCGGATCGCCCAGCCACACGTCGCCGCCCACCAGTCGCGTCTGCCAGTACACTTTGCGCTCGATCATGAGCGCGATCTCTTCGTCCGTCGCTTTCCCGAAGACCCACTGGCTGCGCTTGAAATCGTAGTGGCGGCTCGATAAGGGCAATGGCACCATCTTGCCCGACTTCACGAACTCAATCTGCTTCCGGTCCACTTCCTTGCGCAGGCCATTGATCACTGGCCCTTCGGCGTCTCTTGCTTCGAGCGAAGGCAGCACTTCGCGCAGCGTAACCGAGAGGTTCACGGCAACCAGCGCGCGCAGTCCCGCAGAGTTCTCCAGCGCAATCTCGGCGTGCAGGACGTGGAAATCCGCGCCCGAACTCGCCGGGCGGAACGGCCAGTCCAGCCGGAAACTGAGGGGCAGTCCACTGCGGGAAACGTAGATATTTTTCGGGTTGGAGTAAACTGGTGTACTCATGGCGTGTCCTTGATCAACCGGAGAACCCATATTCTATCGTGCGCCGCAGACTTTAGCTGTGCCCCAGTCGCGCTAACTGCAGCAGGTTCCACGCCGCCGACGCGATCAGCAACCCGTAAAGCCCAGCCATCGCCAGCAATCCATGCCGGGTCTCAAGCAGGTCGGCGAACACGCCCGCAACGAATATGAAAAGAAACACGAGCGCCGTCAGCAGGAAGCCCTCGCCGGGAAACTGCGGCGCGGCTGCAGCCAGAACAAACCAGAGCACGGCGATCAGCAGGGGAGCTGTATTGCCGAAATAGCGCGAGCGTTTCCACGCAAAATATGCGATCAACACCGCGGGCAACGCCAGCATCAGCGAAGGACTGCCGGCGAAGACTGTTTCCAACATGTGCCGGTAGGTAATCCACACACCGAGCGCCCGTGGATCGAATTCGAACCAGCGCGCGTGCTTCATTCCCTGCCCAAGCAGGGTCGGATGAAAGAAATAGCACGCCAACAGGATTGCGGCCGCGACTCCGCAGGCCGCGCCCCAGATTACGAGCACAGCGCGCTTTCGCACCGGAGCCACCCATAACATGACGATCAGCGCGACGACCGCGACCATCGCCAGCGAGAACTGGTTGCCAATCGCAAGCGCCAGCGACAACCCCAGCAGAACAATGCGGCGCCAGTTCCACAGCACCACTTCCCGCGGCGCATAGAGCGTGTGCGCCACTGCAATCGCGGTCCAGATGGCGCCGAATGCGCCCCAAACCGCGCCCATCTCCGCCAGATTCTGCGCGCCGGCCGTGTTCACGATCATCGCCGGCGAGAAACAGTAGAGCAGCAGCGCGATGTATCCGCCGGCATTGCCGTAGAGGCGGCGTGTGACGTACCACAACGATCCGCCCAGCATCACGCCGAAAAACAAATAAGGAAGCGCCGCCAGAATGTGCCACAGGGGCGAGCCTGCCGTCCACGACGCGGGCCGCAAGACGAACGGTGCAGCCGCAATCAGGTAATAGAGTGGCGAACGATCTTCGTCAAATCCATCGCGCGCCCGCAGGTGGCCCGATCGCGCTGCCGAAGGAAGCCCGGTAGCTGCTTCCGAGCGTAACGCTTCCGGCGTCCCGGCAACCACTCCCCCTCGCCACTGCTGCAGCCCGTCGTAGACGCGCAGGGCTTGGTCAGACGGTGGACGCGATTCGTTGCGCGACTCAATCCGCACCAGCCACAAGCATTGCGCCAGGTACACCAGCAGCAGCGCCGCGGCCACAAACTGCGGCTTTCCAACCCACTCGAATTGTAGAAATCGCCGCACGGAAGGAAACCGTGTTTTACCATGTCCGGGACGCTTATGGATACGAACCCTTTCCCGGCCTCCGCTCAGCAGCCGATTGCGCTTGAGTCTTCCGTGCCCACGGCAGCGCCTCAATCCACGCCGATTCTAACTACCAGTGCTCCCGCCGAATCGCGTCTCCGGCTTATCGGCGTGGCTGTTCTACACTGGGTCCTCTACCTCGCCATGGGCGGTGTGCTCGCCGCCGTCCTCCTGACTGGCCTGCGCCTCGCCCATCCTCATGCTGGTGGCTGGGTCGGGTGGATGATGCTCGCCGAGATCGGCCTGACGTTCGTCGCGATTCTTCCCGCCTTCGTGATGGCGCGCGTCGAAGGACGGCCCTTCGGCGATTTCGGACTGCCCGCGCGCACTGCCTTTGGCCGCAACTTCTGGGTCGGGACGCTGTGGGGAATCGCGTCCTTGAGCGCCTTGATCCTCGCGCTCCGCCTGGCCGGAGCCTTCGAGCTCGGGTCGCTCGCGCTGCACGGCGCCAGACTCGTAAAGTTTGCTGTCTTCTACGCCGTGTTTTTTCTGCTCACCGGATTCTTTGAAGAATTCCTGTTTCGCGGCTACTCACAATGGGTGCTCTCGAAAGGAATCCACTTCTGGCCAACCGCAGTGCTACTTTCTGTCGCTTTCGGATTAGTCCACGGCGGCAACCCGGGCGAAGCCAAGACTGGCCTGGTCGCGGCCGCCTTGATCGGCTTCTTCTTCTGCCTCACCCTGCGCCGCACTGGCAGTCTCTGGTGGGCCGTCGGCTTCCATATGTCCTGGGATTGGGGCGAGAGCTACCTGTACTCCGTCCCGGACAGCGGCGGCATGATGCCCGGACACCTGCTCAACTCCTCCTTCCACGGCCCCGCCTGGCTCACCGGAGGCTCAGTCGGCCCCGAAGGCAGCGCGCTGGTCTTCATCGTGATCGTCGCCCTGTGGGTGCTGTTCGACCGGATGTATCCGGAGGTGAAGTACGGAGCGCTGCAACGGGCTGCGGCAGGTGCGTTGGAACCAACTTCAGCCGCGTAGCGGCGGAATAGGAAAGCCCGGGGCGTAAGCCCCGGGTAGCACGCGGCCGCGATCTGAGTCCCGAAGGAACGGCACTCTGACCTACCACGAATAATGCACCGTGTACGTCACCACCTGCTCGCCGTCCGGCGCAACCGTCACGGGGAACTCAATGGTCTGCGCGTCGCGCTTCTTGAACTGGTGCGACTGCTCGGTAAGCTTCCAGTTTGACCAGCGATACAGATGCTCGACCACGCGCACGGTGGCGGCTTCCTTCTTGTGATTGCGCACGCGGATCTCGAATGTCTCGTCCATCCAGTGCGCGTTTGAATCCACGCGGAAGTTCGTGCGCTTGCGCTCACCCACGATGTCAAACGCGTTGCCAGTGTAGACGCGGATCATCTCGTCCTTGGGCGTGTGGTCAATCGTGTTCTCGCCGATGAATTGCAGGCTGCCGTCGGAGTCGCGGCGATAGAACCGCAGACGCCCCTTGGGAAGCGCGATCCCGAGGTGATTGTTCTCGGAATTCTTGAACTCCTGCATGGCCCAGACTTTCTTGTTGGAGGCGGTGCCGTAGCCCGGGTCGTTGCGCACCTGGTCGGACGAGTAGTAGCCGTACTGATCCATTTGCGCGCCGTCGTAAACATAGAGCCGCTGCGACTGGATGCCGGTCGTGCGCACGAACTCCACCTGCTTGGTCTCGTTATCGCGCAGCGTCGCTGGACGCTCCAGCGTGTAGAGGTGGAATTCGTCGAAAGACTTCTCCCGAACGACCGGCGCCGCCGCGTCCATGTTCATCGCAGCTTTCTCCGCCGCATACATGCGGCCCCCGATCGCCGGCTGTTGAAGTTTGCTGACGTCGCCCGCCAGCAGCTTGATCCGGGCATTCTCGAAGGTCTTGCCGCTCTGGTTCTGCATGGTGATCCAGCCCACCAGGTCGAGCACGTTGATGCCGGAATTCTTCGGGCCATCGGACACCACCAGGTTGTAGTCCGAATGCCAGTTCATGCCGCCCGAGACGTAGGAAATTTCGGCTTCCGATCGTCCCGCCTGCGTGGTCGCCAACTGCCAGCTCAGCGTCGGCTTCAGGATCGAATCGCTGCCCAACGCCGGAAACAGCGGCTGGCCAGGCAATCCGAAGCGCAGGATGCCGTCCACTTCAATGATGGGCTGGCCCATGCCGGGCTGTGGATAGCCGTAGTTCTGCGCGTAGGCCGCGCTGGGAATGTATCCGCTGCGGATGATTTTGCCGCGGATGGTCTCGCTCTTGTCGCCACGCTGCGCGAGAAAATCAATGGTCTTGCCTTCATAGAGCGAGAGCAGCAGTTCCTGGGAAATGGGATCGTTGCGATAACTCTGCTCGAGAATCTGCAGCGGCCGCCCAGTCAGATCGCGCAGGATGACCGAGTCCGGCTCAAGATGCGAGGTAATCCCGGCAAAGTTCACGTGGTTGACGCCTGTGTTCAGGTCCAGCGGCAGGTACTCGCGGGCAACGAAGAAATTCTGGTTGTAGATGGTGAGCGCGGGCGCGTTGTCTTTTTCCGCCGCGGCTGGCCGGGCCTGCTCCTGCGCAACAGCGAGAAGTCCAAGGCTGAAAAGCGCGAGCGCAAGAAAAAAATTCGAGAGTCTGTGCATGTCGGTCCCCTTGTCTTGATCATCGTAGTAGCGGCCGGGGGAGACCGCCACTTTTGTCTGGAAACGCGGCTTGCCGCGTCTGATGGGAGAACGGGATACGAGGAGAAACTTGCGTTGAAAGCTTAACCACAGGGGACACGGGGGGCACAGAGGTAACTCGGGGTAACCGGAAACGCGGAATTTTGCAAGCCGCGAAGCGGCGCAACAGGAAAGCCCGGGGCGTAAGCCCCGGGAAGCCAGCCGCCGCGGCGGAGTCCCGTCAGGGACGGCACACTCAGGCCTGCTGCTCGCGCACCGCTCTCGCAGGGAATCCAAAGAACACCCGTGCTATCCAGCGCAGAATGCGCCATCCGATCGCGGCCCCGGCAACAATCGTGAACATCCACAGCAGGATCGTCGGCAGATAGAACACGATTGCGGTCATTGAGACCGCGTAGTCCCCGAGTCCGTCGAGGCCATCTCGCGCCGCAATCTTCAACTGGTATAGCGGACGCCAGTGCAGGCCGAAGACCTGTGCATCAGCTTCCGCGCGCAGCGTGATGTTGATGGCGACGGTCTCCACCTGCTTCGAGAGCGCCGCAAACTCCGCCTGCCGCTCCTCGATCGCCCCTCGCACTTCGTTGAGTTTGTCGCTGACTTCGAGCGTGTCCTTCACGTTCGCAGCTTTGCGCAGGATACCGAGATACTGTTGTTCCTCGGCCCGCAGATTGCGCAGGCGCGCTTACTCATCAACGTACTGCCTGGTGACATCCTGCGCCTCGATACTCTCGCTCTCCACCCGCAACCCAAGTTTGCGAATCTGAGCACGAACGTCTTCGAACTTTGCCACCGGCACGCGGATGGTCAGCGATGCATTGGGAGCTTGCTGGCTCCCACTGACCTGCGAAGTCACCACGTAGCCTCCGGCGTTGTAGGCCAGTTGAGTGATCTGGCTGCACGACTGATCGGGAACTCGAACGAACATCTCAATCGCGCTCGTCCGAACTAACTTGCGGCCATCGTCCACCGAGGAGGATTGGTCCGCAGCCTCCGTGCCGGTCACTTGGAGCGAAGCCGGTCTGAGTTCAGCCAGCTTCGATCTCTGCCGTGCCAACGCCGCCGCCTTATCGGCGGCGACTCTTGACCGATTCAGATTCGGAATGGCGATTGCTGCCCACAGCAGAATGAGAAAACCAAATGCTACCCAAGGCCAATGGATTCTGAGAACGTCGCGAGTCGAGGACATACGTTTGCCTCCCGACGGGAGAACGCCGGGCGCACAGTGGCTTGCGTGGAGTTTTCCCAATGTACTGGTATTTGTCATCCCGAGCGAAGCGCGCAGGAGCGTAGTGACTAAGCGCGAAGTCGAGGGACCCCTACTCCTCATCGGCGCTTCACGGGGTAGGGGTTCCTCGCCGGCTGAAACCGGTTCGGAATGACATGAAGGCAACCGTCAAGCAACGGCGGCGGACAGGAGTGTCCGCCCCACACCCTCTAGATATCCAAATTCTTTACGTCCAGCGCGTTGTCCTCGATGAACTTGCGGCGGGCTTCGACGTCTTCGCCCATCAGCGTGGTGAAGATCGTCTCGCACTCGGCGATGTCTTCGAGCTTCACGGACAACAGCGTGCGGCGCTCGGGATCCATCGTCGTCTCCCAGAGTTGCTCTGCGGTCATCTCGCCCAGGCCTTTGTAACGCTGCACGATGTATTCTTTCCGGCCCTCGTTCAGCACGTAATCAAACAATTCGCGCGGCGTATTCTTTTCGACGACCTCAGCCTCTTTCGCGCGCCGGGCCGGAGCTTTGCCGGACTTCTTCTGCGTCTTGTCCGCTTCATCACCCTCGGCGTCACTGGCTTCTTCGGCATTACCCTCGTCGCCTTTGGCTGCCTTCACCACGCTCTCCACCACAAACGGCGGCTCCATGTAAGGCTCGATCTGCTTGAACTTGGAAATCAACTGCCGGCATTCCGGGGTTGACGCCAGTTCCCAGCTGATCACGTGCTCGGCACCCTGCGAATTCACGTACTTCACTTCCCAGAGATTGTGCTCTTCGTCGAAGCTCGGCTCCACGCTTTTCAGGCTCAGCGCTTTCTGCAGACGCTTCAGTTCTTTTTCCAGCTTCTCGATCTTCTTCGGCGGATTCTTCTTGTCGCCCTCGAAGTCGGCGCGCTTGGCAAGATCGAGCTTGGGCAGCAGTTCGGTGATGTGTTCTTCGCGTAGGCGCTTGTTCAACTTGTCGAAAAACCCGAGATACTCATTCAGCACGGTGATGAACTTCGTCAGCGTCGCGCCTTCCAGCTTGGCCGCGCCCTCGCCGTAGCGGATCACAAGTCCCTCGGACGCGCGCTTCACCATGACCTTGACGAACTCGTGCTCGTTCTTGATGTACTGGTGCGACTTGCCCTTGCGGATGCCGAACAGTGGCGGCTGCGCGATGTACACGTTGTTCCGCTTGATCAGTTCCTGCATGTGGCGGAAGAAGAACGTCAGCAGCAGCGTGCGGATATGCGAGCCGTCCACGTCCGCGTCGGTCATCAGGATGATTTTGCCGTAACGCAGCTTGGTCGGATCGAAGTCCTCTTTCGAGATGCCGGTGCCGAGCGCGGTAATCATGGCGCGGATTTCTTCGTGCGCCAGCATCTTGTCGTAGCGCGCTTTTTCTACGTTGAGAATCTTGCCCTTCAGCGGAAGGATCGCCTGGAAGCGCCGGTTGCGGCCTTGTTTCGCGGTACCGCCGGCGCTCTCGCCCTCGACCAGGAACAGCTCACAGCGGTTCGGATCGCGTTCCGAGCAGTCGGCCAGCTTGCCGGGTAGTCCGCCACCGTCGAGCGCGCCTTTGCGGCGCGTCAGGTCGCGGGCCTTGCGGGCAGCTTCGCGGGCCCGGGCCGCGTCAATTGCCTTGTTGATGATCTTGCGCGCCACTGTCGTGTTCTGCTCGAAGAAGGCGCCCAGGCGTTCGTTGATGAAGGCCTGCACGATGCCGGCGATGTCGGAATTCAGCTTGCCCTTGGTCTGCCCTTCAAACTGCGGCTGCGGCAGCTTCACGCTGATTACCGCCACCAGCCCTTCGCGGACGTCGTCGCCGGTCAGGTTCTCTTTCACATCCTTGAACAGGCCCATCTGCTGGCCCGCGTAGTTGATGGTGCGGGTCAGCGAGGTGCGGAAGCCGGAGAGATGGGAACCACCGTCCACGGTGTTGATGTTGTTCGCGAAACTGAAAACCGTTTCCGAGTAACCGTCGTTGTACTGCATGCCGATTTCCATGGTCACTCCGTCCCGCTCGGCTTCCATGTAGATCGGTTTGTCGTGCAGCGTTTGCTTGCCGCGGTTCAAGTGCTTGATGAACTCGGCGATGCCGCCAGTGTACTTAAACTCGCCGTGCTTGGATTCGCCGGACTTGGCGTCGGTCTGGCGCTCGTCGGTGAGCTTGATCAGCAGGCCCTTGTTCAGGAACGCCAGTTCGCGCAGGCGCTGCGCAAGCGTGTCGTAGTTGTACTCGGTCGCGGTGAAAATGGTCTTGTCGGGGACAAAGTGAACCCGGGTTCCACGGTTCTTCGTCGCGCCCGTCTTCTTCAGCTTGCCGACCGGTTCGCCTTTTGAGTAAGTCTGTTCCCAGGTGAATCCGTCGCGCCAGATTTCGAGATCCAGTTCTTCGCTGAGCGCGTTGACGCAACTCACACCCACGCCGTGCAATCCGCCGGAAACTTTGTAGGAGTTGCTGTCGAACTTGCCGCCCGCGTGCAGCGTGGTCATGACGACTTGCGCGGCGGAAACTTTCTCGCCATCAATGTCCATGTTGTCGACGGGAATGCCGCGGCCGTTGTCCACCACCGTGATCGAGTTGTCGAGATGGATGGTGACGTCGATCTTGTCGGCGTGCCCGGCGAGCGCTTCGTCCACGGAGTTGTCCACCACTTCGTACACCAGGTGATGCAGGCCGAGCTCACCGGTCGAGCCGATATACATGGCCGGGCGTTTGCGCACCGCCTCCATGCCGCCGAGCACCTTAATCGAGTCAGCGTTGTAATCACCGTTGGGGGTTTTACCGTTCATTTTTTTGGCGTCTTCAACTTCGGTCTGCAATTCTTTCGTGGCCATTCTGCTCCGTGAAAAAGCCGGATCGTGCGCTGGGCTGGATGGACGCTTCCGGGACCGACTCGGGCGACCTCAAATGATTGAAATTCCTAATAGTTAGCGGTCGCCGGAGATGTATTTATTTTACCACAGAGAAAGTGCTTTTTGGGGTCCGAACCACACCCCTAAATCATGCTTTTTGTTGCTCTTAGAGACGTGCTTTTGGAGCAAATCGATTCGCCTCGCAAGTTCGGCTCGTGCTCGTTCCCGAGGACTAACGCGTCCGCGGTTTTGACGTTGTAAAACCCAGTTCCTGGATCAGGTCGTTGATCTCATCCTCACCACCCGCGATGAAAGTAAACGAGACGATCTGGCCCGTCTGCAACAGCACCAGCGTGGACTGATGCATGTTCAGTTTCTCGTTCAGCGCCTTCACAAAATCGGCGCGCACCAGTTCGCGCGAATCGATTTCCAGGGTGGACGGATCGCCGACCGGCTTGAAGCCTTTGGAGGTCATTAACTCGGTGAGCGGGTCCAAATATTGCGCAGCCGACTTGAGGCCGGGATAGGAAGCGGCGTCCTCGCAGGCAATGATCACCGCCGAATTGACGGCATCCCCCGCAGCCTGCGGCGGGCGCTCGAAGATGGCAAGCAGCACTTCTCCCTTGCCAGCATCTCCCGCAGCCTGCATGTCTTTGGTGCGATCCACCCATCCAACGGGAAGGCGGTAGTGGAACCCATACCTGGCATTGCTAACCGTTGTGACCTGCGCGTCGGCAGCGGGTTTGGCCGGAGTGATCCTCGTGCGCTTCTGTTGAGCAACAAGGGGAAGCGCGAGACACAACACGACAGGAAAGAGGCTGCAGCGCATGGGATATCGGTCAGTGTACACGGGGCTCAGCCCCTAAAGAGGCGGCTTGAAGCTCAAATTTCGGCATCGCGAGAGCGAT
>Ga0302286_10002163_pt1 | contig 13861 bp, 13 predicted proteins | sample III_Fen_E2_3_FD_198765 | JGI IMG/M metagenome (GOLD analysis project Ga0302286, IMG submission 198765) | Peat permafrost microbial communities from Stordalen Mire near Abisko, Sweden - III_Fen_E2_3 | ecosystem: Environmental > Terrestrial > Soil > Wetlands > Permafrost | place: Sweden: Abisko...
CATATCTTTAAGTCCAACACTTTTTTGATTCTTAGAAGTATCAAAAATGTTAGTTTCACTAGCACCAACACTATAATTGATATCGGCTGCACCTGATTTTGTCAATGTTAAACGACCCGTATAGGTAGCATCGGTAACCTTACCTTGAGTACCAAGGCCACTGACGTTAATACCACGACCATCAGTTGAGGTAAGCTCTAAGGCACCCTCTGAGTTGATACTTGCACTAACACCTGTGGTATCTTTGTACTGATTAATAGCATCAACCAAAGTACCGCTACTATCGTTCTTTTGAACCTCAAGAGAAGAAGCAATCGTCACACCGTTAATGGAGATGCTACCCGTCGTACCTGAAACAACTGCCGCAGTACCTGTCTCTGTTAAGCTCCAGCTTGCACTCACACCCGTTGTATCAGTACTTTTATTGATCTCATTTGCCAATGCACCTACACCTGTACCCGCACTGGTACTGATAGTAACAGAAGAAAGCGTAATGTCTGCACCAGATGCTGATGAGAATGTCATTGTCACTTTGCCCGTAGCTGTTGCCATATCACTGGTTTCAAAACGCGTTTGACCAATTTTATCAGAACTAGTCGCACCAATACTCATACTAACCGTTTGATTAGAATAAGCGCCGACTTGGAACTCAGAGTTGGTAAAGTTACCAGAGAGCAAACTTTTACCATTGTACGAAGTTGTAGAAGCGATATTGTCAAGCTCAGACAACAAAGAGGAGATGTCAGATTGAAGTGCTTTACGAGAACTTGAACTTTGACCATCTTGAGCCGCTTGAGTTGCTTTGGTTTTGACAGTATCAAGAATTTTAATCTGTTCATCCATTGCACCATCGGCAATTTGAGCGATAGATACACCATCGTTCGCATTGGAAACGGCTTGACTAAGAGAACTAGATTGAGAACGAAGAGAATCAGCAATAGACATACCAGATGCATCATCGGCTGCAGAGTTGATTCTCAAACCTGAAGAGAGTTTGGAGAGGGAACTGTTCAAACTACTACTAGTTTTGTTAAGGCTGTTTTGTGCTGAGAGAGCAGCAACGTTTGTGTTAATGCGGAAACTCATGATAAATCCTTTTATCTTTTTGGTATTTCGCAGGCATCCTTGCCTTTGATAGAAACAAGATCGTCGCCCCAAAAAAAAACTTTAATCCAAGGACCTATTTTTAAAAAGATTTTTTTTTAGATAGAATACACAAAAATGTTTACATGTAAAGATGGAAAATAAGTGAAAAATCTCATTATTGTCGAATCCCCGACAAAAGCAAAAACGATTAAGAATTTTTTAGGTAAAGACTATACAGTTGTCGCTTCAAAAGGACATATCCGCGATCTTCCCAAAAGCAGTTTTGGCATAAAGATCGACAACCAAACCTTCGTCCCAGAGTATCGCATCCCTAAAGATCATGCTGCAGTGGTTAAAGAGATCAAAGATCTTGCAAAAGTTGCCGATCAAGTCTATATCGCGACCGATGAGGACCGTGAAGGTGAAGCCATTGGTTTTCATATTGCTACGGCGATTGGAAAAGATCCTCAATCACTCCCACGTATTGTGTTCCATGAAATTACAAAAAATGCCATTACCCATGCGCTTGAAAACCCTAGAGTTTTAGACGCCAGTAGCATTAATGCCCAACAAGCAAGACGTTTGCTTGACCGTATTGTTGGCTACAAGCTCTCTCCTTTGCTCTCTTCCAAAATCCAAAAAGGACTCAGTGCAGGACGCGTTCAATCTTCGACGCTTAAAATCGTTGTGGACCGTGAAAAAGAGATCAAAGCCTTTAAAGAGGAAGAGTTCTGGAGCATTGATGCACTTTTTAACAAAACCATTGAAGCCTCTTTGGTTGAGTTTCAAAGTGGAAAAATTGAAAAAATGACGATCACAAATAGCGAACGCGCTCACGCTATTCAAGAAACATTGCTCAAAGAAACTTTTAAAGTGGCTCTTTTAGAGAAAAAAGAGCGTGAGAGCTCACCTAGTCCCGCGTTTATGACCTCCACCCTTCAACAAAGTGCATCAAGTAGCTTAGGGTATTCCCCTAAAAAAAGTATGATGATCGCACAAACCCTCTATGAAGGTGTTAAAACGCACCAAGGTGTTATGGGTGTCATTACCTATATGAGAACCGATTCACTTAACATCTCAAAAGAAGCGATCGAGGCGGCGCGTGAGCAGATCAAAAAACAGTATGGGAATGCCTATTTACCAGAGAAACCACGTTTTTATGCCAATAAAAGTAAAAGTGCTCAAGAGGCGCATGAAGCAATTCGTCCAACCATTTTAGAGTTTACGCCTGAAATTGCGAAAGAGTATCTTAAACCCGATGAGCTCAAACTCTATGCCCTCATTTACAACCGCTTTTTAGCGTCTCAAATGAACAATGCACGCTTTGAATCTCAAACGCTGATGTTTGAAAGTCAAAGTGGTAAGTTTAAAGCCAGCGGTCGCAAACTCCTTTTTGATGGTTTCTATAAAGTCTATGGGGACAATGACAAAGATAAACTCTTACCAGACCTTGCTCTTGGACAAGAGGTTAAACTGGCAAAAATCGATGCGAACCAACATTTTACCGAGCCGCCATCACGTTATTCTGAGGCGAGTCTTATTAAAAAACTTGAAAGCCTAGGCATTGGTCGTCCATCCACCTATGCACCAACGATCTCAGTTTTAACCGCGCGTGATTACATTACAATAGAGAAAAAACAGATCATCCCCACCGAAATTGCATTTCGTGTCACCGAGCTTTTGGAACAACACTTCCCCCAAATCGTTGACTCCTCTTTTACCTCCAATATGGAAGAGAGCCTTGATCTCATTGCTGAAGACAAAGGAAATTGGCAAACAATTTTATGGGAATTTTATGAGCCTTTTGAAGCGCAGATACTCAAAGGTAAAACGGACATTGAGAGCCAAAAAGTCGTTGTTTTCACGGGTGAAATATGCCCAGATTGTGGCAAAGAACTGGTGAAACGTAAAGGACGCTTTGGCGAGTTTATTGCATGCAGTACCTATCCTACATGTAAATACACCCAAAACCTCAAAAAAGTAAATGACGACGCAGCCCCAAAAGAGAAAATCACCTTAGCGGTTCCGTGCCCTGAATGCGGTGGCCCGATTATCGAGCGAAGTTCACGCAGAGGAAAATTCTTTGGGTGTGGGAATTACCCAAAATGTAAATTTATCTCCAACTACGAACCGACGGAGAAAAAATGCCCCGAATGCGACTACATTATGTCCAAACGTGAACTTCGTAAAAAAGAGATTTACGAATGCATTAAATGTAAGCACAAAGAAGACGCTTAAGCCCTTCACTTATTAAGCGGTTCTTGAGAGCTACGTCCAAGAACCGTATGAGTCGTATAATGGACTCTGATGTGTCTCTTTCGAGACAGTATCTCTTGCCACTTGGCGAGAATCTAAAACTTTACATGTAAGGAATCTTCATTATGAAAAAATCAATTTTTTTATGTTCTATCTCTAATATTTCGAGTGGAAGTTGCGCAGAAGATTGCGGTTTTTGTACCCAAAGTGCCCACCATCATGCCGATATAGCACGTTACAAATATAAACCTGTTGAACAAATTGTTTTTGAAGCCAAGAGTGCGGCCAGTAACGGTGCTTTAGGATTCTGTCTCGTGACTTCAGGATTGGGATTGGATGATAAAAAGCTCTCTTTTGTGAGTGAAGCAGCGCGTGCCGTTCGAGCAGAATTACCTGACATTCATCTCATTGCCTGCAATGGAATCGCGAGTGTAGAACAACTTAAAACACTGAAAGAGGCGGGCGTAAACTCTTATAATCACAATCTGGAAAGTTCCAAAGCTTTTTATGACAAAATTTGTACGACACACTCATGGGAAAGTCGTTACCAAACCTGTTTAAATGTCAGAGAAGCGGGACTGTACTTATGTAGCGGTGGTATTTTTGGACTGGGCGAAAGTAAAGAAGATCGAACGGCGTTTATAGAAAGTGTCAAATCACTTTCACCTGAAACGATGCCACTTAATTTTTACATCCAAAATCCAGCACTTCCACTTAAAGCTGTGCCACTTAGTGAAACAGAAGCACTCGAAATTATTACGCAGGTAAGATTAGCCCTTCCACAAACACGGCTTATGGTTGCAGGTGGACGTGAGATTACCTTTACAAGCCCTGATTGTGATATATTTGACGCAGGTGCCGATGCTATCGTTATTGGAGACTATCTTACGACGAAGGGCGAACTTCCCTCCAGTGATCGAGAGATGATCCAACGATTAGGGTACGATATTGCGGTATTGTGTCACGCGTAGCAGATTTACTGCTACGCTCTACCTAAAACTTTCAAACTAACTTTTATACTATTCTTCTCTCTAATATAATAACGCTTACAATTTATGAAGCATGCAAAACGAAATTTGATATACTATTTTATTATTTATAAAGGATGCCTATGAGTAAAGAGACCGTTACCGTTATCGACAATCGTTCGGGCGAAGAGTATGAATTTCCGATCCTTAAATCAACGCTAGGACCTGATGTCGTTGATATTTCAACATTCTACGGAAACACTGGGATGTTTACCTTAGATCGAGGCTTTACCTCTACAGCTAGCTGTAGGTCTCGTATCACCTATATTGATGGTGACCTTGGAAAGTTGATGTACCGTGGTTATGATATTGCTTACTTGGCAACTAAAAAATCATTTTTAGATACTGCTTTTTTACTCTTGCATAAAGATCTTCCCAATAAAGATGAGTACAAAAACTTTTTACTTGAGCTTAAGAAGCGCTCGTTTATTCATGAAAGTATGCGTAAACTTTTTGATGCATTCCCTGACAATGCCCATCCAATGGCAATTCTTTCTTCTGCGGTCTCAGCACTTTCAACCTTTTATTTTGATCACTTAGATATGGATTCACCTGAGCAAGCTAAAGAGATGGCGCACCGTATTGTGGCTAAAATTCCAACCATTGCGGCCTTTTCGTATCGTTATTCTCAAGGCTTACCGATTATCTATCCTGATTTAGATAAAGGGTTCACTGAGAACTTTTTATATATGATCAGGGGCTATCCTCATCATCATATTGAGCTTAAACCCATTGAAGTTAAAGCCCTTGATACCATCTTTACACTTCATGCAGATCATGAACAAAACGCTTCTACCACAGCCGTTCGTATCGTTGCATCCACCCATGCACACCCTTACGCAGCGATATCTGCTGGTATTGGTGCACTTTGGGGAAGAGCGCATGGTGGCGCGAATGAGTCAGTCATTCGTCAGCTTGAACTCATTGGCAGTGTTGATAATGTGGATAAATATATTGAAAAAGCAAAAGATCCGAATGACCCTTTTAGACTCATGGGATTTGGACACAGAGTCTATAAAAACTTTGACCCACGTGCAACGATTTTGAAAAATCTTCAAAAACAGTTGGTCAATGATCTTTCGATTAATAGTGAATTAATGGAAGTTGCACACCGTATTGAAGAGATTGCTTTGAATGATGAGTACTTCATTAAACGTAAACTCTACCCTAATATTGACTTCTATTCAGGGCTTATTTTACAAGCACTTAAAATTCCAAAAGAGATGTTTGCCGTTATTTTTGTGATTGGAAGAACGCCAGGATGGATTGCTCAATGGCTTGAGCTTAAAGAGCAACCTGATATGAAGATTGCACGTCCTCGCCAACACTATCTTGGACCACTTGAGCGTACACCCAAGTACGAAATCTAAAACAATTTACATGTAAGGAATTTTCCTTACATGTAAAAAATATTCTTACTTCACTTTAATAATATAACCGCCATTAAATGCTTGCAAATCGTAACGGTAATGTCCATCGAGTAAGATAGCAATGCGGTAAAACCCATCATGACTTCCCAATGTTGCCGAAACATAGGGTGCTTTTTGAAACTCTAATATTTTGGTTCCGTATCCATTCTCTTTTTTTAAATCAATAACGATCTTATAAGGATCTGCGATGAGAAAATCACGAATTTTGGTATCTTTCGTAAAAATAGTTATCTCATTTTGATTGATAAAAAATGAGAGGTCATCATTAAACTTAAAGGTATTTCCTGCCGCTACATTCGTAGGGATTGCACTTTTTACCACCATTTCATCTTTAAGAGGAGGAACAGAAACAACCTCTTTCTTTTCAACGGCTTTTTGAGTTTGTGGTGCTGTTACAAGAAGGGCAATCGGTTTAGCTTCTATGCTTTGAGTGCTTAAAATAAGAGGCGAATGCCAATCGATATTTTGATCAACCGCCACAACCTCTTCACTGATAGAGCCATCTAAATTTTGGAAGGTCACAGAAGCACTTTTTAAAATACGCGCACTACTAGGAAGGGAAAGCGTCGTACTTGTAAAATTAGTTATTTCGTCTTTAACTTGAGTGGTTTTCCCTACATTTTCAGGAGACATACTTGTCTCAAAAGGATTTTCTCTCGCCTCTAGTATCACTGCAAGAGATAGAAAAAGCCAAAGAATCTTCTGCATCTGCTCTCCTTAATTATCGATCGGGATCCAATTGTCGCAATTCAAAGTACTCTTTTTGTAACACAGCGTTCTCATCTTTGAGATTTTTGATTTTTGAAGTTAATGTGTCTTTGTCGGCTTGGAGATTTAAAAGGACATCCAGTGAACTTTTTCCAAATAAAACATCCCCAATATACAGCCCAAAACCTACGACTAAAGCTACTAATGATAAAATTTTGAGATAAAAGAGAGCAGACCTTCCGCCCTCTTCATCTTCATCGTCAAGTTCGTTTAAAACATCACTCATTTAACAAAGAGTTGTTTTCCTATGTACTCGCCAAACTCAAGCTCTTTCTCAATTTCAAGTAAGCGATTGTATTTAGCGGTTCGCTCACCACGAGCTGTTGCACCTGTTTTGATCTCACCCGTATTAAGAGCCACTGCAAAATCAGCAATAAAAGCATCTTCGCTCTCACCACTTCTATGACTCATCACACATTTATAGTTGTTACGTTGCGCAAGGCGTACGGTGCGCATGGTCTCAGTAACCGTGCCGATTTGATTGGGTTTAATCAAAATGGCATTTCCAACACCTTTTGCGATACCTTCGCTTAAAATTTTCTCATTGGTCACAAAGAGATCATCACCAACCAATTGAATTTTTGAACCCAGTTTTTCCGTTAAAAGTTTCCAGCCATCCCAGTCATCTTCACTTAATCCATCTTCAATCGAAACAATAGGGTATTTCGCACAAAGATTTTCATAATAAGCAACCAACTCTGCACTGCTAAGGGTTCTTTTTTCAGACTCGAGTTTATAACCACCCTCAGCGACAAGCTCACTACTTGCTACATCTAAGGCAATCGCAATATCAACACCCGCTTTATAGCCTGCTTTTTCAATCGCTTGCATAATGACTTTGATGGGTTCTTCATTGTCTTTCAAGTTGGGAGCAAAACCACCCTCATCCCCAAGCGCTGTACTCTCACCCATACCTGCAATGATCTTTTTCAACTGATGATAAACTTCAACACATGATCTGAGTGCATCTGAAAAGTTTTCAAACTTAAGAGGCATAATCATGTACTCTTGAAAATCAACACTGTTATTGGCATGGCTTCCACCATTAATAATGTTAAACATCGGTGTTGGAAGAATCATTGCATTAGCCCCACCAAGATAACGGTAAAGGGGAATTCCAAGACTTTGCGCAGAAGCGCGTGCAACAGCCATGGAAACACCTAGCACTGCATTTGCACCCAAACGACCATAGTTTTCTGTGCCATCCAATTTTTTCATTGTTTCATCAATAAACGCTTGGTTAAATGGACTAAGCCCAATCAGTTCATCCGAAATTTCAGTATTGACATTTTCACATGCTTTGAGCACACCTTTACCCATATAACGACCATCGGCATCTCTTAACTCTAACGCTTCTCGTTTTCCCGTACTTGCACCACTCGGTACGATAGCATTTGCAACGGTTCCATCGCTAAGTGTTACTTTTGCGCGAACGGTTGGATTGCCACGACTATCAAGTACTTCGTCTGCTGCAATATCTTCAATATAAATCATTCCTCTTCCTTTACCTCATCGACACCACACGCCATAACCATCGCATTGCCACCGATTGCTTGTTTGATTTTCTCTTCAATTTCTAATGCTAACTCTTTGTTTTCTTTCAACAATGCTTTTACATTTTCTCGACCTTGACCCAATTTTGTCTCGTTGTAACTAAACCAAGCACCACTTTTATCGATGATGTCAAGTTTAACACCATAATCGACCATTTCGCCCTCTTTTGAAATGCCTTCGCCGAACATAATATCAAACTCAGCTTGACGAAACGGAGGTGCCACTTTATTTTTAATCACTTTAGCTTTGACTCTGTTACCAATCTGCTCTTCACCTTGTTTAAGGGTCGCGATTTTACGTACATCAATACGCACAGAAGCATAAAATTTCAAGGCATTTCCACCTGTTGTCGTTTCAGGAGAACCATACCCCATCGTACCGATTTTCATACGAATTTGGTTAATAAAAATAACCGTTGTGTTCATTTTATGAACCACCGCGGTGAGTTTACGAAGTGCTTGACTCATGAGTCTTGCTTGAACGCCCATGTGCGAATCGCCCATATCGCCTTCAATCTCACTTTTAGGCGTCAATGCCGCTACCGAGTCAATAACGATTACATCTACCGCGCCACTGCGTGCGAGTGTCTCCACAATGTCGAGTGCTTGTTCACCAAAATCCGGTTGTGAAACCAAAAGGTTTTCAATGTCAACACCCAAATTTCCTGCATACTTCACATCAAGGGCATGCTCAGCATCAACAAAGGCACACACACCGCCATTGGCTTGTGATTCAGCAATGATTTGAAGCGACAATGTCGTTTTCCCCGAACTTTCAGGTCCATAAATTTCAATGACACGGCCTTGAGGAATACCGCCGATTCCGAGGGCAAGGTCGAGCCCAATTGAACCTGTGCTAATCGACGCAATCGGTTCAACAACTTTATCACCCAGTCTTACCAATGCCCCTTTTCCAAACGCTTTGTCGATCTGTTTGATCGCTAGATCAAGTGCTTTTCTTTTATTTTCATCGATTTGCATTGTATTACCTCTTTTATAGTGTTAATATTTTACCATTTCGAGCTTGAAAAAGCCCTTTGAAGCAATTCTATACGATTTTTACCAAAGCGGTTCAAAATATTTCAATATGGAATATGTTAAAATAATCCTAACACTTTTACAAGGATACTTTTGAAAACCCTTACCGTAGCACATTCACCCGATGCCGATGATATTTTTATGTACTATGCCATCAAATTTGGCTGGGTGAGCACGCCTGAACTTACATTTGAAAACCTCGCCCTTGATATTGAAACCCTTAATGTCGAAGCCCTTAAAAACAGTTATGACATTACCGCGATTAGCTTCGCGCTTTACCCTAAAATTCGCAGTGAGTACGCACTTTTACGAACGGCTGTTAGCTTTGGAGAAGGGTATGGTCCTAAACTTGTCAAGAAAAAAGAGTCCAAACTCAAACGCAATTTTAAAGTAGCACTCAGTGGAACTCACACGACCAATGCCCTTTTGTTTAAAATTGCCTATCCTGATGCACGCATCGTTTACAAAAACTTTTTAGAGATTGAACAAGCGGTCATTGATGGTGAAGTGGATGCGGGTGTTTTGATTCATGAGAGTATTCTTAATTTTAGCGATGAACTTGTCGTGGAGCGAGAGCTATGGGACATTTGGAAAGAGTTATGTAAAGAAGAGCTTCCGCTACCTCTAGGCGGTATGGCGCTTCGTCGTTCGATGCCGATTTCACGCGCGATTGTGTGTGAAGATGTGCTCATTAAAGCCGTGGATGTTGCACACACGCATCAAAGCTTGCTCTCTAAAATGTTGCTTGAGCGAAACCTTGTTCGCGTAGACCAAGCAACCTTGAAAACCTACCTTGGACTCTATGCCAATGAGAGCTCCATCGAGATGAGCGATCTTCAGTATCAAGCCATTGACACACTTTTTGAGATTGGTTTCAAACACGGATTTTATGACCAACAGATTAAAGCACATGATTTTTTAATTCCTAAAGAGTATACAGCGTTGAGGAACACATAATGGAAGCCCAGTTCGTTGGATTGGGTGTTGAAACGTTTAAAATAGCGCTCCTTCTCTCCATGCCAATGCTCATGGCAGCCCTTATTTCAGGTTTAGCCATTAGTATTTTTCAAGCAGTCACCCAAATTAACGAATCCACACTGAGTTTTGTGCCTAAAATTCTTATCACTATTGTCGTTGCCATTCTTACAATGCCATGGATGATGAACATGATGATTGAGTTTACGACCCGCATGATCGATATTATCCCTTCATTTATCTTTTAAATGACAAAAACTATCAATTTTTCGACCTTTTCGAGTATTAAAATTGGTTCAACGATTGATGTCTTTGTCCTTGATGCTATCCTGCCCCTTCCTTTGGGCTATCATTTGATTGGTGGCGCGAACAACCTTCTTGTAAGTCCCACACCTCCTCCGCTTGCGATGCTGGGTAAATATTTTGATTTTATTCGCTTGGAAGAAAATACGTTACATGTAGGTGGTGCAACGCCTAGCGGTAAGATGCTCTCCTTTGCTAAGAAACATGATCTTGCAGGCTTTGAGCTGATGCAAAAACTTCCGGGAACACTTGGCGGTATGATCGCGATGAATGCGGGACTTAAAGAGTGGGAAATTTTCAACGACCTTATTGCCATTCGAACCGAGCATGGATGGATCCAAAAATCGCAAATAGAACACGGCTACCGCTTCGCCAACATAAAGGGCGTTGTCTATGAAGCAACCTTTACATGTAAAAAAGGTTTTGATGAAAATCTGGTTGCGATGTTTAAAAAAATGCGTGACAATCAACCCAAAGAGCCCAGCGCAGGAAGCTGTTTTAAAAATCCCGTAGGACAGTATGCCGGAAAGCTGATCGAAGAGGCGGGTTTTAAAGGCAAACGTGTTGGAGCCATGATGTTCAGTAACGTTCACGCTAACTTTTTGGTCAATTGTGGAGGCGGTACGTATGAGGAAGCCATAGAGCTTATTACATCCGTTAAAGCAGAGGTTTTAACGCGTTTTGGTGTGAAGCTTGAAGAAGAGATAATTATTTTATAACCATAGAGAAGGGATATCCATGCGAAAAACAGCGTTAGTCACGGGTGGGAATAAAGGCATTGGACTTGAAGTCACAAAAACGTTTCTGGCATTAGACTATGATGTCATTATCCTTGCGCGAGACTTTAAAAATTTTGAGTTATCAACCCATCATAACGTCAAAATGATCGCGTTTGATTTGGTACATGTTGATGCGATTCCTAAGCTAATTGCGTCCCTTCCTACCCTTGATATTCTCATCAATAATGCGGGAATTATGTATGCGATCCCTTACCAAAATTATGACAACAATACCATCAATACCATGCTCAAAATCAATCTTGAAGCACCCGTGAAACTCATTGAAGAAGTTGCAAAAACCATGCTTGAACGTGGTGGACGTATGGTCAATAATACCTCCATTGCTGGGCAAATCGGTCATCCTGATATTTGGTATGGTATCACCAAAGCAGGGCTCATTAACGCAACCAAAAGCTTCTCAAAAATTTTTGAAGGCAAAATCATCATCAATGCAGTAGCCCCTAGTCCTGTTGCAACGGAGATGCTTAACACCATTCCCCAAGCGCGTCAAGAAACCTTTTTAAAATCCGTCATTTCCAAACGATTTGCACAACCCGAAGAGATCGCTAAAACGATTGTTTGGCTTGCAACGGAATCTCCTGAGTACATCAATGGTACGGTGATTGACATTAACAACGGATCGTTTCCACGCTAAATTTTTAATAAAAAATATCTTTCGATGTACTTCGCACTTTCAAATCACCTACGGCAACAAAAGCGCCTTTGGCATACGCTTCAAGGGCGCAACGCCCAATCATGGCCGCATTATCGGAGCAAAATTCCATTTTAGCGGTATGCAGTGTTGCTTTTTTAGAGGCACAAAAGGCTTCCAGTTCACCTCTCAAGTAAAGATTTGAACTTGCCCCTCCGACAACGCCAAAATGCTCCACAGAACGCTCTTTGTACGCCTTTTTGATCTTTTGCATCAGATGTGCCACCGCGACACGTTGAAACGACGCACAAATATCGCAGATGGTCTGCTCATCCAAATTTTCCTGCGCTTCGATGCAAAGTCTGACTTGGTTTTTAAGACCTGAATAGCTGAACGCGAGCAATTTTGTCGAAGTTCCTTGCAGAGGAATCGTAAAATTAAACCGCTTGGCATCACCTTTTTTAGCAGATGCTTCGATAAGTGGCCCTGCAGGATACGGAAGTCCTAGCATTTTCCCCACTTTATCAAAACTCTCACCAAAGCTGTCATCCATCGTTGTGGCAAGCAGTTTTATCTCATCCAAACTCTTTACATGTAAAAGCTGCGTGTGACCACCAGAGACGAGTAAAACATCCATCGGGAACAGCGTTTCATCTTCAATAAACAAAGAACAGATATGCCCTTTAAGATGGTTGATGCCCAAAAGTGGCAGGTTGAGCGCAACACTGAGCGCCTTTGCCATACTTACACCCTCGACCAGCGTCACCGAAAGCCCTGGTTCATTGGTCACCGCAATCGCTTTGAGCTCTGAAAAATAGCCCTTTGCTTCTTCAAGAATTTTAGGAAGTGTCACCGCATGCAGACGTGCCGCAAGTTCGGGTACAACGCCACCGTATGCAGCATGTTCGGCGTCTTGGGAAATTTTTTTATGGAAGAGAAGTTTTTTATTATTTATTTGCGTAATAGCAATTGAGCTATCATCGCAGCTACTTTCAATGCTTAATATCATCTAGACAATCTTCACATGCCAAGGCTCATACCTAACACCATCTCCATTACCAATGGTATAGCGCGTCGAAACATAGGAGAGTTTTTGCAGATTCCAAAACTCCTCTGTACGCGCAAAATTTGAGGTAAAGTTTTGGTATCCCCACCCACGTTTACCCACATCAAAATCACCAACTGTGTGGTAGGAAAAGCCTGGTGGAACCAAAGAGCGTGACGCCATCGTAATGTTTCCCTTTTCGCTTTTGATTTTGTCTAAATGAAGGCTGAGCTGTTTCATCACACCACGCACACCCGAGGTTAAAATGAGCGTTGGGCCTATATCTTTCATCAGACGAAGGAGCAGTTCTTGTGAGGTCTCACGGTACACATAATGGCCTGAACCATCGATCTTGATGACCTCTTTTTCGTTGACAGCATGGCTGAGTTCTTTCACCGTACGTTTGCCATAAAAGCCATAAATGACAGGATCCGTATAAAAAATCTCTTCAATATACGCAATCTCTTCAGGGCTAAATGCGCCGACTTTTGAATAATTTTTAGCAATTTTCAAGGCTTCATCAAAGGAGATAAGATTGAAGTTAGCATAGCCAACCGTGCTTTCAACCCTATCCAATCGTTGAATGACAGACTCAAATACTGCTTTTTGTCCATCTTTGACCCAAATATCGGGATGCTTTAACTCATCGGCCTGAGCAAGGCTGCTTACAAGCGTTGCCCCCATCAATCCTAAAAAATCTCTTCGTACCATATTCGCCCTATCTAGTCGTTATTATTATCGCTTAAACCGCTTGCTTTTTTACACTAAAACCATTATAACATGTGTGCTTGATTTTGCAATAAGAGTTCGGCATCTTTTGCGGGGATCGGTTTGCTAAAGAGATACCCTTGCATCAACTCACAACCACTGCTATAAATAAACTCTTTTTGAGCCTTTGTTTCAACACCTTCGGCTAAAACCTTAAGCCCAAGTCCACGCCCCAGTTCA
>Ga0302286_10002166_pt1 | contig 13829 bp, 6 predicted proteins | sample III_Fen_E2_3_FD_198765 | JGI IMG/M metagenome (GOLD analysis project Ga0302286, IMG submission 198765) | Peat permafrost microbial communities from Stordalen Mire near Abisko, Sweden - III_Fen_E2_3 | ecosystem: Environmental > Terrestrial > Soil > Wetlands > Permafrost | place: Sweden: Abisko...
AAAATAAAATCCCGATTTATTACTTGGTTAAATATTTTATTTTTCTGATAAGAAAAAAACGACTCAATCACATTGTTTATTAGGTTGTAATGCATATTCTTGGGGTGATCCCAGACGTTTGACTCTATCGTTTTTGAATAACATTATTGGAGGGCCTCAAATGAGCTCATTGTTGAGTTTATTGCTACGAGAAAATAATGGTTTAACCTATTCTGTTGATTCTAATTTTACTTCATTTCTTGATGCAGGTTTGTTTACTATATATTTTGGCACTGATAAGAAAAATGTAGATAAATGTTTAGATTTGTTGAAGTCTGAATTTTATCGCATTTGTCATTCATCTTTGATTAGTGACAAATTAGATGATTATAAGAATCAAATGCTTGGACAATTAGCTTTGTCCTACGAAAATAATCAGAATATTATGTTATCGCAGGCTAAAAGTGTTATGGTATATGGTAAGGTTGATACATTTTCTGAATTATCTATTAAAGTTAAATCAATCTCTTCTTTGCAATTATTAGATGTTGCTAATGATGTGCTATGTTTTGAAAAAATGTCTTTGTTGAAGTATTGTTAGTTTTAAAATTTCTGTATATTCGCTATTATAAATATTATATTATGGATGCACTTTTAACGTTTTTATGTATTGTTTCTTATGGAACCTTCGTTTCTACATTAGCTATAGGGTTTAAATATTTTAAAGGAAAGTTTAAAAAACACCATACTATCGGTATGATGGTTGTTCTTTCATTTGTGTTATTGACGGCAAATTTTCTAGCGTTTATGTATAAGACATATATTTTAGGATCTCATTAGTTTATATAGGTGTTTAAAATAATAAAGGCGTATTGGAAAACCAATACGCCTTTATTATTTGTATATGAACTTATGTTTTATTTTGTGCCTGTTGAGTAGGACTTAATGTAATCTTCCCATTTTATGGTTTTAAACGAGTCACTAATAAAATATTTTACTATTGGTTCTATTCCATCCTTAGTCATATAACCTGGTACTGCTGAAAGTAAATTAAGGTTTTCATCTACAAAAACAAAGTTTGGAAAACGCATTTTGCCATTTAATAGCGTTACTGCAAATTGATTGAAAGGATGTTCTTTATCTTCATTAATAAATTTGTAGTTATTGAATATAATTGTGTCTTTAGTAGTAGCATCTAGCCTTACTGGATATGTTTTTGTGTTTAAATATTCTGCTAATTTAATATCATGAAATGTGCTATTGTCCATCATTTTGCACGTAGGGCACCAATCAGTTTGAAGACTGATAATTATTTTTCTTTTTTCTTTTTTATTCTTTTCAAGAGCCTCTTTTATAGTTAACCATTTAACATTTTCTGTTTTGTTTTTTAGCGAATCGGTAAAAGTGCTATTATAGTCATCTATAAAAGGTTGAATGTTTGCGTATTTGTATATGTTTTCTCCAAAGTATATTATGAATGCTTGTAAGTCCTTTGCAGACTTATAACCAGGTATTGCCGTTATAACGTTTGTACTATCATCAAAGTACATTAAGTTTGGGTATGATAATTGACCTTGAAGCAGATAAATAGCTAGATTGTGAGCTGGCTTACGTCCACTTCCACTATAAGGCTGTGAGGGACCGTATTTTTTGCCTTTATATTCTATTGTATCTAACGTTTCTGCATCAAATTTTACTGCGTAATAGTTAGTGTTTATATAAGCTATAACATTTGGATCGGTAAATGTTGTTTTGTCCATGTATTTACACCAACCACACCATTCTGTATAAACATCCATTATCATTTTACGTGGCTCTTTTTTATTCTTTTGTTGTGCTTCTTTAAAGCTTAACCAATCAATTTTATTTGTATTGATTTTGTTTTGAGAATATATTGTAATGCTTGATAATGTGCAAGCAATCAATAGGGAGAGATATCTCTTCTTCATAGTTTATTTTAATAAGTATCTATTTTAATTTTGTTAAATGTACTACCATAAATATACAAAAAATATAATTATGTTATTTTATTTTTCTTTTAATCCTAACTTTATTGCTTAATTTTTTGTTTCTGTGTATTCTTTGTTTTTATTGATTTTTTATTTATCTAGCATTCATATTGTTTTAGATCATTCATAAATTGTTATTACTATTTGTCTTTTAGAATGTTTTATATTTTGTAAATTACGTAATATGCTCATATAATGTTTTTTAACTTAATGAGTTGTATTATAAATTTATCTATTTAGGTGTTTTATGTGTTTTATGTTCCACATGGAACATAAAATTAATAATTGTATTAAAGTATAGATATTTAATTGTATAATGTATTTTATATAAAGTTAATATTTCAATATAGTTGTTTAATATATTAAAAAATAATACAATATGGTATTTGTAATATATTTAAACATTCAATAATAGATTTTAATTAGCAAAAAATGAAAGAGATATGGTATTGTATTTATTCAAACATTTATTTTATTCCCGCATTTCTTTTAATTTCTTCATATAATGCTCTATCTACAGGATATTGTTTTTGCATTGCATTTTCGATATCTATGAAAGCTTTTTTCCATTCTTTGGTAATTTTATATGAAATAACTCGATTCATTAACGATGCCATATCGTTTGGATTTATGTTTAATGCCTTTGTGTAATCTGTAATTGCTGCATTATAGTTTTTAAGTGAATAATACATCAAGCCACGCCATGCGTAGATTTCTGACTTTGATGATTCGATATTTATAGCTTTACTTAAATCAGAAATTGCCTCTATATTTAAACCTTTGCTATATAGTGAAAGTCCGCGCCAGTAATAAGATTCATATCCATTAGGTTGTAGTTCTAATGCTTTATTAAAATTTGTTATTGCGTCATCGTATTTCTTGCAATTATATTTTGCTATACCGCGCCAATGCCATGCTGATGGATTTTCTGGTTTTATCGAAATATAAGAATCATAGTCAGGAATAGCTTTTTCATATTGATTTAATGAGCTTAAAGTATTTGCTCTACCAATCAATGCATCGGTATTTAATGGATTATAATGTAAAGCCTTATCGAAGTCTTTTAAAGCTTCTGGATATTTTTGTGTATTAAAATAAAGAATTGCCCTATTACCATATGCCATTTGAAATTCAGGATCGATTGCTAAACATTGATTGTAATTATATAAAGCTCGGTCATTTTCTTTCAGTTCATTAAAACAAATGAATCCTAGATTATTATATACAAATGGTTGATTTTTATAATTAAGTAAAATATCTTCAAAAAGATAATCGCCACGTTTCCAGACGTTTATACGATTAAATGACAATATTCCAAGCCATAATGTCCACATACAGAGCATGATAGCGAAAATCGGTTTTAATTTTTTAATGTTTGCTATTTTATTTTCTGAAATCCAAGAATAGCCATAAGCAATCATCATAAATAAACCTATAAATGGAACATAACTATAACGTTCGGCGATTATTGCTGCTCCTACTGGTAAAAGTTGAAGAACTAAAGCGATATTAACAAAGAAAAAGAGAGTCCCAAAAATTATCATTTTCGTTTTCCTAAACGAAAATATTACTGGAACTATTAATGCTAAAACGATAATGGGTGCTATATAAACTTTTGTTGCAAGATGTCCATCAATCAATTCGGGATAAGGATGCATAGCTGAAAGACCAAGTGGAACTAGGAATTTTGAAAAATAAAGAACTAAAGCATAGAAAGATAGAAGTATACGTTCGAAAAAACTGAAAAGAGGAGCCAGATTTTGAATTGCACCAATTTCTTTTTGTGAGTAAATTGCAACGATTCCGAATATCAATGAAATTGCAAAAAAGGGAACCTTTTCTAAAATAAGTTTAGTTGTAAATTTTCTACCACAAAACCAATCAATAAGAATCACGACTCCAGGTAAACAAACTGCTGCTGGTTTCGAAAGTAAAGATAAGATTATGAATAGTATAGAAAGGATTAAGTTCTTGATTTTAGATTCTGCTTTTTGGAAATAATCGATATACTTAATTCCTGCAAGCATAAAAAAGAATGTGTAAAGTACATCTTTACGTTCCGAAACCCAAGCAACCGATTCAACACGCAATGGATGAATACCAAAAAGTAAAGCGGTGATACATGCAATTTCAAGTTTATTGGTAAGTTTTCGAGTAAAAATAAATACCAAAGCAACATTTAGGAGATGAAGAATAATATTATCGAGATGATATAGAAACGGTTTTGTCCCAACTATTGCTTGTTCAAAAGCATAACTAAGAATTGTAAGTGGATGATAATTACCTTGATGATAGCTGGTAAAAATGATTTTAATATTTTGCCATGTCAAAGATTGTATAGGTTTGTACTCGATAATATATCCAGCATCGTCCCAATTTAATACAAATCCATTAAACAAAGCTGGAAAGAATACGACTAAAGTGATTCCAATTATCGCAAAAAGGCACCATAAATCGATTTTATTGCTTGAGACTAATGTTTGATTGTCTGGATTTGTATGACTTGTTTTTGCGGTTGTTTTGGGGCTCTGAGTTTTTCTTTCTTTTGACATACTATTTTAGATTTTAAGAATAATAATGAATTTTTCAAAAATAATAATTAATGAGAAATGATAATACATTTGTTTATCCCTGATTAAAAACGAATAACAGCCAATAGATATGGCCTTTACTTGAATTTATTTTCAAATTATTAATTTATAATTTTAAATCAAGTCAGTAGAATTAGTAGAAAATCTCCAATTCAGTGAAATATTAAGATTTTAAAAATAAAAAAGGTCTAATGCATTTACTGCATTAGACCTTTTAAAATTTCGAAAAAGTGAAATTATTGTTTAATAAACTTTTTGGTTGTTTGTAATGTTTCACCCTCAATTTTTATGTAGTAAACTCCATTTGTTAAGCTCGATACATTTATATTTCCAATTGTTTCAATTTTATCCTTAAGTATTGTTTTACCTAGAACGTCAGTTATTGTAATATCTGCATTTTTAATTGTTTCAGGCAGAGTTACATTAACAATATTAGACGTAACTGTAGGATAAACAGATGTATTTTCACTGTTGAATTCAGCAATATCTGTTAATTCGCTTTCGGCCATATTGCTTAAACTTTGGCTAAAAGGACCACTGTCTGATTTTAATTTTTTAGGGAAAACTGAATCGGGTAGTGCTATTCCCACACGATAATGCTTATTTGCATCATAATTCATTATAGTGTAAGATGTGTTGATGTCAGACAATTCTTCTTTAACTTGAAGGTTAGTTCCATCGGCATCGCATTCGTAAATGATATAACCTTGAACTGGCAATCCCATGTATGGAGTCCACGATAATTGGAAGTTTTTGTTATATGGATACATCAGTAAATGCATTGTTGTATGAGGAGTACATGCTTCAAGTGGCGATTCGTTCCCACATTTGTCGGTGGTTGTAATTTTGTAGGTATATGAACGAGTTCTGAAATCAGATTCCGTGTCGGCATATAAGCCTGCATGTGATGCTGGTAAGATTGCCAAAGTATCGTATCCACCTAGTGTTTTGCGGTAGATGTTATAATATGCAGTTCCTTTATTCGCGGTTTTATTCCAAGCTACAATTACATGTTGGTTTTTATCGCTAACTGTTACTACTCCTATTTGTTCAGCATAAGGTTCAAGTACTGTTAAAGTATGTGTTTTTGTATATTGACAACCATTAACATCAACAACAGTTACAGTATATTCATCCGACTTTGATGCCTTTATAGTTTTTGTCTTTTCCCCTGTATTCCACAAATATGAAACGAATGGCGAAACTGATATTTCGGTTGTGTCAAATTTGCAAATTTCCGTTTTACCCGAAATTGTTACCATTTCATTTGTGTTTTTAGTGATAGTTAAGCTTGTTGTATTTTGACAAGCATTTGCATCGGTAACTGTTACTGTAAATGTACCTGCGGTATCTGTTACAAACGAGAAGGTTTTTACATTTCCCACATTCCAAAGCATTTTATCATACAATTTATTCAAGTTCATCGATGTACTTTGACCTAAACATAAACTGGTTTTTTGTGCCGAAATAGTTGGCATTGGAAGTGCTTTTACAATTACTTTTTTTACAATCCAATTGGTGTCTTTACCATCGCTTACTGTTAATTCCACATCATAAGTTCCTGCTTTTGGAAATGTGTACGTAATATCTTGGCTAGAAAATTCACTTTTACCATCGTTATTTACATCCCAAGCCCATGTTTTTGTTGGTTCAGATATGTTTTTGAATGTAGTTACATTTCCTTGACAAACAGTATCTGAAGTGAAATTGGCATTTAATTCTTTATCAATCAAAAATGCTCCGTTGATTGATGATAGCCAAATGTTGTTATTGTAATCGAATGACATTGACTGAATATCCAAATGTGCTTGACCTATAGCAGTTTGTTTGGTGTAGTATTTCCATGAAATACCATCGTACGAAATAATTAAATCGTTTAAAGGAGTATCGTTTGTTCTTGTTTCCATCCATATAACACTGTCGTTATCGGTTGTCATGTTGTAAATTGCTCTTTTATCGCTTGGGTCATAAAAAGGAAATGGTTCAGGAACTTGATTTGAATTATTAATCCATGCATTGTCTTTAAAGCAAATCAACGTATTATATGTACTTGTACTTGAAACCCATACAGCATTGTTTTTATCAACAATTATCGAATGCAATTTATCAAGATAAAAGATATCTTTCCCACTATATACTATCCATGAATTGTTGAAATACTGAGCGATAACATCAATATACTTTCCGTTAATATTGTCTTGTCCAATAGTCCAAACTTTTCCGTTTGCATCAATTGCCAAATCTGTAAGTTGGTGAAGCGATTTAAATGGTTTGCCAGCTTCTTGTCCTAAAAGTTCCCACGTCGTTCCATCATAATGAATTAAACCTTTTGATGATGCAATCCATAAATCTCCTTTTTTGTCTGATTTTAAACGATATAATGTTATTGATTCGAAAATTGGACTCGTTTTTTTATCGTATACAATCCATTTTCCATTATTGAATTTTAAAACACCCGCAGTTTCTGTTAATGCCCAAAGCTCTCCTTTTGATGTACAAATTATGTCTGAATAATAAGCATTTTTAATTAATCCATCTTTGTCTGAAAATAATGTCCATTGATTTTCTTTTGTTTTGCTAGAAATTAATCCTTTTGAGTATGCAAACCAGGTTGTACTATCTTTATCTGTTGTTATTGCATCAATTCCCTCTTGAATAATACCATCTGTATTTAAGACTATAGAATCTGCTGCATATTCAAATAAACCTAATGTTGTAGCAAATAAAGTAGAATTGGGTAAACTGATTTTATCATATACAGTGATTGCATAACCTCCAACTAAACTATCAATTTTTGAGATTTTATTGCCTGTTAAGGTTAAAAAAGAGGTGTTTTGAAGTAGGTGAATATTTACACTAGTCAAAAAAGCAGATTGAATTGTTTGACCAGAAGCTGTTTTATATTTCGAAACGAATTTGTCGGCCAATGAATCGTATTTAAGAACTTCATTATCTGTAATAAGAACAAGAGTATCTTGTGAATTTAGTTCAAAATTTCTAAATGTTGATGAAGAAATTGCATACGATTTGAATTTCCCAGTTTTAGGTAAATATCTTGATAATCCAGAACTTGTTTTAGTCCAAAGTCCAAATTTATTTTGATAAAATCCTTTAATAGAAACACTTGATAAACCTTGTAATGTTCCGTATGTTACAAAAGTATCGAGTTTTGCAATGTATTTCGAAACACCATATCCATCGGTTCCAATCCATAAAGTATCGGCATTGTCTAAAAATGCTGAATTGACATAATTGCTTTTCAATCCCTTTGTTTTATTGTACGTTATGGCTGTGTCTCCATTATATTTTGAAATACCACCAGGGGTATAGCTATTCATACAAAACCATGCAACATTGTTTGTATCTATAATTCCGTCGGATATATTAGTGTATGTTAAACCATTTTCTGTGACAATAAATTTTTCGAATTTATTGTGTTTAAATACTGAAATACCTTGGCTGGTCAGTGCATAAACATTACTATCTTTTATTAGTAACTTATTTACAGTATTGTTTTTAAGTGTTTGATTGTTTGTTGAAAAATACGACCAATTCTTGCCATTATAACATCCTAATCCTTCATCGAAAATTGCCCATAAACAGTTTTCGCCAAGATAAAAATCTGTTACTTTAGTTACTGAACTTGCAATGTTTTCGTATTCGAAAGTTGAAATTACTTTATTCGATAAAGTTCTTTTTTGAATACCATTTCCCGTAATATTTACCCATAAAGTGTCATTCTGTTTAATAAACTTATCGGCAATTTGAGGCAAATAGTGATAAAACTTAGGTGGGTTTCCTGCAAATAAACTGTTTGAAAAACAAATGCATAGAAGTAAAAAGAGTCGTAGTTTTTTCATTTTTGAAATTTTAAAAATTTGGGGCAAATGTATGTCTTTTGTTTGGGTTTGAAAAAATAAATCTAAATTATTTGAGTAATATCCGCAGTTTTGACTTGGCGTATTCTTATATACCTTTTAGTAATCCAATCAATTCATCGGCTGTAACCTTTGTTGCTGCTTCAGTTCCTTCAAGAAGACTATCGGCAAGATCGCGTTTGTTTTTATGGAGATCGACTATTTTATCTTCGATAGTATCTTTGGTAACTAAACGGTAAATTGTTACTGGTTTTGTTTGTCCAATACGATGAACACGGTCGCTCGCTTGGTCTTCGACAGCTGGGTTCCACCATGGATCCATGTGAATAACATAATCGGCAGCGGTAAGATTTAAACCAACACCACCAGCTTTAAGGCTGATAAGAAATAGATCGGTACTTCCGGCTTGAAAACGTTTAATGCTATCTTCTCGTACTTTGGTAGGTGTTGAACCATCGAGATATTCGTAAGCAATTGCTTTTTTATCTAACATTTGTCTGATAAGATCCAAATGTCCAATAAATTGACTAAATACCAATGCTTTATGTCCGTTCTCAATAAGATTTTCAACCAATTCTTCGAAACGTTGCAGTTTAGACGATTCTATTTGTATGTCTTTATTGGCAAGCGATGGGTGACAACAAGCTCGGCGTAACTTCATTATTTCTGCTAAAACACGAATTTGTTTTTCACCCGAATTGGCAGTATTATCGAGTTTTTGAATTTCGTCTAAAGCTTTCATTCTAAGGGCTTCGTAAAAAGCACGTTCTTCTGTCGAAAGATCTATCGACATCGTTATTTCAGTCTTTTCGGGCAGTTCATCTAAAACTTGATTTTTTGTACGACGCAGAATAAATGGTTTTATGAGGTCTTTTAATGAGCGACGTGCCAATTCATTGTTCGATTTTTCGATTGGCAAAACAAAGCGGTCGTTGAAAGATTGCTGACTTCCCAATAAACCGGGATTAAGGAATTGGAAAAGATTCCACAATTCGCCCATGTGATTTTGCAATGGCGTTCCTGTAGCTGCAATTTTGAACGATGCATCGATGCTCATTGCTACTTGCGAGCGTTTGGTGCTGATGTTTTTTATGGCATGAGCTTCGTCAAGTATCAGTACATTCCATTTGCGTGAAGCCAGTAATTCGGCTTCGGAAGCGAGTAGGCCATAACTCACAACAAGTAATGCTCCTGCTTCAATGGTTTCGATGGTTTGTTTTCTTTCGGCATTTCCAAAAAGAATTGCTTGCAGTCCGGGAGCAAATTTCTCTGTTTCGCTTATCCAATTTCGGCAAACCGAAGTGGGGGCAACAACCATCGATGGACCTTCATTTGCTCGGCTTAAAAGTAAAGCTAAACATTGTAGCGTTTTGCCAAGTCCCATATCGTCGGCAAGGCAGGCACCCGTTCCCCAATCTGCCATTTTTCGAAGCCAACGATAACCATCTTCTTGGTATGGACGCAATTCGGCATCAAGTCCTTTGGGTAATTCGTATTTTGCTTTTTCTGTTTTGCGAATGTTGGTAATGAACGATTTCCATTCTTTATCGCCTGTAAATGCTCCAACGGAATCGAATAATCCCGAATTTGAAACAGCAGCTAATGGATGGAGTTTTATTTGTTTTGTGCTAATGTCAGCAACCGTTTTAAGATATTCGAGTTGTCGAACAAAATGCTTTTCGAGTTCAATGTAAATTCCAGGCTCAATTTCTACAAAACGATTCTTTGCTGTGTCCAGTAATTCAAGCATTTTCATTAACGAAAGTGTCGATTCTTCATCGACTTTTATATCGCCTTGAAGATCGAACCAGTTGTTTTGTTTTTTTACTTTAATATTGAAATTGTCGAATGTAAGACGCGATTTAATCGAAAGTTTTTGACCACGAGGCCATTCTACCGTTACTAAATCGGGAGCATCTCTAAATTCGGAAAGCACTTGCAAACATTCGCTTGGGTCGTCGAATTGTGCCGATGAATCTTCAACAGCCTGCGATGCAAATATTGGACAGCGTTCCATAAGTTGTTCAACAACTGTTGTTTCGGCTTCGAAATCTCGTTCCGTCCAAACATGCACATCGTCAATATGTCCTGTTATTTTCTTTAAACCTTCGGCTGGATGCAAATATGGAGGTTCGGGAGCCAAAGGTTTCACATACAAATCTGCTTTTATGCCACTGCCCAAAGGCATGAGGTGAATGAATAAATTAGTCGATGCATCAACTCGTTTAGCACCAGTTTGTTCGCCGATTAAGGACGATTGTATTTTTACTGTGCCAGCTAAAAGTTTTAATGTTTCGAGTACTTTGGGTTTTGCTGCCGAGGGAACAGTTAAATTTTCTCCAATAACTCCTGCAATGCTTCTGATTTCATTGCTTGCCGTTATAATTTTATATGAATTGGTGCTTTGTTTAACCAAAGTATTTGCATCGTGAATTAACGAATGGGTAAATGAAAAATGACATTTACCTGCTTTTTCTTCTACAATTAGTTGAATTTCGTCAGCCTCAAGTTTTATGGGAACAGTAGGAGCTTCTTCAAGAAAAAGGTAGGGATGTCCGATTAAAGCTGTTATTGCGTTTCTATCAAAATAATAATGACTTCCTGAATAATATCGATAATCTGTTTTAAGCATAGCTATAACTGGGTTATCAAATTCTGTAATACAGGCTAAAAGATTATCCTTCAAACTATTTAATGCAACATTCCGTCCTGCTGACCAATTTCCGCTTTTATTCGCTTTTTGTATTACTGGTTGAATCGATCCACTACGCGGAGTGATAAGCCAAACTAAACGTTCATCTTTAGGTTCTAATGCTTTTGCAGCAGTTTTCCCAGAAATATTTGCAAGTAAATTGAGTTTCAATTCCCATTCCGACGGAGGTGTATATATTTCGGAAATACAACGAACAACGCCAAGTTCTTTCTTTAGCTTTTCGGCATATTCAATGTCTTTATCTTCTTCAAAAATGAGTGCTATAAGATTGATGAATTCCAATTCAAGATACTTTGAATCAGTTTTTTGAATGTTTGCTAATGCAATATTTAAACTGTTTTTTACTCCCTGATTTTTACCTCCATTTAGCCAATAAAGGCAAATATTGAGAATAAGCGTATTCCAATAACTATCGTGTGTAAAAGGTATTTTGTTGCAATCGTTTGTAAAATGTTCTTTTGCATTATTTAGTCCAAGATGTTTAAAACAACTTGCGTAGAATTTTAAGGGAATAGCCCACGATGCTTCAAATTCTTTACAATATTTCGTAATTTTAGGATGTTTCGATTTGTCTTGCGATAAAAGTAATGGAACTTGGAAAAAACTTGCAAAACCATCTAACACAAATTCCTGTTTTGTATCTCTCAGTTTTGCTTGTTGATCTAAAAACCAAGAAATAGTTGGTTGCACCTCTTTCCCTGTAACGAAAAATGAAAAAAGCCTTAAAAATTGGTAATGAGCGTAATTATTACGCTCTGTTAGTGAAATAACGGTATTAAAATCTCCTTTTAAAAATAAATGACTTAGTTTATATGATTCAAATTCAGGGTATGCCTTTGATGATGAAGTGAGAGCTTCAATAAGCTGAGGATTGGTAATACCTTGAGTAAAACTTTTTTCGGTTAAATCGTTTATTTGTTTTATTAACCATTCTTTATTAAGTTCATTAACTTTGTCAAAGGCAATAATTCTTGGCATTAAAGCATCATTCCCATAAAATATCGCTTGAGCTAAATTTAAATTATTGCTCAACTTTGCAATAAACAGTAATTCATCCATCGATTTGTTTACGATAGCCTGATTTTCAAGAAGTAAAGCTTGATTTAAAATGCTGTAAACGTTAATTACTTGTTCCTCTAATATCCAATATTGATTGAGTCGTAAAGTTGGGAAATTTTCAATGAATCCTTTGTTGAGTCGGTTGTTGCGAATTGTTTTATGTAAAAAACTTTTAAGTAACGGAATTCTATATTCAGCTTTAATTGCATGATAATAAATATTGTGAACCTCCGAAAAACCAATTTTAACCGACTTAGCTAAAATAGCTGTAATTTCAGCTGGTTTATATGGAATATTCCCTTCTTTTTTGATTCCACTTTTCGAAAGCCAATTGTGTATTGCTGATGACGAAAGCCCTCGAAATCCAAAACAAAGTGTTTCGAGAACTGTTTTTTCATCTTCAGGAAGTTCATTGAACCATTGGAATAGGTCTTGACTCATTTAATTTTTATTAATTCAACCTATAATCAATTTCTACCTCAGCACTTCGCAGTTCTTCGATATATTCAAATAACTCGTTCGATAGTTGCGTTTTAAAGTTTGGAGATTCCATTTCAACCCATATTTTTTCGGCTGGATGATATACCATGAAACAAAGTGGAATGCCATTTACTACTTTATCGTCGGCAAAGCCATAAAACGATTCAATCATTTCCTCGTCTAAGTCGCGAATATTAACCCTCACGGTAAATTTCTTAATTCGCTTTTTAAGTTCCGAAAGTTGTTCGATTGCTTGAATTTTAAATGCTAATTGATCGTTTCCTCGAAAACGATAATCGACAGTTCCTTTGATAGTTATGCGATTTCCAATGATTGCATAACTATTGAAATCGTCATTATCTTTGCCAAAAAGAGCAAATTCGAATGAACCATAAAAATCTTCGAGCTTAAAAATGGTATATGGCTTATTTGTTTTAGTTAAACCTGCACGAGTGGTTGTTACCATGCCGGCTACGGTTAATTCTTTGCCTTTAAGTGGTTCTAATTCAACCAACGATGAAAGATGTGTACGGCAAAAATGATTACATTCAATTCTAAACTCATCTAATGGATGCGACGATAGATAAATACCTATCAAATCGCGTTCGTCGTTCAATGTTTGCAAAGCCGATGGTACTTCGCCTTTGGGAAATTCTGGCTTGCTTATTTGTACTTCCAAAACATCACCAAAAAGACTTGGCCCAGCACTTCTACCACTTTGCATGTTTTGACCAAATTTGATTAATGTTTCCAAAAATGGTCCATTATTATCGTCCAAGAAATATCGGTGTCGATCGAATCCAAAACCATCGAAAGCACCAGCTTTTATAAGGTTTTCGATACATTTTTTGTTTACAGCTTTTAAGTTAACTCGGCTGAAGAATTCCCAAACATCTTTGTATGGACCTTTCTGTTTACGTTCATAGATAATGTTTTCCGATGCAGCTTCACCTACACCTTTGATTGCTCCAAGCCCAAATCGAATTTCATCACCATTATTAACCGCAAAACTGATTTTACTTTCGTTAACATCGGGAACCAAAACCTTCATGCCCATGCGTTTGCATTCGTCCATGAAAATGGTGATTTTGTCGATGTTACTTAGGTTGCGACTAAGAAC
>Ga0302286_10002167_pt1 | contig 13829 bp, 12 predicted proteins | sample III_Fen_E2_3_FD_198765 | JGI IMG/M metagenome (GOLD analysis project Ga0302286, IMG submission 198765) | Peat permafrost microbial communities from Stordalen Mire near Abisko, Sweden - III_Fen_E2_3 | ecosystem: Environmental > Terrestrial > Soil > Wetlands > Permafrost | place: Sweden: Abisko...
GACCTCGATTGGTTTGAGTCATCTACAATCATCATCTTAACAGCCACTGCAGTTATAGCGTTAAGCTTTTTTGTCATTTGGGAGTTGTTTCACCCTCATCCTATCGTCGATTTAACTTTGTTTAGTAAACGCAATTTTACAGTTGGAACCGTTACCATTAGTCTAGGTTATGCCATTTTTTTAGGGGGTGGCGTAGTGTTTCCTTTGTGGTTGCAAACGCAAATGGGGTATACCGCTTTTTGGGCAGGTGCGGCTTCTGCTCTTGTCGGTATTTTTGCTTTTTTACTCTCTCCTGTTGTTGGGGCAAATTTACATCGGATTGATTTGCGCTGGATCGTCACGACAGGATTTTCTATTTTTGCTATTTCTTATTATTGGGCTTCTCTTTATACGCCTGATGCAGATTTTATGACGATTGCCATGCCACGTCTTATCTTGGGTGCGGGTATGGCAATGTATTTTATACCGTTAACAACGATTTTACTAGCAGGTGTTGAGCCGTATCGCATCGCTTCTGCAATGGGATTAGTGAACTTTTTACGTGTTTTAGGCGGTGGTTTTGGAACATCACTTTCCATGGCGTTGTGGGAGCATCGAACCACATTGCATTACGCTAATTTTTCAGAAAATATCAGTGTTTTTAAGCCACAAGTTGTCTTGACATTAGATACGGTGAGGGAAGCTGGGATTTCTGCTTATGCGTGGGTTGATCGAGATATTGTCTCACAAGCGAGCCTTCGTGCGAGTGATGATATCTTTTTGATGTCATCGTATGCTTTTGTTGCCTTGATTGGTTTAGTATGGTTTGCAAAACCACCTTTCTTAAATAAAAGAAAAGAGGCCGCACCTCCTGTTTTAGAGTAGGGTTTTTAGATACGCTTTAAGACGATTGATATCCTCATCCACGTTATGTGTTTAATACTATTCTCTCATAGCTGTATTTTTCTTGTGTGCAAATAATCTTTGAGTCTCTGAACGCCTTCACTCATGTGCTCTATACTTCTGGTATAGGCAAAGCGGAGGTAATGGTTGGTACCATTGCTTCCAAAGTCGATGCCCGGTGTCGTTGCGACATGGATATTTTCTAAAAGCTCTTTGGCAAAGGCAAAGCTATCATTGGAATAGTTTGAGATATTTGCCCAGATGTAAAATGCACCCTCAGGCTTTGCGTCAATCTCAAAAAGGTTGGAGAGTTCGGTATATAAAAAGTCGCGTCTGGCTTTGAATTCTGATTTAATGGATGCAAGATACTCTTCATCAAAGGCTTCGAGCGCTCCGTATTGGCTAAGTGTGGGTGCAGAGATGAAAAGATTTTGAGCGACAATTTCGGCATGGCGTACTTGTTCTTTGGGCACAATTACCCAACCCAAACGCTGTCCTGGCATACAATAGTACTTTGAAAAACCATTGATAACAAAGAGGTTTTTACCAAACTCAAGCGCACTGTGGGCATTTTCTTCGTAGGTTAAGCCGTGGTAAAGCTCATCGGAAATAAACGCGATATTTTGGGCTTCGCAGTACTCGACCAATGCTTTCATATTTTCTTTTGTGTAGATATTTCCCGTTGGATTGGCAGGCGATGAGATTTGCAAAGCATCAAGTTGATGAGGCTCTAAATCTTTTACATGTAATTCAAAATCATCCTCTTTGCCGATGGGCATAAACAGCGGTTTGATATCAAGAAGATGCGCAAAATTTTTGTAACACGGATACGAAGGATCGCTCAAACCTAACGTTGCTCCCCCTTTTAGGGTAAGGGCATAGGCGATCAAAAAAGCCCCACTGGTTCCCGGCGTTAAGAAGATTTGTTCGATGTCTATTTTGACACCGTAGGTTGTCGCGTAATGTTGGGCGATCTTTTCACGTAAAGCGATTAAGCCGTGGCTTTGGGTGTACGAAAAGCGGTTCTCATCAATGCTTACATGTAACGCTTTTTTAACCTTAGGGGAGGGTGGAAGATCGGGCTGACCGATTTCAAAATGGATACTATCCGAAAATTTTTCAGCCTCTTTTACGATGTCCATGACAATAAATGAACTCATTTCTTTGCAACGCATACACTTACCTTTGGGGTTGAACCCTTATTTTGCGATATTATAGCTAATTAGAGAAGGAGAGAAGCGATGCTTCTCTAAAAGTTCACGAAGCTACGGTTTGGAGAAATTGAACTTTAAGTTCTTCGTACGGCAGATAACGACCAATCACGACGAGCAATGATTTACGCTCCGAATCAAAGGGTGAGCCAAAATCAAATCCAACGACTTTGTGAACGCCTTGAACGATCAAACGACGCTCATCGCTGTCCACCGCAAGAACACCTTTGTAGCGTAGCATATCGTTTCCATATGCTTCAACGAGATTTTCCATAAAGGCACCTATTTTTTTGATGTCAAGCTCGCCCGCTTCAAAGACGTACGAGGTGATGTCATCGTTCCACGATTGCGTTGGTTTTTGAGCACTAAAGCTTTTAAACTGAACTTTTTGCACATCGTTTGTTTGATAAAAACCTTGGTTTACATGTAAAGAATCATTCAGATCAAATGCTCCAATTCCAATCCAAATCTCTTTGGGAAGTGCGCCATTAGATGCTTCAAAAATTTCGGCTTTGGAATTGATGGCATTAATACGAGAGAGCACAAGCTCTTTGTGTGCCTCATCAACGCTATCGGCTTTGGTCAGAATAATGCGATCGGCAAATCCAATTTGAGATGCAGCAACTCGGTGTTCATCAAGCTGTTTAATGATATGAATGCTATCGACGAGGGTAATAACCGCATCAAGCATGATGCGCTCACGAATAATTTCATCGACAAAAAAGGCTTGAACAATCGGTGCAGGATCAGCCAGCCCCGTTGTTTCTAAAAGCAGACGATCCGCTTTAAACGCGCCAGAGTCTATTTTGGCAAGCAATTCGTGAAGTGCTTGGGTTAACTCTCCTCTGATACTACAACAGACACAGCCATTGCTAAGCTCTACGATTTCAACATCTTCGGTACTCTTTAAAAGTGCGCCATCAACATTGACAGCACCAAACTCATTTTCAATAATCGCAATACGTTCACCGTGTGTGTGTTCTAAAAGATAGTTAATCAGTGTCGTTTTGCCTGCTCCTAAAAAGCCTGTCAAAATGGTAACAGGAAGGGGTGTTGAAACTAACAATGTATCAGCAACAGCGGGAGCTACCATTTTTGCCTCCATAACGTGCTTCAACTCTTTCTCTGTAAAACTCTTCATAACTCATGGGTATTTGCTCAGGATGTGTGAGGCGCATATGTTGTACATAGGTGTCATAATCAGGCACACCCACCATTAAACGTGCGGCTTGACCCAAATATTTCCCCGCTTTTGCGAGATTTTCAAACATCATTTTTCCTTTAAATAGAGGAAGAGGTGTTTCCACCTCTTCGTTTTTACTTTTTAGTGTGCAGTACCGCTTATAATCGCTTCTGCATTAGCCGGCATCGGCGCATAAGGGACTTCGACAACCGTTGGTTTGTCTGATTTAAGTGCTTTAAGGCACGATTGGACTGTGAAACCGATCATAACAATAACGACCAACATAAATCCAATGATCAAAATACCATCCAGTTGATTGTTGAAAATAACGCGCTCAACTGCTTCTTGAGATTTAAAGATAGCATTGGGTTTGAAGTTACCACTGTCAATAAGTGCTTGGAGTTGGTTTGCTTTGGCAAAGAAGCTGATCGCTGGATCAGGACTAAATGCTTTAAGCCAACCTGCACTGATGGTACAAATAATCAACCAAATGGTTGGAACAATAGAAACCCAAGCGAAGGCTTGTTGTTTCATTTTGAAAAGAACAACCGTACAAAGCATCAATGCAATCGCTGCTAGCATTTGGTTGGTAATACCAAAAAGTGGCCATAAGGTATTGATACCACCCAATGGATCAACGACACCTACATAGAGGAAGTAACCCCATGAAGCAACAACCAGTGCTGTTGCGAGTAAGTTGGCAAACAATGAGTTTGTTTTTTTCAAATTAGGATTAATCAATCCGAGCAGATCTTGCAACATAAAGCGTGCTGCACGTGTACCCGCATCAACTGCCGTCAAAATAAATAAGGCTTCAAATAAAATCGCAAAGTGGTACCAAAAAGACATTGAGCCAAGTCCACCAAGAGCATTATGAATAATATGAGCCATACCAACTGCAAGAGTAGGGGCACCACCTGCACGAGCGATAATACTTTTTTCACCGACATCAGTGGCAATTTGTGTCAGCATATCAGGCGTAATGACAAAGCCCCAATGACTTACGGTTGTTGCGGCTGCGGCTGCGATGTCTACTAAGCCTGTTGGGTTGAGAGAACCCATAGGGGAGTTCATTGCAAAATAAACCCCTGGATCAATGATAGAGGCTGAGATCAACGCCATCATTGCAACGAAAGATTCCATAAGCATGCCACCGTATCCGATGAGGCGTGCTTGGGTTTCATTGGCAAGCATTTTTGGTGTTGTACCTGATGAGATAAGCGCGTGGAAACCAGAAACGGCGCCACATGCAATGGTAATAAACAAGAATGGGAAGAGTGTTCCTGCCCATACTGGACCATGACTATCAAAAGCGTATTTAGTAACGGCCGGCATTTGCATCATTGGCATCATAATCACAATACCAACGGCTAAGCCAAGAATAGCACCAATTTTTAAGAAGGTTGAGAGGTAATCACGAGGGGCCAAGAGTAACCATACCGGAAGTACGGAAGCGACAAAACCATAGATCACCAATGCCCATGTGAGCGTAACACCGCTGAGATCAAAGTAACCTGACCACGTTGCGCTAGCTGCTACATCTCCACCAAGGCTAATTCCAAAGATAAGACCTGCAATACCAAACACAGAAGCTTCAAGAATTTTACCTGGGCGAATAAAGCGGAGGTAAATGCCCATAATGAAAGCAAGAGGAATCGTAAAAGCAACGGTAAATGTTCCCCAAGGGCTATGTGTAAGCGCTTTAACGACGATCATTGCAAGAACCGCTAAGATAATGATCATAATCATAAAGCACGCGATAAGCGCAATAACGCCTGGTATTGTTCCCATCTCTTCTTTAACCAATTCACCCAGTGATCTACCATCACGACGTGTTGAGACAAAAAGAACCATATAGTCTTGTACCGCACCTGCGATAACAACACCCACCAAGATCCAAAGCATACTTGGCAAATACCCCATTTGTGCTGCCAAAACAGGTCCAACCAATGGACCTGCACCCGCGATCGCTGCAAAGTGGTGACCAAAGAGAATAACTTTGTTTGTTGGGACGTAATCAAGTCCATCATTATGACGAAAGGCTGGGGTCATACGTGTGGCATCCACTTTTAAAACCTTCTCTGCTATGTAAAGGCTGTAAAAGCGGTATCCAATCAAATAGACACATACAGACGCGGTTAATACCCACATAGCATTAATCGATTCACCTCTGTTCAACGCAATGTAGCCAAACGCAAAAGCGCCTAAAATAGCTACAAATAACCAAGCGATCCTTGAAGATGCACTTGTGTTGGTTCCTGACATATCTTACCTCCGTAAAAAATTTGCAACACTAACGTAAACGTACCGAATGTATCACAGGAAGATCGTAAAATACACGAAAATCCCTAAGATGCGTAAAAGTTAGCATATCTTCTTTTAGTTTTGGTTTAATATTTTTTAGGTTTAAAAAGTTATTTTTTTATTTTTAAACACTATTTATCATCTTTTTTTTGCTATGATAGCCGTAGATAGGGAGTTTTGAATATTTTATCACCGATAGAACACACAAAGATGGTTTAAAATTTTATGTAAAAATAGTGTATTTTTTTCAAAAATTTTAAACTAAGTATGTAGATTTGTAGCACCTTATATAAAAGCTGATATAACCGACAAGAGCGCTATACGGAACGTTTCTTGTATATAGAGAGATTTGATATTTCTAAAAGTTTATTCTAAAGTGAGGGAAACAATGCGCTTGACATATGCAACAGCTGAAGCTACTTATAATTTTGCCAAACGTTTTGCACATTATAAAGATTTTTACGCCAGACATGACGGACTGATTTTTTCTAAGCTTGGTTTTGGAACGTTTAAAAAAGAACCTTATAAAGAAGAAAATTATATTTTTGATTATAAAGACGCCTTAAAAACAGCAATACAAAAAGGTGTTAATGTTATTGACACCGCCATCAATTACCGCTATCAGCAGAGTGAGCGTGAAATTGGTGAAGTGCTTGAAATGTTATTTGAGAGTGGCGAAGTCAAGCGCGAGGAGCTCATCATCTGTTCCAAAGGGGGCTTTGTTCCTCTTGATTTTCCTTTTCCTGAAAATCCTTATGAGTGGATCAATGAGCATATCATTGAAAAAGGCTTAGCCACATCACAAGACATTGAGCTTGATCAACACTGCATGACGCCAGCTTTTCTGAAAGACTCACTGGATCGCTCCCTTGCTAATTTACATGTAGAGTGCTTGGATATCTATTTTTTACACAATCCTGAGACGCAACTTACGAAAATAGGCTATGAGCGTTTTTTGAAACAATTAGAAGAGATTTTTGCTGGTTTTGAAGAGCATGTGAATGAAGGTAAAATCAAATCGTATGGCATTGCTGTGTGGAATGCGTTTACCTATGAAGAGGGCAATAGTGAATATATTCGCCTTGAAGATGTTTATGATATTGCCTGTAAAGTGGGTGGTGCCAATCATCACTTCAAGTATATTCAACTCCCGTTTAATATTGCAAAAACCAATGCTTACAGCATTCCCAATCAAAAAATGCGTGATGGAAATTATTATACGCCTTTGCAAGTAGCGCATAAATTAGGACTAGGAGTCATGAGTAGCTCTTCACTCTTACAAATGCACCTTTTTCAAAAACCATTTAAGCCAGAAGTGGGTTATTTGCTTGATTCTAAGATGGAACTGCAAAGTGATATTCAATTGGCGCTTCAGTTTGTCCGCTCAACCAGAGGCATCGTGACTTCACTGTTTAGTTCAAGCAACAGTGAACATGTCAGCAGTAATCTCGATATCGCTTCAATTCCTGCAACGAATAGTTCCAAATACAACCTTCTTTACAAAGTGGAGCGATAATATGACATATGACATCATCATCATAGGCTCAGGCATCGCAGGTCTTATGGCAGCGATTGAAGCCAAGAGTGAAACCAATAGTGTTGCCATTATTACCAAGAGCAATATTTTTAAATCAAATAGTGCGGTTGCAAGCGGTGGTATTAACGCTGTTTTGGATGAAAAAGATGAGGTTGAAATTCAAAAACACATCGATGATACGATAAAAAGTTCCAAAGAGTTAGGTGACAAAAAAGCAATTAGCTATCTTTGTCATCAAGCGCCATTGATTATGAAAAAGCTCGTAGAGTATGGCGTCGCCTTTGACCGTGATGAAAATGGTAAGATTTTGCAACGTAGTTTTGGGGGCGGAAGCTCCAAACGAACCTGTTTTGTGGGTGATAGCACAGGTACTGCCATAACGCAAGCCTTGATTAAAAAAGCGAAGCTAGTCGGCGTTGATTTTTTAGTCAATCATTTTGTGATGGATATTACCAAAATAGAAGAGTATATCAGCGGGGTAGTTACCCTTAAAAAGCTTGACTCAACTGTTACCGTTTACCCTACAAAAGCCGTTGTCTTTGCGGGAGGTGGCTACGCGGGTATTTACAGAGGGTTTAGCACCAACGCGCAAGACTGCACGGGAGATCTTTTAAGCGTAGCTTTAAGAGCTGGTATGAGTCTTAAAGATATGGAATTTGTTCAGTTTCACCCCACTGGATTTGCCAAGACCAGTTCCTTGGTTTCCGAAGCAGCCAGAAGTGAAGGTGGGTATCTTGTGAACTCTGAAGGCGAGCGTTTTGTCAATGAATTAGGAACGCGTGATGTTCTTGCTCGTGCCATCTTTGAGCAGATGCGTTCGGGTAAAAAAGTCTATCTTGATATGCGTCATATCTCCAAAGAGATTTTAGAAACCAGAGTACCTTCTTTGTATAAAGGTGCTTATACCCAAGTGGGCGTTGACCTCTCCTGTGAGCTTTTAGAGATCAAACCCGTTGCGCATTACAGCATGGGTGGCATCGCTTCATCGATGACAGCAAGTGAAGTCAAAGGAATTTTTATCTGTGGTGAAAATGGTGCACTTGGCGTGCATGGTGCGAATCGTTTGGGTGGAAATTCACTTTTAGAAGGAGCTGTTTTTGGCGAACTAGCAGGGAAGAAAGCCAGAGAATTTGCCTTTAATAAAGAGTTTTTACCGATTGATTACACAGTGGTCATTCGCAATATGGATTTAGTCCAACGTATTTTTGATGGGGATTGTTCCAAAAACTTCAATGCTATGCGCATTTCTGTGGGAAAAATCATGTTTGATAAAGCAGGAATTTTTCGCAATGAAAGCTCCCTACAAGAGGCCTTTGACTACATGAAATACCTACGATTGGAGTCTAATACCCTGCATTGTATCGATAAAAGTAAACATAACAATGTGGAACTTATCTCGATTTTAGAGCTTAGAAATGCGTTAGAACTCTCTGAGGCGATCATCCTCTCTGCCATGCAAAGATGTGAGAGTAGGGGAGCCCATTTTAGGGAAGATTTTGCTTTTACATGTAAAGAGGGAAATCGTCATGTTCTTATTAAAGAACTTCAAAAAGGGTTCTTTAAAGTGCATTACGAAGACAATGGATTAACCAAATGGTTCAAAAAAATTTTAACATAAGGAATGTGTAATGGCTAAAGTAATGCTACGAGAAGAAAATAATGAAATTTGCTTTTATATCGCAAAAAAAGATATGGAAGAGACGATCGTCAAAATTGAGTTTAACTCAAACGAGAATTGGGGTGGGGAAGTGGAGCTGAGTAATGGTGAAACATGGTGGATTCAACCAGGCCCTAAAAATCTTCCTAAAGAAGAAGTGTGTAAGAAATTATCCGACTAATTTGGTTAAAATATAAACATAAAATATGAGCATTAACTGCTCATTTTGACTATAATATTTTAAACGATAAAGGAGTGCAAATGGTTGCGTTTGATGCTAAGTGTGGGGATTGCCTCACCACCAGAGAACTGATGACACTCTATGAAACTGCGATGGTCGTATCTAACTCTTTAGATTTAGTGTCATCGCTTGAAAAAGCATTATATATTTTAAAAAATAGACTCCATCTTGAAAAATGTGTGATTCATACACTGAATGAAGACAATCTTTTAACGATTTTTTCCTGTATCGATTTTAGCAAACACCAAAGAGAGCTTGCGACGTATAAATTGGGTGAGGGTGCGACAGGATTTGCAGCAGAAAGTAAAGAACCTGTTGTCATTGAAAATTTACATAACGATATGCTATTTCTCAATAAATCAGGAAATCGCGACCAAAATGCGATTTCTTATATCGCTGTTCCAATGTTAGTGGACCAAGAGGTTATTGGTGTTTTGGGTGCAAATATCACCAAAACTACAGCGATTGATTTTGAAAGTACGATTCATGTATTAACCATTTTAAGCTCTATTTTCGCACAATCCATAAGGTCTCACGATATTAATCTTAAAGAGAAAGAGCGTCTCAAAGAGCTCAAACTTTACTATAAAATGGAGTGGGACTCAAAGGTGCACAACTTCGGTGACATCATTGGTGAGAGTCCTAAGATGAAGATGGTGTACAACGTGGTTGAGCGTATTGCAGAGAGTAATGTGACGATTTTAGTACGAGGTGAAACAGGTACGGGAAAAGAGTTGGTTGCCGCTGCGATTCACAAGCGTTCTAAGCGTCGTGATGAGCCTTTTATCAAGCTTAACTGTGCAGCCATTACCGATACGTTGATTGAGAGTGAACTTTTTGGCCATGAAAAAGGGGCGTTTACAGATGCGAAAGAGGCACGTAAAGGTCGTTTTGAACTGGCCGATGGTGGAACACTTTTTTTAGATGAAATCGGCGATATCTCTTCTTCGGCGCAAGTCAAACTCCTTCGTGTTTTACAAGAGCGAGAGTTTGAACGTGTGGGTGGTTCTAAAACCATCAAAACGAATGTGAGATTGGTTGCTGCAACCAATCGTAACCTTGAAGAGATGGTCAAAAATGGTACGTTTAGAGAAGATTTGTATTACCGTTTAAATGTCATACCGATTGATTTACCACCGCTTCGTGAGCGTGGTGATGATATTGCGCTTTTGGTCAATTTCTTTTTGCAAAAATCAATGAGCAACCACAAAAAACGTGTGCTCATTACCGATGAAGCGATGGAAATACTCTGTCAATACACGTGGCCTGGAAATGTCAGAGAGCTCGAAAATACGGTTGAACGTATTGTTCTAATGGGCAGTGAAGATGGCATTAGTGCCGATGAAATGCTGCTTCTGCTTCCCGCGTTTAATCAAAAATTAATGTGTCAGAGAAGGATCATGAGTGAAGAAGAGTGATTATGAACAAGAGATTAAAGAGGGTCGTTTAATTCCGTTTCTCGGAATGGGTGTCTTTAAAGAGACTAAAACAGAAGATGGCGAACAACTTCCATTTGATAGTGACTCTATGATCTTACGACTCAATGATGGTCGTGCGATGTCTCCGCGTTTGATGTATGAGTATTCTCGTGCTGCTATGAGTTTGGAACATCGCAAAGGGCGCCCTTACATTGAGCAGATGACAAATCATATTTTTACATCAAAGCCTTATCCTATGCCAGAAGTCTATACCTGGCTCAAGACATTAATGCCACGTTATGTGGTTGATCTGAATCTTGATGATTCACTTTTGAAGCTTTATGCAAATATGGATCATTTTTTGATTACAGGGGTGAGCCGTATTATGGCAGGATATGATCGCTTTTTGGTTTACATGTACACTGCTTCGACGGGTGAATATCAGCGAGTGGAAAAAGAGTTATTAAGCCCTATGTTGCCTATTCTTTTCAAGCCTCTTGGCTGTACTGTTCCTGAAAAAAGCTTCATCATTAGTGATGCAGACTTTGTGGATTGGCTCACGGAAGCCATGGGTGGTTATGCCCTTCCTCCTTTTTTGAAAACATTTAAAAATGACAAAAGCTATCTCTTTCTAGGCATTGATTTTGATCGCGATACGTACCGCATGGTGGCTAATGAAGTGACGTTAGGACTCTGTGGTGGTTATTTGGTCAATGACCAAGAAACGATCAGTAAAAAAGAAGAAAAGTTTTTGAGTGCGCATAAGATTGAAAAAATCGAAACGTCATTAGAGGATTTTTTTAAGCCTGCTGTGTAAGTTATATACGAGTCTAAAGCTTTCCAACGTTTGATTGGAAAGCTTGACTAAAAAGTCTATTCTTCGACACTCACTTCGATTGGATCGCTTTCCCAAACACCGTGTTTTGTACAGTAGCTTTGAGCAACGAGGTTGAGTTTTTTACCTGTTGGAACGATGGTAAAAGTAACTTCAGCCTGTCCTTTTTTATCTTGACCTCCAAGTGTACCCGCAACAAAATCAGCACGTGCTAAAAGCACATCTCCATTGAAAAGTTGAACGTTAGCGATGTAGTGATCGAAATCATCGGGGTGAGTATAGGCATTGCCAACTTTAACGGTAACTTTAAACGGCGCATTTTGTTTTGCCGTAGCAGCACAGGTGATGAACGGAGAGTGTCTATCAATATAATCTTTTTTTGCTTCTCTCTCAACAGTGTCAATATCAACATAACGATTGATTTTTGGCATTTAGAACTCCTTTTTAATATTAAATCACAAAATGATATTACATTCTGGTGAAAAGGTCTCTTAAAAAAGGGATAAAATAAGTCTTGTTTAGATTGATTTAAGGAGCAAAGAGTGTTTGCTCCTCAAAGAGATGTGGTTAAATAAGGGTAATGGCAACTTTATGTTGGTCAAGTCCAATACTTTTTTTATGGGTCTCACCAAAGGCTAAGAGCAGTAGTTCAGCAAGGCTTAACACACTCAACCCGATCTCGCGTCCTGCCGTTTTTTCAAGCTCTTTTTGATAATAATCAAACATAATAAAACTTCGCGCATCGCTGATAAGGACAAAATCTGCAGCATTATCAAACATATCAAGCATAGTTTTTGAAGCGAGTTTTTTAGCTAAAACAGCAGAAGCCGTATACACTTCAAAGCCATCACTCTCATAAGTGCTCTCATACGTGATCGATTTTAGTTGAATCAAATCAAGAAGTTGTGTGAAAAGCTCTTCTTTGCGGTACTTCTTTGCACGACATGCATTTGATCCTAAGAAAAGGGCTGCTTGGAAGTTCTGAAACGGATGTTTGACTAAAGTGCTGAGTTTTTCGACACCAATTTCTTCAAGAAGCAGTTGCTCTAAGCTAAGAACATTAACATCTAAATTGAGTGAAAGAGAGTGTTTTTCCAAACGCTCGGCAATTTCAAATCGGAGTTTATCATCGCTTAACACCATCTCTTTGGCCTGTGAATGACAGATAAAAGAGCTTTGTTCAATGCAGAGAATATCACGTTTTTGAGAAGCAGCAAGAGAAAGATTGTACGCATAATGCTCTAAAAATTTGAGTGTGTCTAAGCCCATCAATTCGCTGCCAAAATCGGCTTTGGCTCCTTTAAAAGGAATGGCATCAATGTTTAAAAATTCGATGAGTTTTCGAGCAGCTGTTATCAGGGGTGCGGTTTTTTCACGCTCGACAAGGGATTCAAAAAGAAAATAATTTTTCATGGGGTATCCTTACAAAAGATCGATGTGGTGTGAAAATTTTTCCACAAGAGGGTTCGCAAATGCTCTGAGTTTCATCACGTCGTTTTTAAGCGCGGTGATCTTCTTTTCTACATCTGCACCACAAGGGTAAATTTTCTTGCACAATCTTACATGTAAAAAGATTCCTGTGTGTTCGTTGGCAACAACTTCGAGAATTTCACGTTTACGTTCAGGGTGTTTTTGAATCATATCGTAAGCAAAAGCAAACAAAGCATCGCCTTGGTAATCTTCCAACATATCCAGCACACTTGAAGCATAATGATAGATAATATAGTGCTCGTAAAGTGGTCTGTCTTTGCCATCGACAAAGGCATCTAAAAGATCAAAACGTTGGTAAAAATCGTCTGTATTGATGATCATATCTTTGATGACACGTTTGGTATTTAGTGGCTCTAACGTGAGTGATTTTCCAAAGGAGTGAATAAGTCCGTCTATGGAGACATCGCTAAAAAGTGCTTTTGTATTAATTTTTAAAGCAGCTATCTCCCCTTTAGGGTAGTCAAAACTGCCATCTTCTTCTTTGATTCGGGCTAAAAGATCGTTCACACTTAGGCTTCGATCGATGGTAATAAAATGTTTTTTATAGTAAGGCAAAAAATCCGTTTTAGCGTCAAATCGAAAGACGCTCAACTCAAGCTTACACTCCATAATTGAGGACTCCTTATTAGATATATGATCTATTTTATCGCATTTTTACTTAAGTATAACTCTCACTAGAGTTCTTGCAGAACTCTTTACACGTCTTTAAAGCAAAGCTCTAAAGACTACGTTAACACTGCGTTTTCTTTGGCAGAATGCCCACGCACCTTTGGTGCTTAGACTTCGTGTAAAATGAGTTAAAGTGATTTTGCCCTTATTGGGCGTCCTAATGGCTTCTTAATGCACAACATCTTACAATAGGAGAGTTTAATCAAAGAGGCTCTATGTCAAAAGAGGCATTTTTTATTTCAGAATTTTCCAGTAAGCACATTGGCGATGATGGCGCTGTTGTTGGGGATTTTGTCTACTCAAAAGATCTGTTTTGCGAAGATATTCACTTTAAACGCTCGTGGATGAGTTTAGAGCAGATTGCGCAAAAAAGCATGCTGGTCAACATCTCGGATGCGGTT
>Ga0302286_10002168_pt1 | contig 13823 bp, 14 predicted proteins | sample III_Fen_E2_3_FD_198765 | JGI IMG/M metagenome (GOLD analysis project Ga0302286, IMG submission 198765) | Peat permafrost microbial communities from Stordalen Mire near Abisko, Sweden - III_Fen_E2_3 | ecosystem: Environmental > Terrestrial > Soil > Wetlands > Permafrost | place: Sweden: Abisko...
CTTGCAGGAGCTAAGTTTTTTGTTTCAAATTGTATCGATTCACTTGCTACGCAAGCACAATATAAATCGGTGAATGTCGTTATAAATGTTGATCCATATTGATGGTGAAATTGTGTAAATGTTTTTACTAAAAGCTGTTTTTCTTATTGAAAAATGCAATACTTTTGGTGAAGTTTTAGATAAATTAAGGATAATGGCAATTGAGATTAAAGAAGTAGAAAGTTCATCAGATATTAAGGATTTTGTGAATTTTCAATTCAAACTTTACAAGAAAGAAAAAATGTGGGTACCACCCATGAAAATGGATGAAATAAGTAGTTTAACTGCAGAGAAAAATCCAGCTTTCTTATTTTGTGATACAAAGTTTTGGTTAGCTTATAAGGATGGAAAACCAGTAGGTAGAATAGGTGTAATCTTAAATCGTAGAGAAAATCGTGATGTTGAGAAAAAGGTTGCTCGTTTTACCCGAATTGAATTTATTGACGACTATGAAGTTTCGAAAACATTATTAGAAACAGCAGAGCTTTGGTCAAGATTTATGGGTTACGAAATTATTCATGGTCCATTAGGTTTTGCAAATCTCGATCATCAAGCGGTACTTATTGAAGGACACGAACATTTACCTTCTGTAGCGTCGGAATGGCACATGCCTTATTATAAGGAACACATCGAACGTTGTGGATATGAGAAGGAAATGGACTGGGTTGAATTTCGTTTAACATTGCCCGACGAAGCTCCCGAAAAAGTTATAAAAGTTGCCGAAATTGTTAAACAAAGAATGGGTGTTGAAATTCGTTCTTTTAAAACAACAAAGGAAATGATGCCGTTTGCCGATAGATTATTCGAATTATTAAATACCGCTTTTGGTGAATTATTTAGTTTTGTGCATCTCGATGAAAAAATGAGGGCATTTTATATCAAAAAATATATGCCTATTTTAAGTCCAAAATTTGTTAAGCTTGTGTTTAATAAAGAAGGTGAAATGATTGGATTTATTATTGGACTACCTTCTCTTTCAAATGCAATGCAAAAAGCAAAAGGGAGACTTTTACCATTTGGTTGGTGGCATATTTTACAAGCATATAAAAAATGCGATACTATTGACTTATTGTTGACTGGAATGGATCCAAAACTACAAGGTCATGGATATGCAGCATTGTTGATGGTTGAAATGCTTAAAACAGCTAGAGATAATGGTGCTCGTTATGCAGAAACGACTGGTATGATTGAAACAAATATTAAAGCAATTCAAAACTGGAAAAGCTACGAGCATATTCAACATAAACGTAAACGTTGCTTCATTAAAAATATTTAGAACATATGGCAACCGAAAAACTTAGCTACAGTAAAGCACTTGCCGAACTTGAAGATATCGTTGGCAAGATGGAAAACAATCAGTATGAAATTGATGAGTTGACAGATAAAGTGAAACGTGTAGCTGTACTTGTTAAGTTTTGCAAAGAAAAATTGCACGATACAAGCAATGAGGTTCAGAAAATATTTGATGGTATTAGTAGCGAGGAGTAATTCTCGCTATTTTCTTTTAAAGAAAATCTAATTTATTGTTTTCCTTTTATCTGCATCATCTTATAGAGATCTTGCAATTCTCTTTTTTTATCATTCGATAATTTCCCTGAAGATATTCCTTGAATGGCTCCTTCTAATCCATACAACATACAAAGACATGTGCCAGGATCGATGGTTTGAAGGCGAATAAATGCTTGTTCCGATCCAATTGCTTGGAGTTCGGCAAAACTATTGATGCCAACTTGAATTAATTTAGCCTCGCTTGTTTTTCCAATATTAGCTTGTTTCGATAAATCGCTTGACATTGTCTATTTCTTTACTCCTTTAACAATATTCATGTTTGCGACAGCTAAAAACTCACCTTTTTCTGATTTTTCAGTTAGCTCAGTCATCCAATTATCTATTTCAGTATCTGTGGCTTTATTGTGACTTTTCAATTCACGAACCAGCCAGTCGGCCAATGGAAATTGACTATTAAATTGACGCATAATTATTGGTACAACAAATATCTCAATATCGATCATTCCAGCGTTGTTCATTAGCTCAAGAAACTGACGACCAGCATAACCATTTGGTCTACAAACATCGCAAAAGAAGCGAACAAAACGGCGTTCAATTTCGATATCCGAAAGATTAATAGAAACGGTTGCCCAATCGGTATCCGCAAGTACCATTATACCATTTAAATTGAGTACTCGGTATAGTTCGTCGAAAATTACTTGCGATGAACCTATAGTAGCTGGAATAACTTGAAATAATCGTTCGGCTCTTACAGCATCAAAGTTTTCTTCCGAAAATGGTAGTTCAATTGCCGAAGCTTTGATGTGCCGAATTTTTGAGTCGACCATTTCCTGTTTGGCAAATTCATTTGCAGCATCAATCATTGCTTGGTCAAAATCGACACCAATGATATGCGATTCCTCGTGCGAAAGCTTTGCCATTGCAACAGTATCAATGCCAGGTCCACAACCAATATCTACTATTTTTTTAGGTTCAGAAAGATCTAATAATTGATAACTCAGTTCTTTTAATTGCATCATCTGATTGGTTGAGTTTCGCAAATATTCGATGCTTATATTCTTTTCAAAATACCCCATTTAGTCTATTAAAAGTTGATGTATTCCTTTGGGTTAAGATTATTTTCCATAGTCCAAAAATGTGCTTGACCATGTGCAATTCTAAAAATAATCAAACCAGGACTTTCGGCTGTTAATCCAAAACTCTTAAGAAATGGACGATCGATAATTGCTCTTTCACGTAATCCTTTATCATCTACAAATTCTATTTCTCCCGATATACGTAGCATCATACCTATCATTCCGCTGTGTTTGTAAAAGCAAGCTTCAACTTTAGGGTTTTGTTTCATTTGTTCAGGAAATTCTTTTACACTTCCTGTTTGGAAATAAAATCCTGTTTCGTCGGCGAACCAAAAACCAAGTGCTCGAACGCGAGGTTGGTCGTTTTCTGCTGTTGCTAAAAAGCAAAGTGTATTTTCATTGGTAAAAGTAATACAATCTTGAATAGTCATAGTCTTATGTTTTAAAAATACAATTTAGGAAAAAATATCTAAAAAATTACTGTTTACTTTCAACATCCTTTTTATTTGGTGAAATATGTAAATCATCAATCCAAGTATAACAGGTAGTTGTTGGACTCCATTCTGCATCGTGTCCACCATGAAATGTTGAAATATAAAGATTGTCGACCTTATCACCATTGGTTGTGAAACGTAAGTTTGATTTTAATAAAACGACTTGTCCATTTACCCAAACTTCAACCTCTCCATCGTGTGATGGAGGGCTAGAATTTATTTTTACACGTTCCATTAATTGATACCACGTTCCTTTTTTGAAAACAACTTTTTCACCAGAGGGATAAACTAAATCAATATCTTCGCCATATTTTGATGGTTTATCCATGTGATATAAATACAATACAATTTTTCCATCCGAACGCCACATAAATCGAGCTGTAAATCCATTTGTTCCATCGCAAGTTTCGCCTCCACTGCAGCGTTTGCCTCCTGCTAAGCCCGGTAATTTACCTCCTTCATTTTTCGATCCCCAGCTGAAGTTTTCGCTAAACATAATCCAATACGACATATACATTTGGTTGGCTGGAGTAAATTGTAACGGAATTTGACAGCCTGTTTGCTCTGTTCCAAAATGATCTTTTGGATAGCTGATTCTTAATGACTTTTTACCCGATTTTGCTACTGAATCATCAATCATAGTTCTGGTTTCAAGCCCTTCGTTAAAAGATCCGGGAATAAATCCATCGGATTGCCAATGTGCTGCGGTATATGCTGTTCCTTTGGGCTGTGATTCAAAATCAGTAAAGTTTTGAGAATATATTTTTATTGATATTCCAATGATTAAAAGTAAAGTGAAAATATTTCGCATGAGGTATTTTATTTTGGTTATTAAAGGTATAAAAATAATGAAACAAAAAAGGTACATAAACTTCAATGTGAAGATATATGTACCTTTGGATGTTATGACTTTCTTATTAATATAATCTTTCGCCTAAAGCTACTTTCAACTTAAAGTTATTTACGACATAATCTATTTTTGCTTTGAGTAATTGTAAACGACATTCCGAAACTGATGTTGTGGCATCAAGCAAATCGAGATTTGTGATAACACCATTTCTAAAACTTGTTTCGGCTAGTTCCAAAGCTTTTTGCGATTGTTTTAATTGTAATTCGAATTGACTAATTTTCTTAAGCGATAGTTGAGTATTAGCATCATTTTCAATAACATCGTTTGTAATTGTACGACGAATACTTTCTGTTTCAAATCCGTTTGATTCAATTGAAGTTTGAACTCGTGCAAGATTATACTTTTCGCGATTCGCATCGAAAATTGGTACCTTCAATGCTACTCCAATTGCATAATTGGGAGTTGGTTTGTTCAAATCAGGGATATAGCCATTTTTTATCCCACCTTCGGCAAATGCTCCAAGATAGGGTGCGTCTTGACGTTTAATCATGGTATATCGTAATTGAGCAATTTTTGATTTTTCTTGTACAATTTTCATCTCGTCGCGTTGATTAAATGCCTTGGCTACAAGTGAATCGATTGTTAGATTATTTGCCGAAAAAGTTAAATTTTCTTTGATTGTTGGCTTTGTTGTTTGTGCAACTCCCATCAATGAATTAAGCACCGAAAGTTGAACATGCAAACCCGTTTCTAGGTCTGATTTTTGGCTTTCGATGGTCGAAATTTTTACTTGTGTAGTAAGAATTTCGTAATCGGTTCCTGTTCCTGTTTCTTTTTTCTTTTGTACAAATACAAGATGTTCGTTCAATGTTTTTAGTTGTTGCTCTTTTATGGCAATAGCTTTTTGTAAATAAAGAATTGCGTAGTAATTGCCTATTACAGCTGTTGCAAGCTTTTGTTTTGCTTGTTCTATTGTTTGTGTAGCAAGGTTTTTACTTTCGGTTTCAAATTCAATTGTTTTTGCTGTTTTACCAAAATCATAAATCGTTTGACTAACTTTTATCGATGCATTGTAATTATTCTCGGGGTAGAGTTTAAAAGTTCCTAATCCTGGTAAAGTCATTTCCGAAACAGGACCTATACGTGTAAACGATCCTGTGAAATCGACATTGGGATTGTAGTTTGTTCGAGCTATTGCAATTTTTGCATCGGCATCGTTAAGAGCTTCGGAAGCTTCTTTTATCGATGGATGATTATTTACAACCTGAGTTATTATTTGTGTTAATGTTAATGAATCTGACGTTTGACTAAACGCAGCTATGATTGTGAATGTGGCAATTGTTGTAACAATCGCTCTTTTGAAATTATTCTGCAACTTCATAATGAACCGTTTTTTCTTGTTTAACTTTTTTCTTTGTCCTCAGTAATAAAATAGGAATTCCTCCTACGAGGGTAATAATTGCGGCAAGCATAAAATCATCATTTATGCCCTGAATGTAGGCTTCTTTATTTATTTGTCCAGCAATAACCGATAGACTTAATTTTTGAGCCGTAGCACTCGAACTACCTATATTTTGTTGGATATAAGACGATACATGTGTTGCTGTTGTCCTATATATTTGCGTGTGCGAATCAATTGATTGTGAAAACATTTGTGCGTGATAACTAACTCTGCTTGTTAAAACTGTTGCTAATATTGCTACACCTAAACTACCACCTAACTGTCGAACAGTATTTGTCAAGCCTGAAGCTTGTGCCAGTTTTTCGCGAGGAATGTCGCTTAATGATATTGCACTCAATGAGGTGTAAATAATTCCCATCGAAAAACCACGTAAATAAAGGGATAACATAATGGTGCCATGCTCAGTCATAAATGACAGCGAAGAGTTTGTGTAAAAGCTTAATGCCATTCCAAAAACGCCAAGTATAATTGGGAATTTGGGATTAGTTTTATCGCCAATCATTCCCGATAATGGTGACATCACACCTTGAATAACGCCAACGGGCAAAAATACTGCACCTGCTTGAACGGCACTATATCCAAGTGAGTTTTGTAAGTACATTGGCAATAAAAATGTGCTACCAAACATACCAATACTAAAAATCATCAAGGTAATGTTGCTTAATCCAAAGTTGTAATTCATAAACAAGCGAAGATCGATTAAGGGTTCCTTAACCGTAAGTTCGGTTGTAATGAATATGCTCAGAAAAATTGCTGAAACGGCAAAGCAAAGTAAGATATAAGGAGCATGCCATCCGGCTGAATTTGTAGCCGCATTTCCTTCCGAAAGGGCAAATAATAGGATTGGTAAAAATGCACTTACCGAAAGAAATCCAACTAAATCGAAGCTACGAACTTTCTTATTGATGTATTCACTTTGAATAACCATTGTTGCAAGTAATGCAATAATTCCAACGGGAATATTAACATCAAAGATTAACTGCCAGCTAAAATTATCGACCAAATAACCTCCAATAATAGGTCCAAACGATACTGAAGCTGCCGCTGAAATTGCCCAAAATCCAATTGCAACGCCACGTTTTTCGGGTGGAAATTCGCGCGAAATGATCGCCATACCTAATGGTTGAATAATTCCAGCACCAATTCCTTGTACAATACGGGCTAAAATTAACGCATCTTCATTTCCCGAAAGTCCACACAATAGTGAACCAAAGGTGAAGAGTAATAAACCCATGAAATACATGCGTTTGTAGCCAAATTTATCGGCAAGCCAACCCGATGTTGGAAGCATAACTGCCAATGCAAGCATATATGCCGTTACAACCCATTCTATTTTATCCAAACCAACACCAAATGAAGCCATGATTTTAGGTAGACCTACATTTACAATGGTACTATCGAGCACAGCCATGAATGTTCCCAGCATTATGTTTGCCAAGAGCAGCCATTTGTATTTATCGTGTTGAGGATGGTACAACGAATCTCTATTGCGAAGTTTTCGCCTGATTCGGTGCGATACAGAAGCTTTCCGCATTTCTATTTAATAATTTTCATTACCGCCGACATCCCTGTCAAAATATTGAAATCGCTTAATTTGCCATTTTCTTCAACACCATCAATCGATACTTTTAAAGGAACACGTTGTGTCGTTTTTGTAAAGTTACCCGATGCATTATTTTGTGGAATGAGCGAAAACATTGCAGCAGTGTTCGAGCCAATTGAATATATTTTACCCTTAAATGTTGTTCCCGAAAAGGCATCGATGGTAAAAATAGCATCTTGGCCAACATGAAGTTCCGAAAGTTTAACTTCTTCGATGTACACAATTATCCAATGTTGATTGGTGTTGGTAATGGTCATTAACGATTGTCCTGGTTGAGCAACATCGCCAGCTAGTAACCAACGTTTTGCTACAATACCATCGAGTGGCGAATACAAACGAGTGTTTTTTAGTTGCGTTTCTAATACATTTACTTGAGCTTTTGCTGTTTCAAATTGAGCTTTTGCAGAACCAATTGAAGCTCGCGAAACTTCAAGTTGCACTTTTGATGCTTCAACTTGTGCTTTTGCTGTTTCGTACGATTTTTTTGTATGATCGAGTTGTTCTTTGGTTGCAATTCCTCCATTATATTGAAGATTTGCACGATCTAAATCTTCTTTCGCTCTGTCAACAGAAACTTGCGTAACTTTTATGTTTTCTTCGTCGAAATTAAGTTTAGCTTCAGCTTGTGTTTGTGCTGCTTTTGCTTGTATTTCGGTAGCTTCAATTTGTTGACGTTGAGCCAATAAATCGGCACTATCGAGTTCGGCAAGTAATGTTCCTTTTTTTACCGAATCGCCTTCGTTTGCATATAATTTTGCAATACGTCCTAACATTTTAGAACTCACCGATGCGTTGTCTGAATCAACACGAGCATCGTCCGTTGTTATATACTTGGTGTAATCGCTGTACCACATCCATCCACCTATTGCTATAATTAATACCACTACCGCTAGTGGAATATAGACTTTCTTGCTCTTTGGTTTCGATTCTTTTCCCATTTCTATTTGTTGTATTTTAAACCATTAATAAATAATTCAATAAAAGCTGTTGTTTTAATTTTAAGTGTATTGTATTCCGACTCTTCAATGAAATACAATTCTTTATTTTTGATGAATAAGAATCGTAATCCTTTTAATAAATCGAGTAAAAGAACTGCCGTTTCGTGAGGATCATTGCAATAAAACAGTTGTTGGTCTATTCCATTTTGAATAATTTGCTTTATCATGCAAACTTCGCTGTTGTTAAATTCCTCCCAACTATTAGCCATAATTGGTTTTAGGTCGCGAAACTCTTCGTACTTAAAACGACTGAGATTTAGGAATTTTCTAAAGTATTCAAGACGGATTACTTGATAGTTTTTTAGCATCTGCTCAGGCGAAGGTGTTTGAACTATTTGCTCCGACAAAGCTTGTAAAAACGCTGAATGTTCTTTTTCAACCACAGCTTTGTATAAATGTTCTTTATCGGGGAAATAGTAGTACAATGAACCTTTTGAAAGGTTTAAATCGTCGGCAATTTCTTTCATTGTAGTTTTGCCCAAGCCATATTTCCCAAATCGCAATTGAGCTGCCTCAAGTATTTTACTTAATCTATCGGCATTATCACCACAATGTGTTACTGAAACCATATTCAATTTGACTAAAAAGTTTAATTGGTCAAATTTATGAAATAAATGTGGTGTCGAAATCTAAAATTGCAAATATTTTAGGTGAAAAGTGAGCTTTATTTACATCCAAATCATTGCAATGCTCAAAAGCATTAAAACAAACAAAATGACTCCGAGTATTTTGTTCGATTTTTCGGAAGTGAGGATCTTTGAAATGGCATCGCCAAAGCTTACCCAGCTAATCATGCATGGAGCTCCAACCATTGCAAACATTACGGTATAAACAAAAACACTTAGATGGATATTCGATAAATGAGGTAAAAAAGCTCCAGCACTGCTTATTGCCATAATCCATGCTTTAGGATTTATAAATTGCATCAAAAAACCTTGATAAAAACCTGCTTTTACAACATTATTATCTGTTTCTTTTGATTGTATTTTACTTAAAATTATTGCTAAATAAAAGAGCCAAAGTGAACAAACAACTTTAAAAATAATAGCTACCGTTTTACTCTCAGTGATTATTTTGCCAATTCCATAGCCAGCAATATAAAGCAATACAGAAAACCCTAATGAAATTCCAAGCATGAGTTTGCCCGAATCTTTTAGTCCATATTTCTTGCCATAGGAAAAGAGTAGGTAATTGTTTGGTCCAGGTGTTATTGACGTTACTAGAGCAAAAATGACATAACCAGCAATATCGAATCCAAGCATTTTTTATTGTTTTGTAATGAGTTCGCTTATTTCGTTTAAATGTAATTTGAAATGGCCAAGATATCCGTTAATCATTTGCTTTAAACTTACTTCTTCGTTTGTTGCTGTTAACCAAATGTTATCTAGTTTTGTGGTATCAACATTTTCAATGACATGAACAATATGTTTATTGGCATATTTCCATAGATGAACCAAATCGATCCACGATTCATTTTGAAAATTTTGAATAGCAATCCATTTATCATTACTTCCAAGCGATGCATAGTCGGGAAAAGCCAATGGACTTGGTAGATTTTGTAAATTGATTATTCGAAGTGTATTGTTGTTCGCCGAATCGACCATGTGACCTAAAATCTGTTTTATTGTTCTATTTTGACTATTGCGAATTTGTGTAATTGTTTCTTCATTTAAGGCAAGTAGGGTAGGCTCCCAAAGCTCAATCAACTGTAATAATTCTTGATTATTTACTGAAAAATCATTCATAGCATTATTTATTAGTTTGGTTTATATTCAAATGTATGAAATTATGGGGAATAATATGAGTCTGAAATTTTGTACATCATTGCATTCGTTAAGAATCATGCTAATCGAAATAATATTTAATTTAAAACACCATTCATTCTTTCAAATACGTTTTGTATTTCTTCGGGATTCAATTTTTTCATTGTATCACTTTGTCCAAAAGTAAGTTCGTTGTTACCTTATTTTAATTGTTTTATTATTTATAGTCCCCTTTTATTAATAATCTTTCACACAAATATTTATTCCTGTTTACACATTATTATTTATAGTCCCTTCTATTACAAAAATCATGTTCACTCTAGGCAAAAATATGTTTAGTCCCCCATGCAAATGGATCTCTTTTCTATAAAGTTCCTTTAGTCGACTCAATAAGTTGTTTACACTTCTACATTTGCATAGCTCTTTTGTCGAAAAGTCTAACAGTCGACTATAAAAATGGAACACTTTATTCGATAAGTGCAATTCTCGGCATGATTTACTGAACAAACTTTATGAAATGCTAAACACTAGACTAAATAAGTGTTACACAATTTTCAAAATGTGATACACTAGACTACAAAAGAATAACTCTAGAGTAAAAATGTGTTACTCTAGAGTTATAATATGTTACATTGCACTCCAAATTTGGAACAATCGACCTCGAAATATTACTTCTGTATCAGATATATCATTTAATGATAGCAAAAACCGGTTTACTCAACCTTATTCGTATCGTAAAGCTTTTACTGGATTTTGTCGTGCTGCTTTTAATGTTAAAGTAACCTCCGAAAGTAATGCAATGAGGAATAAACAAACAACTATCAATACTATAATTCCAACAGAATTATTTACTATTGGTTGATTTGTTGACTTTATTATTTTCGTATAGTTTCTTTGCACTAATCTCTCGAAGAGAATCCATTTCTGCTGTAGTATAAGTTTTTGGTTTGCTTGGAATAGCTATATGATTTGATGGTATTATTAATACAGTTGTATCTTCCTTTGTCAAAATTGGCATAGTTGCATTGGGGAATGATCCAAAAAACCGATAAAACTCACCCTTGGTTAATCTTTTATTGCTAATGCCATTAAAATAAAGATCATTTGGATCAGATTTTAAACTACCTAAGCTACAGAATGGATTAAGAATTGTTTTATTATCGACAGTATCAATATTGTATTTAGGATCATAGGGATATATATTTGATGAGTTACAGAAAAAAATCTCTTTCATAGTATCACCACTATTTAATTTATAACTTCCTCTAATTTTAGTATTCCCAATCATACGTGAATCAGCATAATTCACTATTTCAACAGTACCTATCCTTAAATTCCCACGGAATACTTTTGTGATCTCAACAATAGTAGAAGTTGTATTAAATTCACTTCCATTTTTCCATGGGCGCATGTAGTGATCTTTTTTCCTAACAATTCCTTCAAAAATATATTCAGCACTATCTTTTATCCTTTTAAGTTGAGTTGCATAATAGTCCTTTCTTATACTATCAATATTTATTCTCTTTTCTTGTTGAGCTTCGGTACTTAGAAATAAAATTACAGCAAAACAGCTAATTATATATTTTTTCAATTCGATTAACTTTAATATATCTTATGGTATGTGTTTTATAACAACAAAGGTAATTATTTGTTATTGTTTTACCAATTATAGCATGTCAAACAAAATATTTTTCAAACAATTATTTATTCCTGTTTGCACAGTATTATTTACACTCCCTTTTATTTATTTACTCTATGCAAAATCGGCTTCAGTCTCCCTTGCAAATGGTTCTCTTTACTACAATACTCCTTTAGTCGACACAATGAGTTGTTTACTCTTCTACATTTGCATAGCTCTTTTGTTAAATAGTCCCACAGTCGACAATAAAAATGGAACACTTTACTCGATAAGTGCAATTCTCTGCATGATTTATTGAACAAACTTCATGAAATGTTAAGCTTTTGACTCAATAAGTGTAACTCATGAGTACAAAAATGTAACACAGGAGTACAAAAGTGTAACTTTGCACAACAAATTTGGAACAATCGACCTCGATATTTTACTTCTGTATCAGATTTATCATTTAATGATAGCAAAAACTCATTAACCCATTATTATTCATACCGTAATGCTTTTACAGGGTTTTGTCTTGCTGCTTTAAGTGTTAATGCAACTTCCGATAGTAATGCAATCATATATAATCCCAAAATTGCTAACAAAACAATTCCTATCGAAAGATTTACATGATATGCAAATTGACTTAACCACGCATTCATTAAAAATGTGCCTATAGGTAACGCAATTACAATTGCAATTCCAAGAAGTATGATTGTGTCTTTTGATAGACTAAAAAGTATTTGCCAAACTTCAGCTCCATTAGCTTTGCGTATGCCAATTTCTTTAGTCCGACGAAGTGTCGAATAAGATACTAATCCAATAAGACCCAAACATGCAATAAGAATACAGATAATTGAAAAAGTCTCGATGATTTTTGTTGTAGTAATTACATTTCGGTATTGCCAATCGAGTGTTTCCTGCATTTCTTCCGAAAATAAATTATTCCCGTTCGATAACGACTTCCATAGTTTATGAATTTTCTTTATAGCATCTTGTTTTTGACCTTCATCACATTTTACAAGCATGTAATAAAACTGTTCTGTTCTAGTGCTAAACATCATTTGTCGAATTTCTTTTTGAACTGGTTCGATGTTGAAATCTTTAATTACACCAATCACAGTGAGAGTCATATCTGGATTCTCAGGGTTTCCAGTATGTGTTATCAATTGTTTTCCAATTGGGTTTTTGAATCCTAATTTTTTAACAGCTGTTTCGTTAAGTAAAATATTTAACGAATCCTTATCCATATCTTTATCAAAATATCTACCTTTCAATAAAGTCAGGCCAATAGTTTTAAGATAATCGCAATCGCTTGCACTATAAATAATGTTATGCGATTCTTTCAAAGGATCATTTTCTTTCCAAACATTGATACTTGGTGTATATTCTGTTGGATAAAGATTAGTGTATGATGCACTTATAACTCCTGGAATTTTAAGTATTTCATCCTTTAATGTTTTTCTATTCTCTTTTTTAATGTCTGTTATGTTATGTAGTATCACTAGATTTTTACGAGTATAACCTTTATTGTCTTCTCGAATAAAGTTAAGTTGACTACTAATAACCAATGCACCTAATAAAATAATGAACGAAATGCAGAACTGAAGGACAACAAGCGATTTACGTAAAAAGGCACCTTTATTACTTGTCAAGAATTTCCCTCGTAAACCATCTGTTATATTTGCCGACGACATTACAAATGCTGGATAAGCTCCCGAAAACAAACCTACAAGTAGGAATAACGAAATGATGAAGGGAAAGAAGTTTGAAATCTTGTAAAAGGAAATAATATATTCAAGTTGAACTATGTTACAGAATGGCTGAATTGTTAGTTCTACAATCGCCAATGCAATTAGTATTGCAATAAATGTCAATAAATATGATTCTCCCAAAAATTGCACAAACAATGATGAACGTGACGAACCAACTGTTTTCTTAACACAAATCTCTTTCATCCGATTTGAAAAACGAGCTGTCGAAAGATTAATAAAGTTGATACATGCCAATAATAGTATTGCAAATGCAACAATACTCGCAATCGATATAAGGGCCTTATTTCCAGGTGTGCCAACTTCAAATGTTAAAATATTATCGAGGTAAATATCATCTAGTTTTTGTAAGTGATATGTGGGCATTTTATTATTCCCAAAGTTTTCTTTAATACTTTTACCTGTTAATTTTTCATATTCAGGAGCCATTTTTTCTAGAAAAATCGATTGCATCTTTTGCTCAACGAGTTCAGGTGAAGTACCTTTTTTGAGCTTAATGTATACCAATCGACGTCTACTTTTTATCCAAGAATCTTTTTCGAAAGGACTAAACGACTTGTCTGAAAAAAGCATCGAATATTTAACATGAGTATCTGTCCTTGGATCTTTTATCACGCCAGTTACTTCAAATAATACGGTGTC
>Ga0302286_10002169_pt1 | contig 13821 bp, 7 predicted proteins | sample III_Fen_E2_3_FD_198765 | JGI IMG/M metagenome (GOLD analysis project Ga0302286, IMG submission 198765) | Peat permafrost microbial communities from Stordalen Mire near Abisko, Sweden - III_Fen_E2_3 | ecosystem: Environmental > Terrestrial > Soil > Wetlands > Permafrost | place: Sweden: Abisko...
GTCAAAAGTAACAATTATAAATGGCATACATTTCATTGGTGAAATACTTTCGGTTGATGCAGCTTTATTAAAAGACATTGCATTTAGCTTAAAAGATTCAATTGAAAATGCTGTAATAGTTCTTGGAGCTTCAAACGATGGAAAAGCAAATTTAGCGGTAATGCTATCTCAAAATCTAGCCGATTCAAAACAATATAATGCAGGTAATATTATCCGTGAAATAGCGAAAGAAATTAATGGTGGCGGCGGTGGTCAGCCTTTCTTTGCAACTGCTGGAGGCAAGAATCCTGAAGGATTGGCTAAGGCTATTGAAAAAGCAAAAACGATGTTGTAAAAACATAAAAATCAATTAAATAAAATCCTCCAAGAAGAGAAATCTCTTGGAGGATTTTATTTTTTTATAATCCCAACTAACATCAAAATCACAAACTAATTCTTCGGACTTTAATCAAACTTTAATGACTTCCTTTTCACAATAATACTATCTTTACAACGAATAAAAAAAGCAAAACTATGGCTCAAGAAATTAACAAAATAAAACTAACCGTTCAAAAGAAAATAGCAGCAATATCTGTCATTCTCTTAGTAGGTAAATTTATAGCATATTACATGACCCAATCGGTTGGAATATTAACCGATGCCATGGAAAGTATTGTAAATGTAATCACAGGATTTATAACCATTTACAGTATTTACATTTCATTAAAACCTCGCGATGCCGATCATCCATTTGGTCATGGGAAAGTCGAATCACTTTCCGCTTCAATCGAAGGATTACTCATAATATTTGCGGGTCTATTAATTATTTATGAAGCAATTGTTCGCTTATTTCATCCAGCTGAAATCAAACAATTAGACATTGGTATCGTCATTGTAGCAGTTGCAGGAATCATCAATTACATCATTGGATATTATAGCATTTGGGTTGGGAAAAAACATAAATCTATTGCATTAATTGCAGGAGGCAAACATCTTCAATCCGACACATATTCTAGTATCGGTTTAGTACTTGGACTTTTACTCTTATTATTCACCCACATAGCATGGCTCGATAGTGTAATTGCATTAATATTTGGCTCAGTAATTATCTATACTGGCTATAAAATCCTAAAAGAAACAACTTCAAACCTGATGGATGAAGCCGATGTTACACTAATAAACAATCTGACTCAAATACTTTGGGAACATAAAACAGAAAATTGTATCGAAATGCATAATCTTAAACTGGTAAAATACGGCGAAGCATATCATATCGATTGCGACATTACCTTACCTTGGTTTATGAACATTAAAGATGCACACAAAGAAGGTGATAAGATTAAAGAAGTCATTCTTACAAACTTCTCGGAAAACATTGATCTAAACATACATAACGATTCGTGCAAAGAAAAATATTGCAAACAATGTCTTGTAAAAACCTGTGAATATCGTAAGGCAGAATTTGAAAACATTAAAGCTTGGACATTTGAATCAATAACATTTAAGAACAACGTTTATCGTCAAAAAAATGCCTAACAAAGTATTTTTCATTTCAGGTATCGATACTGATTCGGGCAAAACATTTGCAACAGGATTACTTGCTAAAACCTTCATGAATCAAGGCAAAACAGTAATCACGCAAAAAATAGCACAAACAGGTTGCACCGATATTTCCATCGACATTATTAAACATCGTGAAATAATGGGAATAGAATTATTGGAAGAAGATATCTCAAAAATAACCTGCCCATTTTGTTATGAAATGCCAGCATCTCCACATTTAGCAGCAAAGCTTGAGGGCAAAAAAATCGATGTTACCACCATTGACGCAAATACTAAGGCTCTTTCAAGAAAATTCGAATATGTTTTACTCGAAGGTGCTGGTGGGTTACTTGTTCCAATTACTGATGAAATATTCACTATCGATTTTATTAAACAACGCAACTATCCACTCATTTTGGTTACCTCAGCAAAAATTGGAAGCATTAATCACACATTACTTAGCATAGAAGCATGCAAAAGCAGAGACATTAACCTTGCTGGGATAGTATTTAACCTATTCCCCGATGTCGACGAAAATATTGTCAAGGATTCACAATCAATAATCAAAAACGCTTTACACTCAAAATATCCCAATGCATTCTTTTGCGAAATTCCTATTTTACAAAAAGATAAAACCGATTGTTTCTTTTTAAAATTATAAACACGCATCATAGTATTGCAAATACCACAATATTATTGTAAATTTGGAATAGGTCAGCTACCAAAAAACACATTAATTAAATCATTATGAATATTTCAAGTACAACAGGTATAACTTCTTTATTCAACGAAATAACTAATAGTTTAATGTACGTTGAATCCTATGATATTTTATCTGAACGTGTTTCCGAAATAATTACTCAATTACCTAATGTTAATCAAGTATCTATCGTATTTCATGATACTTCAATTCAAAAAATAAAAATTGGAGAGACTTCAATTTCTATTCCAATAAATGGGATAGATCAAATATTTGGATATATTGAAATTACTGGAGGAAACAATACATTCGCTACAAACGAACTTTTAAATGTTTTAGGAATTATTGCTAATGTTACAGCGGCAACCGTTAATCGAATTAAAAAGAATAATGAATATAAAATTCTTTCAAACATTGCAAAAGAAACCGATTATTCAATTATAATAACAGGATACGACGGTCGAATTGAATGGGTTAACGATGGTTTTGTTGCATTAACAGGCTACACAATTGACGAAGCAAAGGGCAAAATTCCAGGTGAATTACTTCAAGGCCAAGAAACTGATTCACAAACAGCGAAATCGCTTTCAAAAGCTATAAACAAACAAGAAGAAATTGAAATAGAAATATTAAATTATAAGAAATCAGGAGCTAAATATTGGGTAAATTTTGAATTAAAACCAATATTTGAAAATGGCATACTTACTCATTATATCTCAATCCAAAAAGATATATCACATTTAAAAGCAATAGAAGAAGAATTGCGATTTGCAAAAGATTTAGCAGAATCAGCAAATGAAGCAAAAAATCGTTTTTTAGCTATAACTAGCCACGAAATTCGCACACCGCTTAATATCATTCAAGGTATGAGTAAAATACTTCTTGAAACAGATATAAATGAAACACAATTAAAATATTTACGAGGAATTAAAAGTGCATCACAAAATCTTTTATTAATAATTAACGATTTACTCGATATTTCTAAAATCGAAGCAGGCAAACTGCAACTTGAAAATATTGAATTCAATATACATCAAGTTGCAGAAGATGCAATGACCTTTCAAAGTATAAAAGCTAAAGAAAAAGGAATTGATCTTATCCTTGAGAAAGATATTCGAATTAGCAATTCACTTATTGGTGACCCTTTTAGATTGAATCAAATCCTACTAAATCTTCTAACCAATGCGTTAAAATTTACTGAAAAAGGATCAATTACTTTACGATATTATCTTGAAAATGACTCAGTAAATGAGAATTCTATAAAATTCGAGATTACAGACACTGGTATTGGAATTGATAACAAAAAACTTGACACCATTTTCGATAGCTATACTCAAGAAGATATCGCAATAACAAGAAAATATGGTGGAACAGGCTTAGGATTAACAATTACAAAAGAATTAGTTGAACTTTTTAATGGAAAAATAAGCGTTAAGAGTGATAAGACTACTGGAACAACATTTACACTTCAATTCACATTTCCTAAAAACAATATCAGTAATCTAACAGAAAACCCTAAAATTATAGAGAAAAAAGATTTGGCTGGAGTTAGAGTATTACTTGCCGACGATAATGAACTAAATCAAATTATTACGCTTACATATTTGAACAAATGGGGAATTGAATCGGATACAGTATTTAATGGACTTGAAGCTGTAAATAAGATAAAAGAAAATACATACGATCTAGTTTTAATGGATATTCAAATGCCAGAAATGAATGGTATTGAAGCAACAATAATCATTCGGAATGAACTTAAAATTACTATACCAATAATTGCACTTACGGCACATGCTCTTAATCATGAACGTGAAGAATATATGAAAAATGGATTATCAGATTATCTTACAAAACCAATCGATGAAGAACTCTTATTCAAAACAATATTAAAATACACAAATACAACACTATCTCAAGAACATCAAGGTACAGATTTCAATGATATCATTTTCAACTTAACCGAACTAAGAAATCTTGCAATTAATGATGATTTATTTATTCCAAAAATTATTCGTTTATTTATTAATCAATCAGCAGATATTCCACAAAGACTAGATACTGCAATAAAAGAAAATAATTTTGAAGAAATAGGATATACTATACACCAATTAAAACCTTCATTAAGTCACTTATCAGTTGAAATTTCTAAACCTATTATTTCAACAATAGAAAACAATATTCACAATAATTGCAACCAAGAAGAAACATTAATACAAGCAAAACAATTGATTGAAATTATTGAAAAATTAGTTCTTCAACTAAAAGAAGAGATAAAAAAATACTAGATTCTACTATTTAACTCCAACGACAAAAGTACGAAGTTCGCTAACCGAATTCTTTAATTCAATTATTTTAGGAGATTTCGCGGTACTATCAGCTACAACTTTGGTTAGTTCTGTATTTATCTGATTTAAACCATTAACTAATTGAATAACCAGAGAATCTTTAGGTTCATTCAAAACTGTTAATAAATCAACAAGATTTGTAACATAAACCTTTTGATTTGCAAATCCAGAGTATATGAGCTTTTTGTCATCTTCCTTTGTGCATTTTTCAATGGCATTTAATGTCAAATGCATATTTTCAACCCAACTACCACTCATTACAAGCGAAGCAACTAAAAATTGATCTCCATTACGTAAATACTTTTTAATAACATCATAAGCTGAACTTACAATATTTATTAATGTATCCTTTTGATCAACATTACCATTAAATTTATTTACAGCATCTTTATCAAATGCCATAGCAACACCTATCTGATCAGATAATTGTTTGGCACAAAGTAAATACTTAAATGATACTGGGATTTGATTGAAATGAATTATATAATTTAAATCGGCACCATAAGCTCCAACATTTAGAGCTTTGGCTTTACTCGATTCATATTCTGTGATTTTCTTAACACTGTTTAGTTCTTGTTCATCGTATAGATTCGCTTGTTTCGACAAGTTTTTTATAAAATCATCGCTACTTTTCAGATTTATAATTGCATAATCAAGCTTTTGCAATACTCCTTTTTTAATCATTCCAGAATCGACTAACGATTCATCACTAGTTGAATCAAGAGCATTTTTCCCATTCGAACCAGACTTGCAGGAAACTACACATAGTAAGCATAGTAAAAAAGAAATCCTATAAACATTTTTCAAAATCATCGCACGTAAGCTTTATTTAGCTTCATTACGTTCAATTTCGTCTAAAAGTTTGTTTTGTTGTTGAAGTAATACAAGTTCGTGCTTAAGTTTTTCAATTTTACTTTTCTGATCGTTAATAATTGATTCTGCATTTTTCGATTTTGAGAAAAATCCAATATTATTTTCTAACAAAGAAATTTCGTCTTGAAGTTCTTTCGCTTTCTTGTGTAATTTAGTTCTTTCGAAACTAATTTTTGTGTCAGCATTTCTATTTCCAGACACATTACCCATTTTAACAGAGTACTTTAAGAACTTTTTCTTTTCATCATCAATAGCAAGACTTTCGAACTTTTTATTTATTGCATTACGGAAATTAAGCTGAATCTTTTCTTTTTGATTTAATGGAATAAACCCTATTTCAGTCCACTCTTTTTGAATTTCTTGAAGAATTTGAAGGTTCTCTTCATTATCGGTTGATAATACTAAACTTTCAACGCGAGCTATGATATCATTCTTTTTCTTTAAATTCTCATCTTGCTCTTTTTCAATATCTTTATAATACGCTGTTTTAGCATTAAAGAACACATCACATGCTGCTCTAAAACGTTTCCAAAGCTTATCTGATTCTTTTTTAGATATTTGACCTATCGATTTCCATTCATTTTGCAATGCTAAAAATTCGGCAGTTGTCTTTTTCCATTCAGTGCTTTCTTGAAGTGATTCTGCTTGCATGCATAAATCTATGCGCATTTGTTTATTATGATCTTCTTCGCCTTTTTGTTTTTCAAAATATTCACGTTTTAAGCCAAAGAAATCGTCACAAGCTTTACGGAATCGACCATAAATCTCATTATTGTTCTTTCTTGGAGCAAAACCTATCGTTTTCCAAACCTTTTGTGATTCAACTATTTCATTAGTTCTATCAGACCATTCTTTAGCCGATAGTGCTGTTTCTGGCAATAAACATTCTATTTTTTCGCAAATAGCCGTTTTTGCATCAAGATTTGTTTTTTCTTGTTCTTTTATCGTTGTAAAATAATCTTGGTGACGTTTATTTATTTGTGTTGTTACACTTTTGAAACGTTCCCAAAGTTCATTTTTCTTTTCGGTTACTACTGGACCAATTTCTCTCCATTGCTCGTGCAATTTTTGTAATTCAACAAATGCCTTTACTACAGATTGCTCTAAAATTAGATTTTCAGCCTTCTCACAAATTTCTATTTTCGCTTCTAAATTTCGTTTTAAATCTAAATCGCGTAAATCGTTGTTTATTTTTACAAAATCATAAAATTTACTAACATTATGATGATAGCTTTCCCATATATTTTTGGTTTCTTGTTGAGGAACCATTCCAATCAAACGCCAACGTTGTTGAATTTCTTTAAACTCGCTAAATGTTTTATTTACCGATTCTTTGCTATTCACCAATTCTTTTAATTCTTCGATTAAAGCCCAACGTTTTTTTAAATTTTCATTGCGTTCTTTTTCTATATTCTCATTAAGAAGTGACTTTTGCTCTTTATATTTTTTATAGTTCTCTTTAAATTTCATTTCCAAAGAATCCTCATATAAGAAATCCTCAGTTTTACCACCTGCCTCAAGGAAAGATGCTAATTTTGCATCCGATTCAATTCTATGAAGTTTATAAAAACAAGCTTTTACTTCTTCAACATCAGTTTTAACATCAAGAACTTTACCTGTCGAAATTAATTTTTCTAATTGTTCAACTAATTGTTCTTTATCAAATTGAGTATAATCAATTTGAACATGTTCTGCATTATCTATTGGTGTAAATTCAAAAAACTCTGATTCCTCTTTAACAGGAATTTCAACTTGAGTTTTTTCTAAAATTGAATCTTTCACTACAGGTGTAACAGATTCATTTTCTACACTATTATCCAAGGTGTCATTTGATTTGTAATCCTCGGTATTTTCCATGATATTGAATATTAAATTGTATCAACTAAAAGCATTATAGTACGCTAAACGTCCCACAAATATAGATTATTTCATTTATATAACTCGTTAATTGAAGTATTTTTTAATTTTCATATTAGTTAAAGCCTTTTTACCTTATTAATAAGAGCTGATTAAACATTAAATTATGAAATAAGGACTAGAAATTGATGAAACATTTTATCGTTTTACTATTCCAAAATATATAATTTTACGTAGGTTTGCAGTTACAAACAATTAATACAGAAATTTGAAAAAAGCATTATTACTTTACCCTATTATTATATTTCTTTTAGGGTTATTACAAATTAATACAGCCAAAGCTCAAGAGGAATTTATGGTTTACGGAACTATCAAAATTCAAGGAGAGAAACCAGATAGTACTATAATAACGATTGAATCGGATAAACGACCATACGGAAGAACTATTATATTAGATAGCACAGGGGAATTTAAAATTTGGCTTGCTTATTCGAAAGAATATATAATTAACTTCAAAAAAGCTGGATTTCAAATTGTACCAATAGCCGTTTCCACAAAACTACCAGAAGATGTTAAAAAATGTTGTTTCACACCATTTGATTTATCTTTTCATTTATTTAAGCCCGATGGTAAACATGATACTTTGTTTCGAAAACCAATTGTCACAATACGATATGAGACGAAACTAAAAAGTTATTTCTATTCTCTCGACATGGATTACTATATACAGAAGATGTATATAAAATCGGAAACCGATCGAAATCGAAAATTAAATGATCAAGCCTATATAGCAAAGCATAAAGATTCGCTTGAAGTTGAACGAAAATATAATAGTTTAATAAATAGTGGAAATCTTTATTATTCAATGCATCAATTTGCGATGGCAAAACAAATGTTTAAAAAAGCACAAGAACTTAAACCAAGTAGAAAATATCCATCATATAAATTAGAGGATATCGAAACACAGGTACTCATCTTTAATAAAGTTAAAGATTCATTACCTCAAAATGCAGATTCAATAATTGCTGCTGTAATTGCAGAAAAGCAAGAGCAAAAAAAACAAATAGAATATAAACGAAAATCGCCCGAAGAAATTGAGGACATTTTCAAACATGACTTAATAAAACAAATTCAAAGTGAAACTGAGAATCAAAAAGAGTTAGCCAAACGACTACGCTTTGTCCAAAATGAAGTCATCAATAAAAAAGATGAACCAGCAAAAATTGATTCGACAAAAAACATTGTCAAAATTGACAGTATAAAAAAAGATTCTGCAATTGTTCAAGCAATAAAAAAGGATGCTGTAATACACGACACAATCATTCCTGAGAATCAGCCAATAGCTAAAATCATTAACGATTCATCGATTGTTGCTAAAAATGATAGTTTACCTCTTATTAAAGCTAAAGATTCAATAGTTCAACCGAAACCGGCTTTAGATACAGTCAAAAAAGTAGTAGATAAACAAGAGGTTAAAGAACCAATTATAAAATCCAATACACCTCAAAACATTCCTTTTAATAAAGTTGCGTACCAAGATTCCCTACTAAAACGATATCCAAATGAGCGAACAGTAGAAGAAATTAACGAACCATATAAAAAGTTAACCAAAGTTATTATCAACAGAGACAGTACTGTTAATATATATTTAAAGGTTGAACATAAATGGGGTGGTATTTTCTTTTTTAAAGATAATACGCCATACCCTCTTGAGAATATTAGTAAATCGTATTTTGAAGTAGAAACAAAATTACTTTCGGAAAAAGAGTATCATAAAATTACACCAAAACAAGAACATAAAACTGGTGTAAAAACACAAGCGAAACCTACTCCAGTAAAAAAAGGTTCAAAAACCGGTAAAAAATAATTCAATGCTAGAAATAATCGTATTTCAAAGCACCAACATATTTAGTTTTTTTTACATTTGCAAGACATAGAATTTTAAATTTATTAAAACAGTTTAAATGAAAAAGATACTTACAAAATGGCTATGCATCACTTTAGTAGCATTTTTACCAACTGCAGTTATGTCACAAGATTGTGTTGACTATCACAAAGCTAATTGCAAACCACCTCAAACGAGTGCAAATTATAGTACAGATCAAGCTTCTCGTAGCGGATTATTAATGAAAGGTCAAAGTTCTGAATTCAGATTAACCTTTTATCAAGGTAGAGATTATCGCATTACAATTTGTAGCGAGGCTCCACTAGGAGAAAAAATTCAATATCAAATAATCGACTGGGAAGATCAGTCAGTTTTATATGACAATAAAGAATTTAATTACGAAAAGAATTTTGAATTTTCGGTATTAATTACACGTAATGTAAAGATAGTTGTTTCGGTTCCAGCAGACGACAAAACATTAAAAACAAATACGATTGGGTTTAAACCAAAACCTACTCAAATGGGTTGTGTTGGTGTATTAATTGAATCGATGATTACACCTAAAAAAGGATTCTAAAACTCTCATAATCAAAACTAAAACGGGAAATATTCATTATTATCCCGTTTTTTTTATCTAAAAATTCTACATGTGTGATACATTTTTACCCATAGTATGAATCAAATGTATACTCAAATCTTCTAATTATGTAATAGATTTGTTTCATTAAAAAGTTTCTCTAATTGAGTCTTTTTAGTATTAAAGAATATTTCAAAAACACTCAAATATGGAGTAAGGGTTTTAAGTTTTGAAGTTGTCTTTAATTAAGTGTAGTAACATCTTTAATTATATTATAAAATTTTCTTATTTAATAAATTCATAATTAAAATTTAGAAACGTATGGGAACCTTCTTTACAAAAACAATGAGATCACTAATATTTGGGATGCTACTGCTAGTATCCGGGCAAATATTTGCTGGTGCGCCGACGTGGTCGAGAGTAGATTATACTAATTCGACGACATTTGTTGGAATCGTAAAAATCATCCAATTCACACCTACTTTTGGGTACACTCCTGCAGTTGGAGATTATATTGGAGCATTTGTTGGAACTGAATGCCGCATGGTAACTCAGATTTTTGCAAATGGTACTGATTTATATGTTTCATCAGTTATTCAAGGTGGAGACAATTGTGCTCCAAATGAACCAAACTGTACAGCAGGAGGTTCGGAAACAGTAACGTTCCGATTATGGAGCAATACTGCAAATAAAGAATATCCTAATATAAAAGGAGATACAATAACCTATCCTGGTAGCAATATTGGTAGTACAACCCCATACGAAATAGGAAGACCAAAAACAGCTAAAGACTTATTAACATTATCGGTAACTGGAGCAACATTAAATCCATCATTCTTACCTAATACTGCTACGAATGCATACTCAGCAACAGTTACAACTATTCCTGCACTATCTGATTACAAATACACATCAAGTCCAAAATCAACCGTATCGATTGTAAATGCAACGTCATTAACAGGAACTGCGGCAGAAGCAACAGCTAAAATAACAGTAACAGCCGAAGATGGTAGTAAAAAAGAATACTCCATTGTTTATTCATCGGCTTGTTCTCTTTCATCAACCTTACCTACAATAACACCATCAACTGCAACAATATGTAAAGGAAAATCTACATCACTTACAGCATCAGGAGCAGGAACTACATTTACATGGTATGCTAATGCTATATCAACAACTGCTTTAGCAACAACTGCAGCTTATTCAATTACTCCAACAGCTACAACTACTCTATTTGTAACGCAATCGACATCTTCAGTTTGTGTTAGTCCTAGAGCTTCTGTAACAGTTACAGTAAATTCTGCACCAAGTATCACAGCAACGACATCGTCAAATGCAATATGTATTGGTTCAACTGCAACTATTTCTGTTGAAGGTGGAACTTCATACTTATGGGATAATAATATTGGAACAGTAACGTCAAAAGCTATTACACCGACAATAAGTACAACATATAATGTAACAGGTACAGATGCTAATTCATGTACAAATACAGCTTCGGTAACTGTAACAGTAAATACATTACCTACAATTATAGCTTCAGTAACTCCAACAGTAATATGTTCAGGAGCGACAGCAACACTTGCTGTTACAGGAGCTTCTTCATATTCATGGAATAATGGAATTGGATCTGCGACATCAAAAGCAATCAATCCTACAGTAACTACATCTTATATAGTAACAGGTACAAATGCCAATGGATGTTTAAACACTGCATCTACAACTTTAAAAGTTAATGCATCGCCTGCAATATATGCAACAGCTGTACCATCAATTATATGTACAGGTTCAACTGCAACACTTGCTGTAACAGGAGCTTCTTCATATTTTTGGAATAATGCAGTTGGAACATCTTTAACAAAAGCAGTAAATCCTACAGTAACTACAAATTATGCTGTTACAGGAACAGATGCTAATGGCTGTACGAATACTGCATCAACAATTGTTACGGTAAATGCTTTACCAACAATTACAGCATCTGCTAATCCATCAGCAATTTGTATTGGAAATTCAGCAACAATTTCAGCTTTAGGTGCAACAACATTAACTTGGAATAATGGTATTGGAGTTGCAACTTCAAAATCAGTATCACCTACGGCAACAACAACATATTCGGTAACAGGAACAGATGTTAATGGTTGTTCTAATACAGGTTCAACTCAAGTAACGGTTAATGAATTACCAACAATTGCTTTAACAGCAACACCAACAGCAATATGTTCAGGTTCAAGTTCTGCATTATTAGCAGCTGGAGCTGTAAATTATATTTGGGATAATGGTCTTAAAGCAGGAGCTACTCAAACAGTATCTCCATTAGCAAATACTATTTATAATGTCACAGGTACAGATGGAAACGGATGTTCAGCTTCAAATAAAGTTGAAATAGCAGTTACAACACCTACAGTACCTAATGTAGCAGACGTAAATGCTCCAGTAAATACAACACCAATACCAAGCTTAACAGCTACAGGGACTTTAACTTTAGTTAAATGGTATGACGAAACGGGTGCTACATTATTATATACAGGCCCAACATTCACACCAAATATCGCTTCTCCAGCACTAGCTACAACACTTAAATATAAAGTTACAAACACTGTAAATACATGTGAGAGTGCAAGTTCAACTGTTATATTAGCATTTACAACATGTACAGTAACAGCACCTTCAGTTGACATAGCATCGCAATCAGTTTGTAAAGGAACAGCATTCTCTGCGTTTACTGCAACAGTAACAGGTACTTCGGTACAATGGTATAATGCAACAAGTACTACTCCAATAGCAACAACCGCAGCATTTACGCCTCAAGTATCAGGAGACTATTACGTTTCACAAACAAATGTATGTGAAGGTGCTAAGACAAAAGTAACTGCAACAATCGATTCATTGCCAATAGTAGCTATTTCTGCTAATCCAACATCAATTTGCTCAGGAAAATCTACATCACTAACAGCAAGTGGAGCAAGTACATATACTTGGGATAATAATTTAACTTCAGGTACAACTAAATCGGTTTCAATTACAGCAACTACAATATTCAATGTAACAGGTACAGATTCTAAAGGTTGTAAGGCTTCTAATAAAATTGAGATTACAGTTACAACACCAACTCAACCAACAGTTGATAAATCAAATGTAACAGTTTCAGTTAATACAACTCCAATTCCTACATTACAAGCTAATGGAACATTAGTAAAATGGTATGATGCAACTACTGGAAATTATTTAGTAACAGGACCTTCATTTACACCAACAATCCAATCTCCTGCAACACCAACATACTTTACATATAATGTAACTAATACAGTAAATGGATGCGAAAGTACCACGAAACAAGTAATACTTGCATTTACATCTTGTACGGTAACTGCACCGAATGTAGACAAAACAGCACAATCAGTTTGTTCTGGGTCAGCATTTACAGCATTCACAGCTACATCAGGCACATCAATTAAATGGTACAATGCAGCCAGCTCAACACCTATTTCAACTTCTGCAGCATTTACACCTCAAGTAGAAGGCGATTATTATGTAACGCAAACCGATGTTTGTGAAGGAGCTAAAACTAAAGTAACTGCAACTATCTATGCATTACCAACCGTAACATTAGCAAGCAATAATTCTATAATCTGTGCTGGAACTTCAGCAACATTAACTGCAAGTGGAGCAACATCGTATGTTTGGGATAACAACTTAACAGCTGGTAATTCAAACACAGTTTCTCCAAAAGCAAATACTACATATTCAATTACAGGAACAGATGCAAATAAATGTATTGCAACGAGCCAAATTGACATCACAGTAAACACACCAGCTCTTCCAACAGTTACTGATGTAACTGCACCAGTAAATACAACTCCAATTCCTACTTTAACAGCAAAAGGAACGTTAGTTAAATGGTATGATGTTGCTGGTAAATATTTATTTACAGGATTAAATTATACTCCTTCAGTTGTTTCAACAAAAGACACAACATTTAAATTTACTGTAACAAATACAGAAAATTCATGTGAAAGTACTTCGAAAACAGTATCATTAACATTTAGTGCATGTTCAGTAGTAG
>Ga0302286_10002170_pt1 | contig 13816 bp, 13 predicted proteins | sample III_Fen_E2_3_FD_198765 | JGI IMG/M metagenome (GOLD analysis project Ga0302286, IMG submission 198765) | Peat permafrost microbial communities from Stordalen Mire near Abisko, Sweden - III_Fen_E2_3 | ecosystem: Environmental > Terrestrial > Soil > Wetlands > Permafrost | place: Sweden: Abisko...
ATGGGGGCTTAAGAGTGCGTCAAAGAAACGATTTGACATAAAAATAAATGATAGAAACTACGTCTTTAAGCCCCCATTTGGGGGTTGGGGGTCACATTTAAAACATATCATTAAATAATATTGATTATATACAAGCACCTAACAATCCTATATTCCTTTTGTTCAGACCCGCTATGCGTGTTCGTTTTAGTGCTAAGAAGCTTTTTCTTTCTGATTGATTCTCTTATTTCTGAAATAATTTACTGAATAAACCCACATTCAAAGCCTATCATAGCAAGCCAACAGCGTATAATACTACTAATAAGCACATTAATAGTTCTCCAACAGCGCTACTTAGTGGTTTTTCATTTCTTCAAGCCACCTTGACGTTTCTTCAAGCCACCTTGACGTTTCTTCCAGCCACCTTGACGTTTCTTCAAGCCACCTTGACGTTTCTTCCAGCTACCTTGACGTTTCTTCAAGCCACCTTGACGTTTCTTCCAGCCACCTTGACGTTTCTTCCAGCTACCTTGACGTTTCTTCCAGCTACCTTGACGTTTCTTCCAGCCACCTTGACGTTTCTTCCAGCTACCTTGACGTTTCTTCCAGCTACCTTGACGTTTCTTCCAGCCACCTTGACGTTTCTTCCAGCTACCTTGACGTTTTGTCCAGCCACTATTTCATTTCATCAAGGTACTATGTAGACTTGAAAAAGTACTAAGCCGTTTTAAAATTACACTATGTAGCGCTGAAAATGCATTACCTTATGTCATCCTTGCACTAACTCATCTTATCCTTGTAGATTGTAGCAACAGCTATATGCCCGCACGAAACATCTATCCACTACAAAAATAAAACTATATATACCGATAACTTCTACACATACTAAGCCCCCAAATAAATAAGTATTTTTAATCTAAATTTCAAAATAAACATAATTATTGTTGCATAAGTTAATTAGAGTTTGTACTTTTGGAGTGCTAAAAAATGAGTTAGACAAAAATAAGTACTTATAAAGTATAACTGTGCGTAACTCTATTTCGCATATACTGCTTAATAGAGGAATATGCGTAGTGGAATTGAGTATATATACGTGTTAGCAGCAAGTTTAAAAAATAAAAAACAACATGAAGCAGAACCTAGACAAATATCAAATCGAATCAGAGCAAGAGAAAACTTTATGGAGTGATTGCCTTTTTGTATTTGACAGTTCATCTCTATTAAATTTTTACAACTATTCAGTTGATACAAGGAAAAACATATTTGACACAACTCTAAAAGTAATTAAAGAAAGACTTTGGATTCCACAACATGTTGAATTTGAATTTTTAAAAAATAGAGAAACTACTTTTAAAAAACCTATTTCAAAATATCAACAATTATTGACAGAACACCTTGTAAAAATTGATGAACAATTTAAACAACTAAGAAATAAGTCAAAGAAAGAGAATATGCATCCATATATTTCAGACATTGTTTTTAGTGATTTTGATATTGAACTTGATAAATTTAAGGAAAAACTAAAAAAAGAAATAAACGAAAGAATTAGTGAGATTGAAAAATTAAGTGAGATTGATGATGTTTTATTGGCATTCGATAAATATTTTAAAGTAGGCAAAGAATTTAATTATCAGCAACTAACTGAAATTGCTAAAGAAGGAGAGTTTAGATATAAATATTCAATACCACCGGGATATAAAGATTTAGATGAAAAATCTGGATTCCAAATTTTTGGAGATTTGATAATCTGGAAGCAAATAATTGAATATGCGAAAGCAATAAATAAACCCATCATATTAATTACAGACGATGTTAAAGAAGATTGGTGGCATCTAAAAAAAAGAGGTGAACCGGAACGACCTCGTGAAGAACTAATTGATGAAATTGAGTTTCATGCAAATGTGCCATTCTGGATGTATACTACGATTCAGTTCTTGGAAAAATCGAAAAAACACTTGGATTCAAAGATTAAAGAGAATTCAATTATGGAAGTACGTAATACAACTTTGCACTATTACGGTTATAGAGCTGAAGAAGCATTCACAAAATGGGCGATATCTGAATTTAAAGGCAAAGGAGAAATAATACATCCTGATAATCAAAGAGATTCTGGCATTGATTTAGTTTTGCAACATGAAACTGATTTAGTTGGCTTTGAAATTAGATTTTTTCGCAATCAGGCTGACCATTACATGAGATATAGACTTAGAAGAACTATTGAAAATTTCCAAAGAAGGAAGATATATGAAAAGTACAAAAGTCTATACATTGTGATTATTACTGAAAGTGAAGATTCTGCGTTGATGGCTAAAGCAGAAATTGAAAATGATGAAAAGCAACTATTTTTGTTTGAAGATGACTCTTTTGCTTTGGATTATATTTATGGATACCTTGATGAAGATGACTTCATTAAGATTTAAAGTCAATATTTTATATAGGAGAGAAACAATCAAGTAAATTGACAGATATGAATTACGAACAAATAATTGATGAAATATTGTTCTTTGCTATACAGCAAAATGAAAAAGAGAATAACGGTAACTATATAGTGAATATCAATTCATTAATACGGCACTTTAGTAATAAATTTCCAGACTTAGACCCTCGTCCGATTCAAGACATGATTAATGAAATAGACGCAAGAGGCTGGTTAATTCAAAGAAATTCATTGACACTCGTTTTTGACCCTGCTACATTTGAATAAAAAAACCTGCATATTATTTTGACAATTAAATACAATTTAAAATGGCATTAATTTCTTTTTATAATGTTCAAAACGATAGAAAATCGACTTTTATAAATAGTCCTGAATCAGGTATGGGGTTTCAATTGGCCGACGTTGATAATAATAATTATATGTACGGAGTCAAATCAAGACAAGTAATTATTTCGAATTGTGAGTTTATACTTGAATTCGAGAGTTTCAATAATATACCATTATTATTAGATTTAGACAAATTTAGGTCTAGAAGCGAAAAGTTTTTTCAGTATACAAAATTGAGTATTAAGTTGAATTCAAGATATATAATACCAACAAATTTAAATCAAAATTATCCTCTATATGTATATTACACAGAACCTGGAGAAGAATTTATTAGATTGTCTGCATTTAAAAATGACAAACGAATTGGTGAAGATGGTAGTGTCATTGGAGGAACATACGCAACAACTCCTAACGATATGAATGTAACTCCAAGCGGACTTGCAGCAGTTGGTCGTTATGCATTACCGAATAGGCTACCAGCAAAATTTGTTTTTAAAATAACCCCTCCTCCATCTACCCCAATTTATTTTGGGACAGTTACACCAAATTATGGATTGTGTGGAGGTGGCGTGGAAGTTTTCTTTCCAAATCCACTTCCAAAGGGAAGTGCCAAATTTATAACTGAGATTCCTATTAAATAACAAGCAAAACATTAAACATATAAATAGAAATGCAAGCATTTTTGTTTAGAATAAAAAAAGGAAAAACAAAAGAGGTTCTTGAATTTTACAGAGAGAATTTTAGTTCAGTATTTAGTGTAAATGGTTGAAAACATATATACTAAGACATGACAGTGAACACTATGAACCGAAATTTACTTATATTATAAAAAAACATCAATGACAAAACTAATAAGTTTTATAGCTGGACTAATAACCTTGTTGGGAGGATTTCATGTCTATATGAATCTAACCCAAAAAGAAAACGTTTCTTTTGAGCAGAGCATAAAGATATTAAAAGACAATTTTTATAATCAACCACTTAAAACGATTTGTGTCATTCTTGGTATTTTTCTAATTAGTTTAATTGTTTCCTTGATTTTAGACAAAATATTTAAGTATATTGCTTTTCGAGAAAGAAAAAGAGAGAATGAAATTCAATCTTCAATCGATGACTATACTACTCGACAAAGTAACAAAGAAATTTTAGAAGACAGAATACTTGATAAAGAAGTTACTTACCTTGAATCGAGAAAAAACCCATGGTCAAGAATAAATCCTGAGTTTGATAAAATAATAGTTAGAGATATATGTGATAAGTCATTCCCTTATATAGGAAATTGGTTTAAACAAGAAACATTCGATTTAACTAAGGAAGGTATTGAATTTTTTAATGGAAGTAACACTATTGGATTTGACTTGTTATTTGACGAAGAAAATCATTGGGATGTTTTTCATAACGAAGAAAAAATAAAAAGCGGAAAATTCAGTAAAGCTCATAAAGCTTTTTGTATTGATTTTTTACCATACGAAAATATCTTACATGTAGACTGGGGACATGATGATTACAATGGTTGTATAACTATTTTCTGTCCATTCATGTACAAAAAAAATACCGTGAAACACCCATTTAAAGAAATTAGATACTATGTTGAAGGATACGGAAACTTCTTAACTAGATTGGAGAATGCTGAAAGGAGAAACTTTAAACCGTATTTTTGGCACATGAAACATAAATTCATATCAGTTCCATTAATGCGATTAATGCGAAAGTTTAGAAAGAACAAATAAAATACTACTGCTAACACCAGCTCGGTCGTTAGGCTACATTCAAAAAAAATGGAAAGGACTCCGAATTGCAAATGTCTTCTTTGCTTAAAAGAAAAGTCGACCAAGAAAAACTCGCATATAATTCCGAGATTTATGGTAAAAACAATTTTTGAGAACTCTCCTCAAAGAAAAGCATTCATTTGGGATACCTCTTCATTAAAAAACAAAACCGAAACATGCCAAGACAGTGCAAAAGAAGATTATATTCTTTGTCCAAGTTGTGAAAAGTATTTTGAAGTATTAGAAACATATGTTTCTGAGTTTTTACACAAAAGAATTTTACACAAAAAATACAGTGATAATTTCAGTTTTGATTCACAAGGACAAATAAATTTTATTCGTTGCTTAAAACTAAATCTATTGGTTTCGAAATTATTTTTCATATCAATTTTTTGGAGATGTAGTATTACACAAAAAAAACCATTTAATGTTTTTCATATTGATGAAGAAGAAGTTTTAAGAGTTAAACTCTTAAAATTCAAAGTAAATAAGATTCAAGAATTGTTAAATATAAATTCCGTAGAATTTAATGACGAAAATGAAATAATTGTCATTAAATCAACCAATTTATTTGAGCAGTCGAAAAACTTTATTTATGCACAAAAAGCTCAAACGCAAGATTATGGGATTGTTATGAACGAGTACATTGTTTATCTGCTTTTTGACGAAACACCAATGAAGAATATATTTGAGAAATTCAAAAATAACACCAAAGAAGAATTCAAAGTAATATTGGTAAACGACAGTACTTGGACCGAATTAAAGAATGTTATAATTGAAGATTTAATTACTGACACAATCAAGAAAAAGACAAATGAACGATAGCCTAGGTCGTTAGCAGTAAGTTTAGAAAAGAAATCCCTATAATCATATACACGAAAAAATGAAAAATAAAAATTTGTTAGCATCTGTTGCTGTATTTGGAGAATTATATAATAGTGAGAAATACACTGGAATTTCCTCAGTTATTGCTGAATTTATTAAAGCAGCAGTTGTTTATGAAAATAAGTATTGTCAGAGTTCATTAGAAATTACAAGATTATTAGAAAAGGTATACGACTTCAAAATACCGGAATCAGTCATTAGAACCGTTTTAATAACGAACTTAAAAGCAGTTGTTGAGGTAAAGAAAAGTGCATTTCATTTCAATAAATCAATTGAATCTGAATATAAAGGCTTTAGCAAAGAAATTGAAGAGAAAAATAAATATCAGAATCTGATATTTAACGACTTGATAAAATATGTTTCTGATAAAGATAAAAAAGTGATACTTGATTCAGAGAAAGAAGAGCTATTTCATAATTTTAATCATTTCCTTTTTGATAATGGTGCATTAGAAAAATATTCGAATCATATTAGTGCGTTTATTATTCAAAACGAAAACAAAACAGATTTTCTAAATTGTTTAAATTCAATAAGAGAAGGTCTAATTCTTTATCAAGGAATAAAATACACATCTGATATAAGTGATTTGGGTAAATGGGATACAGATCTTGTAATATATTTAAATACTGAATATCTATTTAACGCATTAGGTTATAACGGTCTTTTATTTAAGGAGATATTTGATGATTTTTACAAATTAGTTACCGAGATTAATAGTATTAGTGTTGAACAAAATAAGGAAGCTAAAATAAGTCTAAGATTTTTTTCTGAGACTCAAAATGAAATAGATGATTTTTTTGCTATGGCTGAATCAATTAAAAGAGGTTACAAACGCCTTGAACCATGGAGATCAGCAATGAAGACTATTGTAAATAGTTGTAGAAATGCAAGCGATGTTGAAGCCAAAAGAGTTAGTTTCTATCTAGATTTAGAATCACTGGGAATTATTCTTGAAGATATTGAGTTTAATGCTATGGAACATCCAGCGTTCAACGTTGAAGATGAGTCAGTATTAGAAGAACTCAATAAAATATCCAAGGAAAGAAAAAAGGAATTTGATAAGGTTGCTTGTAGGCAATTCTTCAAGATATTTAATAAAATTAATCTCTTAAGAATAGGTAATAGTAAAAAACCATTTGAAAAAATAGGACACATATTTATTACAGAGAGTGGTCTTGCAAAATATCTTGGACATAACAATCTCGTCAAATTTAATGACCATGACACTTCATTTGCGAAAGATATTGACTTTGTAACATCAAGATTTTGGTTTAAACTAAAGAAAGGTTTTTCTGAGAAAAATGCTTTGCCTAAATCTTTTGATGTCTTGACGAAATCAAGAATTATTTTATCATCTCATATAAATAATTCTATATCGAATGAATATCAAAAATTAGTAAAAGAAACCGATGATGGAAAATTGACTAAGGATGAATCTCTTGCAAGAAGTTATTCATTACGAGAAAAACCAAACAAACCAGAGGATATAACAAAAATTAATATTGACAGCACTTTTGATTTTTTAAATAATGAGGATTATTTTGAAGAAGTTTATCGAGAAAAGGAAAGAAAAGAAGAACTGTTAAAGACAACTCAAAAAATGAACGAGGAGCTTCAAGCTGAGATAAATAGAAGAGATGAATTAGATAGAAAAAAAGAATTTGAAGAAATTCAGCTAAATTATAATTTAAGAAAAGAATCATATATCAATGATAATTGGAAAAACACAAAAAAAAGAAACTGGAAAGATTTAAGATGGTTGATTTTTGTCATTTTATTAAACATTATTTTAGTTGTTTCTGCAACAATATTAACGTCTTCGACAAGGTTGAAAAATTGGGTTAGTGAATTTGGTATTTTCCAAATAATAACTATAATTCTTTATGCAATTATAATTGTTTTTGACGTAATTGGAAGTAAGTATCTTTTCAATAAAGACAATTTCAAGAATGGTTGGAATTGGTTTATAATTATAATTCGTAAAAAATCTTATTCACAATTTGAACTCGAAACTAAATTGTATTTTAACAACGAATTTACCATGAAAGAAAACTAAATAAAACCTACTGCTAACACACGCTCTTAGGTTTGCACTGTAATTAGAATTTTGAGAGGCGAGGTTGATTTTTTACTTTTATCGATAAAAAAGCAAGAAATTACCGAGTACGCCCAACAAAAGATAACACGCAATCATCATACCCTTTGATGGTTGCATGTTTTTTATACCCCAGTCCATTACATTTTTATACGATTTAGTATACAAAAAATAGCGATGTCCAAAAATTAATTTAATCACACTTTCAAGACTCTGAAAAACAGAAAATTAAAAAATCAGATGTCCAAAATTAATTTACTGAAAATTTGGTGAAGATTGTTCTGAATATTTATATTTGCAGCAAAAATTAACCAATTGTAAAACCCGTCTGAAAGTTTACGAAGACATAGAGCTAACCCGCTATGCAAGAAAAAATAAAAAACTACCTGAACCGACCATTCCCGTTGTTTTTATCATACCGACAAGGGAGAATCTATTTTATTGTACTGATAATTATCTTTGCATTTTTTTTGAATGTATTTCAGCCTTTTGGTCTTACTAACTGGCATGCCTTTCACAAGAGTTTGTTTTTAAACGCCTACAGTCTGATTTATGTTGGTACCTATGCCGCCGTATATATTGTTTATTCCTCCCTACGCCCGGCATATTTTTGTCGCAGAAGCTGGACCATCCGCAGAGAACTGCATATCCTAAGCATTTACATTCCCCTTACGGCTTTCAACAGTTGGACTTTTACCGATTTATATGTAGAAGAAATAGATTTTAGCCTCAGTTTATTTTTAGCCTTACAGTTTTATAATAGCATTGTAAGTATTGGTACCTTTCTGGGCTTTGGCTATTTTGTTTCTACCAGGCTAACGCCTGACAAACAAATAAGTCCGGCAGCACTTCAGGCTTCAGGGAGTATAATAAACTACAAAAACATAGTAGATGTAACCGAACAGCTAACACGGGTATCTCCTCCCCCATCCGAAACAACAGGATTTATTACTATAAAAAGAGAGCAGGTAGATGTAAGCACCATACTCTTTGCCGAATCCGGGCGTAACACCTTACATCTTTACATACTTCAGGGTAAAAGAGTTAAGCTGCTAAAAAAGATCATGACGCTGAAAGCCTTTGCAGAACTTGTAGACGGATATCCGTATATGAAACGTTGCAATATTTCGTTTATAGTCAATATAAACCAAATAGAATTGTGGAGCGGTACATCGTCCAAAATGATACTCTACCTAAAAGACTGCAACCACATCGTTCCGGTTTCGGAAACGTACACCCCCTGTTTTAAAGACATAATAGATGAACTGAGAATAACGAAGAAAGAAGTTAGCAGTTGATAGTTGATAGTTGATAGTTGACAGTTGGTAGTTGGTAGTTAGCAGTAAGCGGTAAGCGGTAAGCAGTAAGCGGTAAGCGGTAAGCAAATTACCCATTAATCATTTTTCATTCTCCATTTATCATTAACCATTTATCATTAACCATTTATCATTAACCATTTATCATTAACCATTTACCATTAATAATTAAAGTCATCCTTGTTTTACCGGAAAGTGTCCCGAAAATCAGGAAAGTGTCCCTACCTCTGTTTCAAACCGAAAATTCGGATAGTATCTTTGACCCGTCGATAAGAGACTAAATGATTTTCAATTACATAACAAAAAAGAAATGAGTATGGGCACAGGAACAAGAATCCCCCGCAGTATTAATGAGTTCGGCACTTATATTGGTTCAACCAATGTTTATCTCAGTACCGGAGATCCGGAAAACAATGGACAAAGACTTGGACTTTCAGCTGATGAGATGGCAAAATGGAAAACATTTGAAACAGATTTTTCTCCATTACTTTTGATGTACAACGATGTAACCAATAGCAGGACACGGGCTATTCGTAACAATCTGATTGAAATTATTGATAAAGCAATTGCGTATGATCAGGCAAATCATATTTTAGACCGCATTGCAGCATCTCCAAATGCGACAGTGTATGATTTGGGTGCATTTAATATCAATGGCGGCGTACCATCCAAAACTACCCGCAGCAGATCTATTACGGTTATTAAGGAACCGGTTTCAGTTACTTTCCAACAACTGGGTGGAGCTATTATAGCCATAAAATGTTACAGTACTTCAGGTGCACGAGCAGCTATATTTGGCGAAGCTGATAGTGTTCAATACCTTTTTAAAACAGGTACCGTTCCTCCTACTTCGACAAATGAAGACGGATTAAAATCAGGTCTTTCTACAAAAGGATCGTTTAATCTAGAATTAAATCCTGAATATAAAGGAAAGTATCTTTATATTTTCTTCCGTTGGTACAATACCAAACATTCCGAGATGTCAGGTCCCTGGAGTGAATTACAGACAACTATGATCATGTAGACTTCCGAAAGTACGGTGTCTTTGTAACAAAAAAGTAATGCAATTATCGATTAAACGGTAATTGCATTATTTTTTTATATGATTCCTCACTTGAACCCGCTGAGTGTAGCGTATAATGTTTGGCTTAGTCTCCAGACTTCGTCAAGTTAGAAGCAAGGCTCTGCCTTGCATATTGAAATGTACTATTAAAAGCCGGAGCTTTTATTTTAGCACGACATAGTCTGGAGACTGCGCCGAACAGAGGGCTTTAGGTAATAATCCATTATTATAGCTAATGCTAAAAAAAATATGCCATCAGCTCCTATCATTTCAAAATAATAGAACAATTTCTTCGAAAATCCATAGGTGATTCTCCTTTTAATTTTTTGAATGTACGATTAAAGTGTGGTACATCTTCAAAACCAACAGCAAAACAAATATCTGAAATAGACATCATAGTCTCTTTGAGCATTACACATGAACTATTAATTCTGTACTCATTCAAATCTGTAAAAAAAGATTTACCTTTCATTTTTTTATAAAATGAACAGAATGAGGAATTATTCATTCCCACATATTTAGCTACTTCTTCAAGTGATATTTTTTGTTGATAATTATTTACAATATATCTTGATATACTTTGCATCTTAATTGTGCCTTTATTCTGTTTTTTAAGAGTTCCTACAACACTTGTCTCCTTGGATAATCCTATTATGACGAAAATTCTTATAAGCGATAATAATCTTTCAATATCGCTCTGAGAAACCATATCAGTCATTATTTCTTGTATTCTTAATTGAGTGTTACCCTCAAATTTTATCGCTTGCTTTATGCGGCATATCTCTTTAATATAGTTTGATGTCTCCGGAAAAATTGAGTCAATGCTTTCTAAAAAAACACTTGAAAAAATTATCGTGATATTTTCAATTTTACCTTCTTTATCATGATCATATTCATCAAAATACCATCCATGGGGCATATTTGGAGGTAGAAATACAACTTCGCCTGATGAGAAAAATTCTGTCAGATCACCCACTATTCGAGTTCCACTGCCTGTAATAACATAAGACAATTCAAACTCAAGACTCTGATGTAGTGTAATCTGCTCATTATATACAATATGTACGTGGTCAAAATAGAAAGATTTATTATTTTCGATTTCAACGGGGCAATATTTCATTTTTTCACTCATAATACCATCAAATTCTTATTCATGTTACAAATATACAACAACGATTAATCAAAATACAACAAATACATGTAAATTTAATCCACTACATTTGTCGAATACTAAAGTTAGTGTCAATACAACACCCTTTTATCAAATGAAAGCATGTATAAAAACAAGTAGCATTAGAATTATCACCATTTTATATAGAATCCAACTACCAACATAAAAAACACAATCACCGTTTAACTTATCAAATAACATGATTTCTCAAATCAATAAAATATCAGAAAAAATGAATACAAAAATCGTTCAGTCAACAAATTTCTCAGACACTAAAAATCATTATGCTATTTTGGATGGATTGCGTGGTGTAGCTGCAATAATAGTCGTCTCATTTCATATTCTTGAAACATTTACTCAGGGTGATCATTCAAAACAAATTATTAATCATGGCTATTTGGCAGTTGATTTTTTCTTTGTTCTATCAGGTTTTGTAATAGGCTATGCTTACGACGATCGTTGGGGGAAAATGACTTTAGGCGGATTCTTCAAACGACGTTTAATTCGTCTTCACCCAATGATTATCATTGGTATGCTCATTGGTGCAGTTACTTTTTATTTTCAGGATTCTACATTCTTTCCTTTCATTTCACAAACTCCCGTTTGGAAGTTAATATTGGTAACAGTTATTGGGTTCACATTAATTCCAGTCGGTTCATCATTAGACATCAGAGGTTGGCAGGAGATGCATCCATTAAATGGGCCGGCATGGTCTTTATTTTTTGAATATATTGCCAATATCTTATACGCCCTGTTTATACGTAAATTTTCAAATAAATTACTTGCATTGCTCGTTTTTATAGCAGGTGTGGCACTTATTCATCTCGCGGTTACAAGTCCTAATGGCGATATAATTGGAGGATGGTCATTAGAACCTCATCAATTCCGAATTGGGTTAACCCGATTACTTTATCCTTTTTTTGCAGGGCTTTTGCTTTCCCGTATTTCGAAATCAGGAAAAATTAAAAATGCCTTTTTGTGGAGTAGTCTACTGCTGATTACCATGCTTTCGATTCCCAGGGTTGGAGGTGCACATGTTTGGCAAAATGGAATTTACGACTCATTGACAATAATTTTTATTTTTCCTATCATTGTTCATATTGGTGCCAGTGGAAATATTAAAGGACGATTAGCATCAAAAATAAATAAATTTCTTGGAGATATATCCTATCCTATCTATATAATACACTATCCAATAATTTATTTGTACATGTCGTGGATTGATCATAACAAAGAACTTGTTTCAGCTAATCCGATAGTTCTCATTCTGGTTTCAATCGGAGTATTATTGAGTGCGATATTTACTGCTTTTGTTTGTGTGAAATTTTACGACATTCCTGTTAGAAGCTGGCTTACTAATAAGTTTAAGTAATTAATGGTTATGAGAAATGGCAGATGCTAATAATTGTAACACCGCAATGTCAGTTCAGTGCGCATTTGAATACGAATTGAGTCCACATTTCATCCAAGTTTGTACATTTGCAGTCGTTGTCTAGCGGAAGTCAGAGTGCAAACTTAGAGTAAAGAAGACATAGGCTTGGTCGCTATATGACATGTTGAAAATTAAATAAAAATATTACCATGAAAAGTAAAATTGCTGATTCCATAAAGCTAAAAAATCATCCAGTTGCAGTATTCCGTTCAAATGTTAGACCAGAGGGTGCCATACAGTTTCAAGAAGGGAAATGGGGTTGTGTTATTTCAATGTTAAATGCTGCGGCTAAAGGACGAATGGCGGTATTTGAAGAAAAGACAACAAATTGTATTGGTGGTAAAGTCGGACTAGGCTTCAGTCGTTTTCAATCAGGCTTTATTGAATATTTCTTGTCAACTGGTATTCCAGGTGGAAGAGAAGGCGAATTTTACAAGAAGAATCCGGAGTTAGCAGCGAAATTCGTAACTGGATTGCCCGAAGTAGTCGCCCCCAAATATATTGTTTTTAAACCGTTATCGGAATTGGCTGAAGACGAAACACCTGAAATCATTATCTTCCTGGCCAATGCAGATCAACTTTCCGCACTGATGTGGTTCGCGAATTACGATAAATCAACCCAAGACAACGTTAAAGTAGACTTTGGTTCTGGCTGTCAGCAGTCTGTACTATATGCTCTAGAGCAAGCAGGGAAGGCGGAGCCTAAGTGTATTATCGGACTAACAGATCCTTCGGCGCGAAAATTTATCGACAAAGACATTCTTTCATTCAGCATTCCGTATAGACGCTTTTTGGAGTTAGAAGAGCAAGTTGAAGAGAGCTTTTTAACCAAGGATACGTGGCTCAAGGTTGCGTCAAGGATAAACTAAATTTGAATGATTTGATTTGCTGCCCCGCTAGCGCGGGTTTGTAATCCGTGCTATACAATTAAAATAAACAATATATGAATGACTAAAATGGCACAGGTGGTAGATATGCTCCTGTTAGAGATTACAGACTTAAAATAAAAGTGTATTTTTGTTGTTACTGAAAGAAAACATTTAATCCGGCAATACAGGAACAGTGAATGCTAGCGAAAGCTGCCAAATTCCAATAAATCGGGTAATTGTGTGTAATTTTGAAAATAAAAATATGGAAGAAAATAAAATAATAAAACCAAACAATACGGCTGTAAGAACTGCTTTATGGAGAGCTTTACACATTCAGGTTGATGACAAACCATATATAATTGAAGATGAAGTAGGATTGCGATTAATAGCACCAACTGACGATTGGCAACAACGACCTGATATGAAATTTACAAAACGCATTCGGGCTTCTATTTTGGCTCGTGCCCGTTATA
>Ga0302286_10002171_pt1 | contig 13810 bp, 8 predicted proteins | sample III_Fen_E2_3_FD_198765 | JGI IMG/M metagenome (GOLD analysis project Ga0302286, IMG submission 198765) | Peat permafrost microbial communities from Stordalen Mire near Abisko, Sweden - III_Fen_E2_3 | ecosystem: Environmental > Terrestrial > Soil > Wetlands > Permafrost | place: Sweden: Abisko...
AAAATGCCCTTTGACATTTCACAAAAAATAAACAGAAAATAAAAACTTATAAATGTGAAAGAAATTTTGTAGCTTTGTAGTCTTAAATTTCTTAACTATAAATCAATCTGATTTTAGTTGTAATCTGCTAGTGAATTATAAACTATAAACTACTGACTATAAACTACTATAAGCATGTCTTTATTCCAAACACAGGTTGAACGTCAGTTTTTAGCTGGTATAACCACCGACCTCACTCCGATTTACAAAAGATACCTCGACTATTTTGGCAATCCGGCCATTCAGGCAAACATACTCGAAGTAATTGAAGAACAATACCAGGGCGAATTTATCAGGGCTTTATTTGTTGATATTTTAGGATACACCGCTCAACCACACCCCAATTTCAACCTTCTCCGGGAAAAGAAAAACGAAACAGATGCCAAAAGTGCCGATGCAGCTATTAGTATCAATAACCAAATAGTTGCGGTTATTGAACTGAAAGACCATAAGACGCAGGATTTAAAGAAAGTTGAAGTACAGGCTTTCGGCTACAAAAACAACCATAAAAATTGCCACTACATTATCACATCCAATTTTGAACGACTCCGTTTTTATATCGACAACGCAGTTGATTTCATAGAGTTCGACTTATTCAACCTCACTTTCGACGAATTTCGTCGCATGTGGTTGTGCTTGTCTTACGAAAGTATGGCAAAGAATCTTCCTCAGGAAATTAAAAATCAATCCATAAGTAGTGAAGATAAAGTCACAAAGTATTTATATAAAGATTATTCAGCTTTTAAAAGGCTCCTTTTCGATAATATCGTTTTACTAAATCCGGAATATGATAAACTTTTGTTATTTAAGAAAACACAAAAATTATTGGATCGGTTTCTCTTCCTCTTTTTTGCTGAAGATAAAGAGTTGCTTGAAGCCAATTCAGTAAAAAGAACTGTTGAGAAATGGGTTAAAGAAAATGCCGACCCAATGAACGATTATCGTTCACTTTACAGTCGTTTTGTACGATACTTCAAATTACTGGATGAAGGATACAAAGATGCTAACCTGGAGATATATGCTTATAATGGTGGTTTATTTGCCAATGATGATTTGTTAAATCAAATCAAAGTGGAAGATGCTTTATTATCCGAAAATGTATTAAAAATTGCAGATTACAACTTCAGTACTGAAGTTGATGTAAACATTTTGGGTCATATTTTTGAAAACAGTCTGAATGAAATAGAACAGGTAGCCAATGAAATCAGTACAGGGGTAAAAGCTACTTCTAAGCGGAAGCAGGACGGTGTCTTTTATACGCCACGCTATATCACCCAATACATTGTTGAAAATACAGTTGGCCGTTTGTGTGAAGATAAGAAAACGGAACTGGGTATTGGCGAAGAACTGTTTGATTTCAAAAGTGCAAAGAAAAAAGATGTTGATCAGAAAAAGAAAGATGCGCTGAAAGTGTTTGACACGTACCGCGAATGGCTGTTGCATATAAGCATTATAGATCCAGCTTGCGGTAGCGGAGCTTTCCTCAATATGGCGCTGGATTTTTTAATGGCCGAACACAATTGGATAGACCGCCAGCAAGAAAAAATTGCCGGACTAAAAGGTCATTATTCCATGGAACTTTCCAATATCGAAAACACGATTCTGGAAAACAACCTGTTCGGTGTGGATATTAACGACGAAAGCGTGGAAATAGCCAAACTCTCGCTTTGGTTACGCACCGCTAAACCTCACCGCAAACTCAATTCACTAAGTGATAATATCAAGTGCGGTAACTCCCTGATTGATGACCCCACTGTGGCAGGCGAAAAAGCTTTCGACTGGCACAAAGAATTTCCACACATCTTTGCAAAAGGAGGTTTTGATGTGGTGATTGGAAATCCGCCGTATGGAGCAATAGTCAAAAATGCTTTTGAAAAAACTTATTATAATTCAAATTATAAAACACGCTTTCCAAACTATGACACATATGGTCTTTTCTTCGAAAAATCATATGATTTATTGAAGAAAGGCGGATTCTTAGGTTTTATAACACCAAATACTTATTTAGTTATTGAAAATGGACTAAACTTAAGGAAATTCTTGTTTGAAAATTGTACAATTCATTCATTGCTTGAGACTTTTAATGTTTTTCCTGATGCAGTTGTCGAACCTTTAACAATAATACTTTCAAAGAATAAATCTATATTAGAGAATTCATTTTCTTGTTTTTTAATACCTCGTGGTTTAATATTGTCGCAAGTAAATTTGAACACTTTGTCTGAATTAAATTTTAAAAATTCTGATTTATTTGAAAGAGAAGATTTGATTTTTAATTACAGAGCAACTTTTCAAAATAAACTTTTAGCAAGAAAAGTGTATAAAAAAGCGAATAATTTTAGTGATATAGCTAAAATAACTGCAGGTGTAAAACCGTATGAAAAAGGTAAGGGGAATCCACCACAGTCTACTGAAATTGTAAATAGCAAGCCTTACACATCATATGAGAAGAACGGAGAAGATTGGTTGAAACTAATACGTGGAACTCAAGTTAATCGATATTCATTAACTTGGGATGGTGAATATATAAAATATGGCGTCTGTTTGGCTGCTCCAAGAAATTCAGTTTCATTTTTTAATCCTAAATTATTTATTAGAAGAACAGATGATAGAATACTTTCTGTATATGATGATGAAAAAATAATAGGTTTAAATTCAATTCATTGTTTACAGGCGACAAACAAAGATGTTTCATTGAAATTTTTACTCTCGATTCTTAATTCAAAATTAATTAATTGGGTTTTTCAGTTTCAAAACTTTCATATGGTTGGTAAGCCTTTAGCAGAAGTAAAGGTTGTATTTATAGAAAGGTTACCTTTTATAATGGCCAAAAACCAACAACCATTTATTCAAAATGCTGATCAAATAGTCTCATTAAGTAAGAATCTAAATAATGCATCACAAAAGTTCCAACGTATGATGCAGCGTAAATTTGAGTTGGAAGAGTTGCCTGGCAAACTACAAAACTGGTACTTGCTAAGCTATAAAGAGTTTATTGCTGAACTTGGTAAGAAAAAAGTAAAACTCACCCTCGCTCTGGAAGCTGAATGGGAAGAATTCTTTACAACCGAAAAATTAAAAGCCCTCGAAATCAAAAAACAAATAGATGATATCGACCGTGAAATAGACCGCATGGTCTATGCGCTTTATGAGTTGACGGATGAGGAAATTAAGATAGTGGAGGGGGAAAGCCAATAAAATACATTATTCTACATTATTCAAATAAGCTTTTAAAATATTTGATAAATTGAGTGCTAAGTAAAAAATCAGAAGATTAGGATATATAATATGATTGAAAAAAGTCAAAGAGTAAGAAGTAAAAATGAAGCAACAGGGATGAGAATTGTCTCTCAGTATGTTCAAGAATTTTGGGAGTGTGGCTGGCAGCCATTTGACCATAGAAATGATCAAGGTATAGATGGACTAATTTTAATGCGCAATAAAGGAGAAGATCTTGGAGTAAAAATTAATATTCAAGTCAAATGTGGTGCAACATATATTTCAAGTCAAAATGATGAAGAAATTAGATTATCAATTGATGACTCAGAAGGATTGTCAAAGCATGTTGAGTATTGGAGGGGGCAAAATGAACCTATAGTTCTAGTTTTTGTCAATGGATCAAAGCCATTAAGAGATGTTCATGGCAACATTGTTAAAGACAATAAAAACAATAAAACAATTTGGCAGGATAGTAGATTGAAGGCAAAGGCATGGTGGGTTAATTTAAAGGATGAAAAGTTACAACCAGAAGGAACAAAATCAATTATTTGTATCCCTAAATTTCAAACATTTGGAGAACACTCAAAAGGAGATTTTTTAAAATTGACAAAACCATTTTTGAATAATGCAAATTTGTCTAAAATTATTCCAAATGTAGAGAGTAAAGCCTTGCTTTATTCTGTTAATTTAAAGAAAGATGCTAGATATTTCTATAACAATTGGCAAAATACTTACTGTCCTGGTTTTGAAGATACTGTTATTGTATCAAAAACTGGCTGGCAACATATTGTAATGAGTAGAAGAGGAAAGGAAAGGAGAATAATATCCATGCAATTATTAGGAGTTGCAAAACAAATTATTGAAAATACTGAAAAATATTACATACTAACTCAAGAAGAAAATAGTGTAGAGATTGAACAGAAAGTTGGATTAAGAGCTAGAGTTACGATAAAACAAATAGGAGAACAGGTAGTGCAAGTTGTGTTAATTCGAAGAAAGAATAAACAAACACAAAAAGTAAAGTATTGGTTTTATAGTGTTCATTACAGAAGATAGATGTATTACCCTTGTTTAATTGACCCTTAAATTGATCATTATGCGTTAAACGCTAAAATAGCCGGTCATACATCTACCTTGCTGCTTTGAATTTGCAAATATACAAAAAAATAATAAACATCATTGACTAACATTCTTAATATATAAAAGAATGTAAAAGAAATAATATTGTTAAATAATGAAGTGGACATAATTATTGAAAAAATTAAAGCAACTAAAGATGGAGAATGTAGTTCTCATGAGTTTATAAAAAAATTTACTCAACAGAATCAAAAAAGACATATAGATGTGCTCGATAGAAACTAAGGTTCTGATCATACATTTAAAATATAACATTATTAAGCCACAAAACATAAAGATATTAAAACATAAAAGTCTAATTATATAAAAAACATTAAAATGATTGAAGGACTAAATGATATACAAAATGGTGCGAAATTTTATAGAGCTGACTTGCATATACATTCTTTTGGACTAAAAACAGGTTCATATGATGTATTTGATGAACTAATGACCCCAGAGGGAATAGTTGATGCTGCAATAGCAGAAAATATTAGTCTAATAAGTATTACAGACCATAACGAGATTGGAAATGTCGAGATAGCTATTTCATATGCTGCAAATAAACCAATTTTAGTAATACCAGGTATTGAATTATCAACAACACAAGGACATCTACTCGTATACTTTGCTGAATTTGCACAACTTAAAACTTTTGTTGGGAAACTTGAAATAACTCCTGATAAGAAATTTTGTAATCAAACTATTTGTCAATGCCTTCAAATAGCTGATGATTTTAATGGAATTGGAATTTTAGCACATATTGATAAAGATTCTGGTGTAGAGAAGGAAATTCCCGGATATCCTCCTTTCAAAGAACAAATATATATTGAAAAGAATCTATTAGGGATTGAAATTTCTAACATAGAAATTAATAATTGGTTTACTGATATTGATGATGTTTCTGAACGTAAACAAATTATTAATAAAAGGAGAGAAGTTTTACATTTGGAGCAGAATCATGATTTAGCAAAGATTCTTTCATCGGATTCACACCGAATTGAACAGTTTGGAAAAAATGCATCAGGTGATAAAAAACTCACAAGAATAAAACTTGATACTTTAACCTTTCATTCTTTTAGGATAGCTTTAATTGATTCAACTGCTAGAATTCGGATAGAAGAACTGATACCCAATGCGATACCTCATTTTGTTGGTATTTCTCTTGATGGAGGATTATTAGATAAACAAGTAATAAGGTTTAATAAAAATTTAAATTGCTTTATAGGTGGTAGAGGTACAGGAAAATCGACATTATTGGAATCAATTTTAGCAGCCACAGGTAATAATGTTCGTGCAAATTTTATTGATAATGAAGTATGGTCAGAAAGGATATCTTTAATATATGAGGATGAGACTGGAAGACAAATTTTATTTACAAAAGACAAGTTACGAGAGCTTGTCAATCAAACTGATCCAGTTAATGGAATAACATCCATTGAGATAGAGAGTATTGGTCAAGGTGAAACTGCTGAAACTATTCGAAATGTAGATAAAGATCCAAGTATTCTTTTGAAATTCTTAGATGAGTTTGTTACTCTTGGGACATTAAAAGAAGAAGATAATGAATTATGTCAGAAATTACTTGAAAATCAAGGTCAAATTGAAAGGTTACAAATAGAAGTCTCGAATATCCCTGCATATCAGAAAGCAAAACAAAATGCCGAAGAACAGTTAAAAGCCTTGACAGCAAAAGATGCTGCAAAGGTCGTAGAACTTGAACAAAGTTTAGTTTCAGAAAGAGCACTTCGTTCTAATCTAGTTGAGCATTTAATCAAGCTTTTTGCTACTATAAAAGAAAGTTTATCTGATAAGTCTGTTTTCAATTTGGTTTTTGAGCTAGATGAAAATAAAGTTAGCATAGGCAAATTAGAGTTTGCATCTGTAAAGAACATTATTGGTGATTTATCAAGTGAGATTGACAAAATTTCTGGTAAAATGAATGCTGATTCTAAAAGAATTATAGATGAGATAAATACCAATCTTGCAGAATGGAAATCAAAAGAAACAACTATTCAGTCTCAAATTGAAGAAATTAGAAAAGAATTAGAAGCAAAAGGAATAAAATTAGATATTGCTTTTATTAGAAAAGTAACACAAGATGTAAGCGATTATAACTTAAAACTTACTGACCTTCTAAATAAACAAAAAACATTGAAGTTGTTAAGCAATGAACGTTTAGATTTGCTAAATAAAAGAATTGAAGGTAAAAATAAAATTTATTATAATCGATTTGAATATGCTAAAAAACTAAATGAAAATTTAAAATCCACAGTTGTAGATTATGGAATCACTTTGAAATTTTATCAAGGTAGATACTCCCAAGAACTCCAAAATATTATAAGAGATGCCATGAATTGGAGAATCTATACTAAACCTGAACTAATTGTTTCAAAATTATCATATTATGATTTATTACAATGTATAAAAAAAGGGGATGTTTCAAAAATTACATCAATAACTACTAATCAAGGAGCGAATGCATTTGGAGAAGATGAAGCAAGGCAAATCATTCTGGAGTTATCTAAACCAGAGAATATTTTTAGAATTGAGCGTTGTTCTATTGATGATTTTCCTGAAATTACAATTACTAAACAATTTACCGATTTAAAGGGAGATATTACTTTTGTTCCAAAAAATTTTTCGAAATTATCGTTGGGGCAGCAACAATCAATAATGCTTTCAATCCTTTTATTTTCTAAAAGAAATTGTCCACTTATTATTGATCAACCAGAAGATAATCTTGATAGTGAGTTTATTTATAGAACATTAGTTAAGAATCTTAGAAAAATAAAGGAATTTAGGCAAGTAATTATAGTAACTCACAATGCTAATATTGCAGTATTAGGTGATGCTGAACTAATTATACCTCTGAAAAGTACAAATGAAAAAAGTTTTATTATGAATAGAGGTTCAATCGATAATTCTGAGACTAAGAAATTGACATGTGAAATTTTAGAAGGAGGAGAAATTGCATTTACTAAAAGGAAAAATATCTATGGGATATAACATTTCTTACTCTGTTGCCCCCCGCTGGCGCAGTTTTGTAAACCGTGTCCAAACAAACAGAATACCGAAGACCTGACAGGTTTTGGAAACTTGTCAGGTATATTTAGAATTCCTCTCCCCCTCGTTTGCAACGAGGGGTAAATGGTCGGGCGTTTTGAACACAAGTTCTTAAATTAGTAATATCAAATAATCCAAACAACTTTCAATGGGTCAACAGCTGGAAATAGACAAAGAAAATCAGACCGTTCTCCTTTTTAGTACTAAAAAGCAGGAATGGGAAGATAAAACCATGTCTCTTTCTGATATTAACATAGCTTCATATCATGGAAAAGTTTCTGGTTATGAAATCCAATTCAACGGCGCAGATAAAAAATTCTTTTATAAAGAAGAAAATGTGCATATCCTCCATAAAGTCAAAAATATTAATATCAATAAGCATGATGTTTATGCTGATGGTGTAAAAGTAAATGCGACTAAGCTTGAGCAATATGAAAAAGGGTATTACCGATATACAGAGAAAAAAACTTTTTTTACCCGAAACATTGAACTGAAAAGCAATAAGTACAAAGACATTTTCACCTACATTAAAAAGCTTGCCGAATATGCCGGAACGATAGCAGAAAAGGACAGTCCGCTTTCATTTTTGTCACAAAACTATAGCCGGATAGGCAATGAACCATCTAATTCAGTGCTGATTGATTATCTGCAGGGAGAATGTAAGCCCAACAACTATAAGAGTCAAATAATGCTGCCCTTTGACTTTAATCAAAGTCAGGTGAAAGCCATTAATGCGGCTCTGAAAAACAATATTTCTGTCATTGAAGGTCCTCCGGGTACAGGAAAGACACAAACTATTTTAAATCTGATTGCCAGTATTATCTATGCCGGTAAGAATTGCGCCATCATTTCGAATAACAATTCAGCCGTTGAGAATATCTACGAAAAACTGGAGGAAGAGCATTTGGCATTTATTGCAGCTAGTCTGGGAAGAAAATCCAATGTGTTGGAGTTTTTCGAAAACGACCGGAGTGAAGAACTAAACGGTTTTCTGGAACAGAAAGAACAACCCATAACATCAAATGATCCTAAAAGAATTGATGAACTGAGTGTCCGGATGAAAAAGATTCAGGATATGGAAGTGGAAACCTCTGTACTTGAATCACTGCTCATTGAAATACAAAACGAACAAAGACATTACGACAACTTTTCTGATGAAACTATCATTATAAATCAGAAACTATCTTCCGGCAAATATATGTCATTAATTACCCGTCTGCAAGACAGTCGTAAATTAGGATTCTTTGAACGTTGGATATTGAAATTCAAATTCAGAATGAAAACTTTATCTGTAGATATAAATATTCTTCTTCTGAATGCAGAAAAACTGTATTATAGGACCCGAATAAGTGAGCTTTCAAAAGAAATAGCATCCAATAAGGAATTCCTTAAAAACCAAAATAAAGAACAAACGGGTAAAGAGCTCAAATCGCTCTACCGCAAATTATTGGAAAATCACATCAGGATTCACTATCAGAAACTGCCTTCTCAGGCATTCAGTGCCGAGTCATATAAACATGACTTTGAAAAATTCCTGCACAGATATCCTGTTCTTTTAAGCACATCACAATCCTTACTGAATAATGCACCAAAGGGTTTTACCTTCGATTACCTGATTATCGATGAAGCATCACAGGGCGACCTATTAAGCAGCACGCTGGCTATAAGTTGTGCTAAAAATCTGGTTGTGGTGGGCGATTCGCGACAGCTGCAGCAAATAGATGAAGTAAGTTTGTTTGCTCAATCGGAGCTTTTAGCCGAAAAATATGAAGTTCCGGAAACGTACCAATACGCATCAAATTCAATATTGAAATCAGTAAAAGATTCCATGCCGGGTGTCCCTACTACTTTATTGAAAGAACACTATCGGTGTGCACCGGATATCATAAACTTCTGCAACAAGATGTTTTATGATGGTGAGTTGGTGGCTATGACTAAGAATTCAGGAAAGCATATTGAAATCATAAAAACAGTTCCCGGTAATCATGCCAGGCGTAACCCCAATGGTAGTGGGATGTATAATCAACGGGAGATCGATGAGTTAGAGAATATCCTAATAGACCATGACTCTAAAAGTATCGGAATCATTTCACCATTCCGATATCAGGCAAATCTTATCACTGACAAATATGGTAAAGGCTTGTTAGAAGCCGATACCATACATAAATTTCAGGGCAGACAGAAAGATGAAGTCATTCTTTCTTTTGTTGTGAATTCATTGGATAAAGACCCAAATAATGTTGAGAACAGACTTTACGATTTTGTTACCAATGATAAACTACTGAATGTCGCTATCTCAAGAGGCAAAAACAAAGTAACTGCTGTTGTCGCAGATAAAGTCTATCATTCATCCAACAATGCCATTAATGATTTTATTAAGTATGCAGAATATCTCTATGGTTCAGAAATAACCCGGGAATCAACAGTAACCTCAGTATTTGATGTATTGTATTCAGAATATTCAAATATATTATTGACCAAATATAAGGAGTGTCCAAATGATCATAAAACGGAATTGTTGATGTGTGATCTTATCAACGAAGTTCTGAAGGATTATGGTTATATCGGATACTCCATGCATACCAGACTTGGGAATCTTGTCAACGTGCCGGATACTTTCAGTTCTGAAGAAAAAAGATATATCCTTCATCCCTCGGCGCATGTGGATTTTCTTTTCTTCAATAAAGTATCAAAAGAAAAGCTGTTTGTTCTTGAAGTGGATGGCATCAAATATCACGAACAAGATAAAAAACAAGCTGAACATGATAGAATTAAGGATCTGGTTTTGCAATCAAACAATATCCCGATGTATAGATTTAAAACCAATGAGTCAAACGAGAAGCAAAGACTAATCGATATTATCAAAGAATTTTCGCACTAAAAAAAAGTAGTGTTTCATCCTGTATTGTTTTTTTTATATAAACCTATTTGAGGTCTATTCAACGGGTATCCATATTAAATTAGCATTGCATTTTGCTTTCAATATACCCCGATAAAAGGGGTTTATTGCTTTTGCTATTTCAATTAGATTGTATATGAGTAGTCAATAACATACAACTAATTTTCTTCTCCATCTTACGCCCATACAAAATCATTCCGCTATTATGGCTGCACTATAACCCTATATTTTTAAAACTCGATTTGTCCCCCACGTCCCCATTGTCAACCCTCGTTGCTCGTAGTGTGTTCGGCCAAGCGTAATTCGCTTGGTCATAACTAATAGGTAAGCTATGCTTTCCATATTTAGAAAATAAAATAAAAATTACAAATAAAAAGGCAAGCTTACAGACTTGCTTTTTTGATTTGACAAAGTCTATAAAACTTTTTGTAATGCCGGATAATATCAGCTCGAATACTCTATACTTCCATAAATAAATCGCGATGACAAAAAAACCGCAATCCCTTCAGACTCTTACCTTTTATGCTGTGGAGGGTGAATCTACCTTAGCTAAAAAGTTTATCGGAGATGTAAAAGCAGGCTTTCCATCACCTGCCGGTGATTTCATGAACGAGATTATCGACCTGAATAAACAAGTTACGCTACATCCGGCTGCCACGTATTATGCCAGGGCAAATGGTGTGTCAATGGAAGGTGATATCAATGATTGCGATTTATTGGTAATAGATAAAAGCATTACCCCCACCGATGGCAAAATAGCCATTTGTTATATTGATGGAGAGTTTACCGTAAAGCGAATTAAGATAGAAAAAGAAGGCATTTGGTTGATGCCAACCAACGAACGGTTTAAACCGATACTCATTAATGAGACGAACGATTTGCGTATTTGGGGTGTAATAACGTACTAACTTCTGTATCAATTCCTACGAAACATTTATGCTGTTATCGGTCTTTGGTGGTAGTCCTGATAATGATTGGATTGGTGAATGTAGCATTTTGGTTCAAAAAAAAGTATTTCGCAAAAGCATTATAAGCAGATAATTGATTTGAGATTCCAATTCCAACAAAAAACCTCAATAGTGGAGAACTATTGAGGTTTTTAAATGAATGATGAGCTTCATAAAGGTTGTCAAGTTAGCATCTCTATTAGTTGTAATTTCTCAAAATGGTTGTTTTAAAGAAAATTTAATTACCCATTCTGACTTACCAAAATCAACGATTTCTTATTCAGAATATCAATTTGTCTTCCATTCATTTTTATTATTCCGTCCTTGTCAAATTCAGCGAGTACTCGGCTTACGCTCTCCCGGCTGGTATCAACAAGATTAGCAAACTCAACTTGCGACAAAGGTAAAATAAAGCTATCGCTTTTGAAAATTTTATCTGCAAAATCAAGTAACGCATCAGCCATATTTCCACGAATTAATTTCTGGGTACGGTTGGCACAACGGTGAAATGATTCAAGCTCATTTTTACAAAATTCCTGAATAATTTCACGGTTAAACTCCTTGTTTTCATCCAAGATGGTTTGAAATACATCCATATCAATAAAGCAAACCTCCGCATCAGAAACTGCCGTAACAGAATATTGATTGATTTTACTACCAAAAGTTGTTGGTAATCCCAGGTAACTTGGTGCATTGACCATCTTTACAATTTGTTCAGTGTAAGGACCTGCCAAATGAATCTTTGCTAAACCGGTTCGCAAAAACACCACATTAGTCGAGTAAGTTCCCTGCTTAATAATCGAATCTCCTTTTTTTAATTTAAGCTCTAAATGATTCGCTGAAAGCTGATCCAGACTGCAGTCACTCAACATGGATGTGGCTTTGGTTTTAAATGGACAATTTCTACAATCGTTTTGCATATCGTTCTAATTTGGAAGAATAAGTTGCAAATATATAGAATGTGATACACATCACAAAATAATGTATGAACATACACGCGTTAATTCCGAATAAATAATTATTTCCTCAATACATTTGCAGAAATAATTCTCTAAACAAATTAGCAAAAAGTTTAATCGATATGGAAAGCACAAATGAAGTTACCCTTGAAATGCTTCAAAAACAAGTAGATGTATTAACTAAGAAAGTTGGAAAACTGGAAAAGAATCGCAAAGATCAATTATCAATTGCCGTTGTTTCGGGCGATTTAGACAAGGTATTAGCTGCTATGGTTATCTCGTTGGCAGCTGCCGCAATGGATACTCAGGTAAAACTTTTTTTCTCCTTTTGGTCACTTTCAGCACTTCGTGATCCGAAAAAACATCCAAAAGGGAAAGATTTTATCTCAAAAATGTTTGGAATAATGCTTCCAACAGGTAAAGGAAAATTGGCATTGTCGAATATGAACATGTGTGGAATGGGTCCGATGATGATTAAAATGCTGATGAAGAAACAAAATGTTATGTCACTGGACGAAATGTTTAAACAAGCAGGAGAACTTGGCATCGAAATTACCATTTGTGAAATGTCGATGGGGCTTATGGGCTTCAAGGCTGAAGAAATGATTGATTACCCACATTTGCGCTACGCAGGTGCTGCAACTTTTGTGGCCGATGCAGGGGAAAGTGCAATGCAATTATTTATTTGACCCCCTGCCCCCAAATGGGGGTTCAAAGATTTGACTCTTTAATACAAAACATACAACTTCTTAAACAATAATTAAAAACTTGGTCTTTAGTCTGTCAACTGACGGTTTGGGGCCTAAATAACTTACAATTATGACAACCGAAGAATTAAAAAACGTAACATCGAATTTGACAGTAGACGCCCGTGGAACAGCTTGTCCAGGACCACTTTTGGCTGCAAAAAAAGCCATTGGTGAGCTTGAATCAGGTGAAATCATGGAAATCCTCTCAGCTGATGAAGGTACTAAAAACGATATTCCACGCTGGTGCGAAAAAATCGGTCATGAGTATCTTGGTTTTTACGACGAAGATAGCTTCAGCCGCTTGTTTTTAATCAAAGAATAATTTTTTTGAACCATAACAGGCACAATAGGTGCACATTGCAGCATTGCTTTGTGTACCTAAAAGCCTGTTCAATTTACTCAGATAGTTGAATTTCAATTGTAAATCGTAAATTGATAAATCGTAAATATATTTATGTCAACTACTATAAATCAATCACCCGCAACCAAATCACCCAAGATTTTGGTTTTCTCCACCGACAAAATCTCCGATCCGGGGATTGATCAGGCAGGTTTGCGTAAAATTCATTACGCTCCTTCCGTTTATGTTATCAGTGTGCCCTGTTCATCAGGTATAAAACCCAGATGGATTTTACACGCATTGGAACATGGTTTTGACGGTGTCTTCATTGCCGCTGATGGTCACGAATGTTCGTATAGTTCCCGTTGTGCCGACCATACCAATACCATTGTTGAAACTTCGCAGGTATTGATGAAAGAAAAAAATATTAATCCCAGACGTGTGCGTATGGCGGCTCTTTGTTCGGTGTGTGCCGAACC
>Ga0302286_10002172_pt1 | contig 13809 bp, 9 predicted proteins | sample III_Fen_E2_3_FD_198765 | JGI IMG/M metagenome (GOLD analysis project Ga0302286, IMG submission 198765) | Peat permafrost microbial communities from Stordalen Mire near Abisko, Sweden - III_Fen_E2_3 | ecosystem: Environmental > Terrestrial > Soil > Wetlands > Permafrost | place: Sweden: Abisko...
GGGTTTGTATTCCAGTCCTTCAACCTGATTAATTTTAAGAATGCCCTGGAGAATGTGGCATTGCCGCTTTATTATAAGAACATAAGCCGCAAAAAACGCAATATCATTGCCATGGAATACCTGGATCGAATGGGATTGAAAGACTGGGCTCACCATTTACCCAGTGAAATGTCGGGAGGGCAGAAACAACGTGTAGCCATTGCACGGGCTATTATTTCAAAACCTCAGATCCTGCTGGCCGATGAACCCACGGGGGCGCTGGACAGTGTGACTACGATAGAAATGATGAAAGTGCTCGGAGATCTGAATGCAAACGGACTTACCACCATTATTGTAACCCATGAAAGGTCGGTAGCCGATGAAACAAAATCAATCATTCATATAAAAGATGGATTGATAGAAAGTGTTGAGAGGAAATAGATCTGAAGATTTGAAAAATGTAAGGTCAGTACAATAAATAGAGTCTTTAAATAATAAAAAAAATATGTTTACAATCAATACCATACAAGAAATATTTGACGGATTAAAGCACAATAAGCTGCGGACGGTTCTGACAGGGCTATCGGTGTCGTGGGGCATATTTATACTGATTGTATTGCTTGGTGCAGGTAACGGCCTTAAAAACGGCGTAACGTCAAACTTTAGCGACAGGGCAACGAATACTGTGCAGATGTGGACCGGAACAACTTCACTAACTTATAAAGGCCTTAAAAGCGGCCGATCGCTTAATTTTGAAGACAAACAACTGAATGATGTAAATACGAGTTTAAATGAAACGAGCAATCAAACAGGGGTTATATCAAAAAAACTGACTTTCACCAACAAAAGTGAAACTGGCAGTTATGATGTAAAAGGTGTCAATCCATCCTACGATAAAATATTCAATTTGAAATTTGAAGATAATGATGGCCGGTTTATTAATACTTTAGACAATAAAGCGAGCGAAAAAGTAATTGTAATTGACAAAAAGATTGAAGAGGTACTTTTCAAAGGGACTAAGTCACTAGGAAAATATATAAAAGTAGGTGATTTGATGTTTCGCATCATCGGTATTAACTCAAAGAAGGCACGTTTTGATAATGGAACCGCCTATATTCCATTTACAACGGCCCAGACCATATTTAATCCGAACCTGAAGTATAATAATATAGCCATGTCGGTAAACGGACTGACTACAAAAAAATCGAATGAGGAATTCAGTGACAGATTGAAAAACACCATGTCAAAAAGCATGAGTTTTAACAAGAACGACCCGCAGGCATTGTATATCCAGAATTCGCAACAGGAATATACTCAAACCATGATGATATTCAATGGGATAACGATATTTGTAGCCGTAATCGGTATTTTTACCTTAATAGCCGGGATCGTGGGGGTGAGCAACATTATGCTAGTAACCGTAAAGGAACGGACACGTGAAATTGGAATCCGTAAAGCAATAGGTGCACCGCCGGCTGCAATATTACGCTCTATTATTACCGAATCCATAATCATAACGACTGTTTTCGGGTATATAGGCATGATGGGAGGAATTGCACTCACCGAATTGGTCAATTACGTCATGCTACAAAATGCAGCAGGAAATCCCACCGGACCCACCGTATTTAAAAATCCCACTGTCGAACTATCCTATGTATTGATCTCTACAGGTATTTTGATTCTTTCAGGTGTTATTGCCGGGTATATGCCTGCCCGGAGAGCCGTAAGGATTAAGCCGATAGAAGCCATGAGGGAAGAATAAAGGTATTTACTATTTGTTCATTTACTATTTACTATTTACGGTTTTCCATATTTTGGAACAAATTATAAAGAATAAAAAAGAGAAGATATGTTTGATATAGATCGTTGGCAGGAAATATGGTTTACCATAACACACAATAAATCAAGGAGCTTTTTGACTGCATTTGGTGTGTTTTGGGGGATGTTTATGTTGGTCGTCATGGTCGGGGCAGGGGTAGCCTTGCAGCGAGGCATGAGTAAGAATATAGAAGGCTTTGCCACGAATTCATGTTTTGTCTGGACACAACAGACTTCCGAACCTTATAAGGGTTTTAAAAAGGGACGAAACTGGAATATGGAAAACCAGGATATTGGGTTGCTTATTAATAAAATACCTGAAATTCAATACCTGGCACCGGTACTTTTTGGAGGAGGTGGCACTAATAATGTTACCCGGAATGATAAAGCGGGAAGTTATGGAGTGAAAGGAAATTATCCGTCGTACAATCAGATTGATGAAAGTAAAATGATTTACGGAAGGTATATCAACGATATTGATATCGCCGAAAAACGGAAAGTCTGTGTAATGGGTGAACGGGTATATGAAGTGTTGTTTCCAAAAGATGAAAATCCTATCGGGAAGAATATTCAGGTCAATGGCATTTATTTCCAGGTAATCGGGGTTGCGCGACATACTTCGGATATTAATATCGGCGGGAATGCAGAGGAAACAGTGGTACTCCCCTTCAGTACCATGCAACAGGCATTTAATCAGGGAAATATTGTGCATTTTATGGCGGTAACAGCCAAACCCGGGATCAAGGTAAAAGTGATAGAAGATAAGATTCACGCCGTTTTAAGTGCAAAACATAATATTTCACCTGATGATAAGAAAGCAATCGGAGGATTCAATATGGAAGACATATTTAATATATTCTTATACCTGGGTATCGGTATTGCCATTCTAATCTGGTTTGTCGGATTAGGAACATTGTTTGCAGGTGCAATCGGAGTCAGCAATATTATGTTGGTTACAGTCAGGGAGCGGACCAAGGAAATCGGTATCCGAAGGGCATTGGGTGCTACTCCACGCAATATCATTACACAGATATTAAGCGAAAGCGTCGTTTTGACCCTGATAGCAGGGGTTCTTGCTATAATTTTTGGTGTTGGAGTTTTGAATGCAATTGGCCAGGCATTAGATAATGGAGAAAATGTCTATAATAAAATGCAGATTATCCTTGGAATCATTGCCATCATTCTTTTGATCATTCAAATCCTGGGTATAATTTTTAAATTCCTTACTTATAAGAATGTATTGATAATCAGTTTAACAAGTTTTATTTCGGGATTTGGCCTGTTGAAATTGATAGAATTAATTAAAGGCAATGGTGATCAATTTATTAAAGACCCACAGATTAGTTTTGGTGTCGCTGTTTCATCGTTACTTATTTTGCTTGTGATTGGAACATTTGCCGGTTTCATTCCTGCCAAAAGGGCAATGAGCATTAAACCGATCGAAGCTATCAGGGAGGAATAAAGGGATTTACTATTTAAACATTTACTATTTACTATTGAAATTAAATGTAATGATTTAGTTGCCATTCATAGTAGCACTTAGTGTATAAATTCCTATAAATTACGGAGGGTGAAAGATGAGATTCGTAAGATTGGACAGAAGGTTGATTATTAAATTGGTATTGTTAATATTGATTTTAACTATCATCATTTTAGTCGGAATTAAGACTGCCCCCTGGTTATACGAATACGTTAAGAATCCCGAATACATCCGGAAGTATTTAGCCGGTTTTGGTAACTACGGTTTCCTGGTTTACATTTTAATTCAGGCAATCCAGGTTATTATAGTGATTATACCTGGGGATGTTGTGGTTTTCTGCGCCGGTTTTATTTATGGAATACCACTGGGCTTTGTGCTTTCATATTTTGGGCTCATGCTCGGATCGTTCATAGTATTCTATATATCACGATTCTTTGGGTATGAAATTGTTTCAAGATTGATAGCTGAAGAAAAGATTAAAAAGATTAGTAAGATTTTGAATTCATCGAAAGGAACAGTCGGTCTGTTTATCATCTGTTGTATTCCTTTTATTCCAAAAGATATCATGATGTATGTAGCCGGTTTGACACCGGTAAAAGCTTCCAGGATATTCTTTGCTTATGGATTGTCCAGGATCCCGACAACACTCATATGGGTTTCGGTAGGTGCAAATGCATACGAAAAAAACATACTGGGATTGGGGATTACCATTGGTGTATTATTGCTACTGCTTCTTGTTATCTTTCTTTTGGGACGAAATTATCGCAAAATATAATACAAGAATTAAATACTGAAAACAAGAGTAAAATAAAAACTTTAAAGAAATAAATTAATAACATCGGGATTACTTGTATGCATGGAGTAGACAGTAACTTCTAACTAAAAAAACATTATGAAGAAAATTTTAAAATTTGCGTTGCTTATCATTGGAGCAGTTCTGGTAATCTGGACATTTTGGTTTTTATATCAGAAGTCACGTCCAAAAGTAAAAAAGTATGTGGTTGAGAACGTTGCTATCGGCAGCATTGATAAAAAATCAGTGGCAACCGGCAAAGTAGATCCAAGAAACGAGATCCTGATTAAACCCCAGATGTCAGGAATTATCGCTGCTGTTTATAAAGAAGCTGGAGATGTTGTAAAAGCCGGTGATGTGATAGCAAAAATTAAAGTAATTCCCGATATGGTTAGCTTAAATGGTGCAGAATCGAGGGTGTCAAGGGCTCAGATTTCATTTGATCAGAGTAAAAAAAATTACGACCGGGATGGTAAATTATTTTCCGATAAAGTGATATCGAAAGAAGAATATGAAAAAACACAATTGCAATTTTATAATGATAGGGAAGAGCTAAGGACAGCAAAAGACAACCTGAGCCTGACCCGTGATGGAATCAGTTCAAGTAGTGCCAAAATTACCAATACCTTGGTGCGATCGACCATAAACGGCACCATCCTGGATGTTCCAATAAAGGTAGGGAATTCGGTCATACAATCGAATAACTTTAATGATGGTACAACAATCGCTTCGGTTGCCAACATGAGTGATATGCTTTTCGTAGGAAAGCTTGATGAAACCGAAGTGGGTAGAATTAAAGTAGGTATGCCTATGGATATTACGATTGGTGCCTTGCAGGATCAGAAGCTCCTTGCCAAACTTGAATACATTTCCCCTAAAGGGAAAGAAGAAAACGGAGCTATAACCTTCGAAATGAAGGCAGCAGTCAAAGTGCCGAAAGATGTATTTGTTCGTGCAGGTTATAGTGCCAATGCTGAAATCGTATTTTCCAAATCAGAAAATGTACTAACTATCCCTGAAAGTTGTATTGAATTTGGTGGAGATACAGCTTTTGTGTATATCCTGAAGACCAAAGAACCCCAGGCATTTGTCAAGAGACAAATTAAAATCGGATTGTCCGACGGTGTCAAGATTGAAGTGAAAAGTGGGTTAAAACTAAAGGATAAAATACGTGGAGCTGAGATACTGGAGAAAGTGGAAAAGAAAGAAGAACCTAAAGAAGAAAGAAGGCATCGTAATTGATAAAAGTAAATCAGAAGTTGAAGGGCCGGAATTAAATCAAACACTCCAAGGTAAAGACCGTCCGCCCTGCAAACATTCCTTTATATCAAGTTTCATAAGTGTTAGAATATCCCTATTAATTCATGCTATAATCATTATTTAATGAAAACAAAAATAATTATGCTTTCCTGCGCCCTGACAGTTTCCCTGCTGTTAAGCGCTCAGAAACCCTGGACACTTCAACAGTGTGTTGATACTGCATTGGCAAATAACCGGAATGTAAAACAACAGGGGCTGACAAGAAAAACAAAAGAAATTGCATACAATCAGGCCCGTAATAATTTACTGCCGAATTTGAATGCAGGCATAGGTCAGAATTTCGGATTTGGAAGGGTATTAGGAAATAACAATACCTATCTTTCCGGAACTGCAGCTTCCCAGAGTACTAATTTTAGTATATCAGGGGAAGTTACCTTATACAATGGCTTTAAATTAAGAAATAGCATTGAAGCAAGAAAAGCAGATATGAATGCTTCTGAAGCAGACTTACTGAAAATAAAAAGCGACATTACCACCAGCGTGGCTGCCGGTTTCCTGCAAATACTTTTAAATAAAGAATTGTTGCAAATAGCAACCGACCAGCTTGAACTTACTAAAACAAAAATAGAACAAAGGAAGGGGCTTGTGGCATCTGGTAAAATGGCTGAGGGAGAAATGTATGATTTGCTGGCTCAGGAGTCAAAAGAAGATCTGACCAAATTACAGGCCCAAAACACACTGAACTTATCGTTGCTTGATTTAGCCCAGTTTCTGGAACTTGATCATTTTGAAAACCTTGATATAGTTGCTCCGGATAATTTATCGGAAGCCGATTTGAAGCTTCTATCGGCAGAAGAGGTTTTTGCAAGTGCCCTGACCCATCGACCTGAAATTAAAGGTGCTGAGTCCCGATTAAAAAGCAGTGAATACAATGTGTTGATATCCAAAGCCGATTATTATCCTTCATTGGGTTTGTCAACAAGTGTAGGGACCGGGTATTACCATGATAACAGTATTGTTAATTATGGTGCATTGGGAAAGCAACTCTCAGATAAGATAAATGCCGGAATAAGCCTTAACTTATCAATTCCTATTTTTAATAAGTATGCTATTCGTAGCAACGTCCGTTCATCGCAATTAGGGGTTGAAAGTAACAAAATAAGTGTTATTAACGCAAAGCTTGAGTTGAAAAAAACCATCCAGCAAGCCTATTACAATGCATTAGGCGCAAAGAGCCGCTGGGATGCTGCATTGAAATCAGAGACGGCAAGCCGTGAAGCATACCGCTTTACCAATCAGAAATTTGAAGCCGGCAGAGCAACACTTTATGAATTGTATCAGGCAAAAAGCAACCTGACGCAAGTCTTGTCGGAACAAGCACAAGCAAAATTTGAGTACTTTTTTAGGATAAAACTTCTGGAATTGCTGAAATAAAGAAAATAAAAAGATTGGATAAAAAGAAGTGTAATTAAATAGGTCAGCGAAAATAGGATATAAATGACATCTTGAAAATAACCTGACCTTATCTACTATTTCTTAAATAGAATCCCGGCTGTTGAGTAATAATAAAATAAATAACCATGAATGCAGATAATATTAAATCGCAAATGCGAAAAGGTTACCTGGAATATTGCATTCTGCTTATTCTAAGGAAAAAACCTGCCTATACTTCGGATATTATTTCCGAACTGAAAGAGGCGAAGTTAATTGTTGTGGAAGGAACTTTGTATCCTTTACTGACACGATTGAAAAACGGTGAGCTGTTGGATTACAAATGGGAAGAATCAACTCAGGGGCCACCCCGTAAGTACTACGAAATGACTTCCCGGGGTTCCGGTTTTCTGGATGAATTGGAAAACTCATGGATTGAGATCAACAATGTTGTAAAGAAAATAAAAGGAGAGATTTAAACCGACATTAATTTTTACATTATGAAAAAGACTTTAACAGTAAATTTGAATAACATCGTTTTTCATATTGATGACGATGCATATGAAATGCTCCAAACTTATCTCTCAGAGATTGCCGATCATTTTAAATCGGATGATGAAAGACAAGAGATTATGACTGATATAGAAGCCCGGATTGCCGAACTTTTCAATGAAAAACTCCAAAAGAATAAAAACGTGGTCAATCTGACCGACGTGGAGGAAATCATAGAAATTATGGGAAAACCAAGTCAATATACCGGTGATGATGAGGAACCGGAGACGCCACCTAAAACAGAAAAAAAACAACCTAAATCACGCCGTTTTTACCGTGACCCTGAGAATGCAATTTTAGGGGGTATTGCAGCTGGTTTGGCTGCCTACTTTAATATAGATGTAACCTGGATACGGATAGCAATGGTAATTCTGACATTGATCAGTGCCGGAAATATAATTCTTATTTACATATTGGTTTGGTTTATTGCACCTGCTGCATTAACATCTTCCCAACGACTCGAGATGCAAGGTGAAGATGTGACGGTTGAGAATATAAAGACCGAGGTCAACAATGTGAAAAATTATATGGAAAGTGAGAAATTCAAACAATCTGCCCAGGGAGTAGGTGAAAGGATTTTGGAAATTCTACGTTGGTTTTTTAAAATCATATTCGGTTTTGTTGGTGTCATTTTAGGAATTGTTGGAATTGTAGTCATTGGAGCATTAATCCTGGCACTATTCTTACTGATCTTCGAGCCTGCTGTACTTAATGGTTTTGCTCCCGACTTAATTACGAACTGGACCTTAATGACTCCTGATAAAATGGTCTTATTGATCATTTCATTGATCCTGCTCATCGGTAGCCCAATCTTTTTATTGGTTTATTGGGCAACTCATATGGCTTCCGGCCGTCATAATACTTCACACACTGCTTCATGGGTTGTACTTATTCTTTGGTTTGCCGGTTTATTTATGTTTTATAGCGTAGGTGCCAACACCTTGTATCATATGCATAATCATTCCGGTCATCCGTTTTCATTAAACTGGAACGATGATGATAAATCCTTTGGAAATGAAAATAGAAAACTTGGACCCTTTCATGCTGTGGAGATTTCAGGAAACTTCGAATTAACCTTGAAAAAAGATTCTGTTCAGGAAATAAATATATCAACTCCAACTAATCTTTTATCCAGGGTCATTACTAAAGTTGAAAATGGTGTATTGCATATTTACACGGAAGGGATGTTCCTGAATAGAGCAACAAAGGTCACAGTTTCGTACGATTCAATAAAAAGTTTAGTGGCTAAGGGTGCTTGTAAGATTAATACTGAAAATCAGCTGATTATTCCTGAATTCTCACTTGAGCTGCTTGGTGCCAGTGACGCAAATATGGATATGAAGGTTGCTGGTCAACTCAATTTAGATACTAAGGGAGCTTCCAGAGTAGAATTGAAAGGTTCCTGCAAAACTTTAAAATTGACAGGTTTTGGAGCCAGTCACATTGAGGCTGGGGAAATGATAGCTAAAGATGCCGATGTTCATGTTAGCGGAGCCACGCATGCAAAGGTTTATGCTTCCGAGAACTTAAATGCTGAAGCTTATGGAGCCAGTGAAATCGATTGCCATGGTCATCCAAAAAACGTAAAAAAAACCGATAATATTGCTTCAAAAATTCATGTTGAATAAGTTATACTTTTTTCCATAAACTAAGGTGATTATAGAAAAACCCGTTCTGTCTTTCGACAAAGCGGGTTTTCTTATTTACGATAACATCATTACGATGAGTAAATACTATTCCATTCTTAGTTTGTAACACAGGTACACACCAGGTTCCTGTCTCCAAAAGCATTATCGATTCGTGCCACATTGACCCAGAACTTGTTTTCAGCTACCCAGGCTGTTGGATAGGCTGCTTTGGCCCTGCTGTATGGATGGTTCCATTCGTCGGAAACAATCAAATATTCAGGATGAGGTGCATTTAATAATACATTGTCTGTCGCATCGGCAGTCCCGTTCTCCACTTCTTTAATTTCGGCATAAATCTGTAACATGGCTTCGGCAAACCTGTCAAGTTCAGCAAGCGATTCACTTTCCGTTGGCTCTATCATCAATGTTCCATGTACAGGAAATGATAGGGTAGGGGCATGGAAGCCATAATCCATTAAACGTTTTGATATATCTGTTTCAGTAACCCCCGATGTAGCTTTGAAATTGCGAGCTTCCAGTATCAGCTCGTGTCCAACACGTCCGTTCTCTCCTGTATAAAGTACGCCATAACTATCCTTCAATCGCGCAGCCAGGTAATTGGCATTTAAAATGGCAATTTCAGAAGCCCTGGTTAAGCCTTCTACTCCCATCATGCGGATGTATCCGTAGGTGATGACTAAAATGCTGGCACTACCATAAGGAGCTGACGATACGGTGTTTTGTCCGAATGTCTTGCTGGGTAAGAAAGCTTTTAAGTGTTCTGCCACGCATATTGGACCAACACCCGGTCCGCCACCCCCATGAGGGATAGCAAAAGTCTTATGTAGGTTCAGGTGGCATACATCAGCCCCGATAGTTCCGGGATTGGTTAACCCAACCTGGGCATTCATATTGGCGCCATCCATATAAACCTGGCCACCGTTTTCATGGATAATATCGCACATGTCTTTGATATGTGCTTCGAAAATTCCGTGAGTGGAAGGATAAGTAATCATACATCCAATCAGCCTGTCCTTATTTGCTTGTGCTTTTTCTTTCCAGTCAGCCAGGTCGGTATTTCCACCTTTATCGCAATTCACTACCACGATTTCAAATCCGGCCTGATGGGCTGAGGCAGGATTGGTGCCATGTGCTGAAGAAGGAATTAGTACGGTGTCGCGTTGTGTTTCACCCTTTGATTTGAAATATGAACGCAATGTCATCAATCCTGCATATTCACCTGCTGCACCTGAGTTAGGTTGTAGGCTGCAGGCAGCAAAACCTGTAATCGAGGTCAGGTATTTTTCAAGTTCAGCAATCATCTCGTTATAACCTTCAGTCTGGTCGGCCGGTGCCAGGGGATGCATACCTCCAAATTCAGCACGACTCATTGGCAGCATTTCAGAAGCAGCATTCAGCTTCATGGTACATGAACCCAGCGAAATCATGGAATGGGTCAGTGAGATATCACGACGTTCCAGTTTCTTCAAATAACGCATCATTTCAGTTTCACTGTGGTAAAGGCTGAAAACTTCATTTGTCAGGAAAGCTGATGTCCTTTCAAGGCTTTCGTCAAACGATTTTAATTCTTCCAGTTCGTCTTCCTCAACAAAAACCGGAGCATTGTCGGCTGCTGATGCCAGGATCTCAATCAATGCATTGACGTCATTAATATCCGTTGTTTCGTCGAAACTGATGCCGATTTCTCCTGTTTTGAAATAATGGAAATTTACTTCATAGTCCAGTGCAATGGCTTTTAGTGCATCAACAGTCACTTCCTGCGGCAAATTGATTTTTAGGGTGTCAAAGAAGTTCTCATTTTCCTGGGTATATCCGTAGACAGGTAAAATCTCGTTGATATAGGTGGCAATAGCATGTATGCGCAGGGCAATATTTTTAATTCCTTGTGCTCCGTGATATACGGTGTAGAATCCTGCCATGGTAGCCAGTAATGCCTGGGCAGTGCATATATTCGAAGTGGCCTTTTCGCGTTTGATATGTTGTTCGCGGGTCTGCAAAGCCATACGTAAAGCAGTCCTGCCATTGATGTCCTTGCTGATGCCAATGATCCTTCCTGGCATATCACGTTTGAATTCTTCCCGGGTAGCAAAATAGGCCGCTGAAGGACCGCCAAATCCCATTGGGATTCCCCAACGCTGAGTAGAACCAAATACTATGTCCGCCCCCCATTCTCCCGGAGGAGTCAACAGTGCCAGGCTTAGAATGTCAGCTGCAACAGCTACTTTACAACCAATGGCATGAGCTTCGGTTACAAAAGCGGCGTAATCTTCAGCATTCCCGTTTGCATTTGGGTATTGAACGATAGCACCAAAATGTTTATCAGTAAAATGCAGGCTTGCAAAGTCGCCAGTTTCCAACTTTATACCCTGAGCTTCTGCCCGGGTATGCAATACTGCCTGTATTGATGGAAAACAGTTTTTATCGACAAAAAGAACAGTTGCATTGTTTTTTATCTGGGTGCGATTCCGCAGGTTGAACATCATGGTAGCAGCTTCGGCTGCAGCTGTTGCTTCATCCAGCAAGGACGCATTTGCCAGAGGCATGGCTGTAAAATCACAGACAGCAGTCTGGAAGTTCAATAATGCTTCCAACCGGCCCTGTGAAATTTCAGCCTGGTAGGGAGTGTATGAAGTATACCATGAGGCATTCTCGAAAACATTCCGTTGAATAACAGCAGGAGTGCACGTGTCATACCAACCTTGCCCGATATAAGTAGTGAAAAGCTTATTTTTTGAGGCAATTTCTGCTATATGTTCAGCATACTGACGCTCAGAAAGGACTTCGGGTAATTCAATCGGCTTTTCCAATAGAATGACCGAAGGAATTGTCTGGGCAATCAACTCTTCAAGATTATTTACTCCAACAGTTTGAAGCATAAACGCTTCATCTTGTTCTGATATGCCAATGTGGCGCGCTTGCAGCAAGTCTTTCATAATTAGAATTATTACTATTTTTTAGTGCGGCAAAGGTACTCGTTTCTTTTAGTAATCAGGTCAAATTGGACAAAAAAAATAAGTGCAAATCAAACGATTTTCACTTTGTTTACAACTTGAAACTTATTGATGAAAATAATTATAATTAGTAGTTGAAAGTCAGTTATATTTGAATATTTATTAACCTGTTTTTAAACCAAATTCATTATCGGTTGTTTTACATTTACATATTGCCAATTGTAAATTCTTAAATTGTAAATCCCCATTATGCTTCACGACATTCGTAAACAATACATGTTTTCTACCCTGGATGAACATTCCGTACTGCCTGATCCTATAGAGCAATTTGACCTGTGGCTGAATGAAGCCATTGAAAGTAAAGTAATTGAACCTACTGCCATGATGCTCTCAACGGTTGATGAAAACCTGCAACCGCACTCACGGATTGTTTTACTCAAAGAACTATCACCCGAAGGTTTTGTTTTTTATACCAATTATGAGGGGCACAAAGCCAAACAAATTGCCGGGAATAATAAAGTGTGCCTGTTGTTTTTCTGGTCAAGACTGGAAAGGCAGGTGCGTATTGAAGGTACTGTTGAAAAAATCAGTGAAGCCATATCGACTTCCTATTTTTTGTCACGCCCCCTTGAAAGCCGCATTGGAGCTTGGGCTTCACCACAGAGTCAGGCTGTTCACTCCAAAGATTTTCTGGAAGAACAATACAAGTATTATCAGCATAAATTTGGAGAGAACGTGCCAAAACCTCCTTTTTGGGGTGGATATGTCGTAAAACCAATCTCTATGGAATTCTGGCAGGGTCGTCCCAAAAGGTTGCATGACCGGCTGCTCTACACTCACGGAACGGAGGCTGCATGGAATATTTCCAGATTGGCACCGTAATAAATTCATAATTCATAATTTAAAATTCATAATTCAAAATTCTATGTCGTTAAGATAAGAACTTGAAAGCGGATGGAACATCCAGGTTTGTCGAAAATAGTGTAGATTTAAGCTTTCATATCCGCTTTATTCCGTAAAATTTGAATGTACCATCCGCGTTGTTTACATCCGCATACCATTTTAATTGATGAAGGCTAAACGGTATTGATTCCTAATTCCTAATTGATAATTCCAACCAAATTCAGAAATAGATGAATTCAATATCAAACGATTATAGTTTAAATTTCAGCATATGATACATTTAGACTATCTTTGCATACAATTCGTAATGCCTTTTGTTAATTAGGTGTTGTGAATTGTGCATTTTGAATTCTAAATTATACTTTGCTTAAATGAATTTTACCGATTTAAATATCAATTCTCCTTTAATAAATGCGTTGAATGACTTAGGGATAACTCAAACAACCACGATACAGGAAAGAGCTTATCCGGCTATCATGTCCGGACGTGATATAGTGGGAATTGCCCAGACAGGTACAGGGAAAACAATAGCGTATCTACTTCCCTGTTTAAGGCTCTGGAAGTTTACCAAAGAAAAAAACCCTCAGATCCTGGTGGTTGTACCTACCCGCGAATTGGTGGTGCAAGTGGTGGAGCAGGTGGAACTCCTGACTAAATACATGCATGTCCGGGTTGTAGGAGTATATGGTGGTGTGAATATGATCCGCCAGACTCCCTTTATAGTTGCCGGTGTTGATGTGTTGGTAGCAACTCCTGGCCGTTTGTTGGATTTTGCCCTGAACGGAAGCCTGAAATTAAAATCGATTAAACATTTTATCATCGATGAAGTGGATGAGATGTTGAATCTTGGTTTTCGTCCCCAGTTAATCCGTATCATCGATTTACTGCCTACTAAACGTCAAAACCTGATGTTTTCGGCTACCATCTCCGAAGATTTAAAGGACCTGGTTCATGATTTCTTTGTTCAACCTCTTGAAATTGAAGCTGCACCAA
>Ga0302286_10002173_pt1 | contig 13806 bp, 10 predicted proteins | sample III_Fen_E2_3_FD_198765 | JGI IMG/M metagenome (GOLD analysis project Ga0302286, IMG submission 198765) | Peat permafrost microbial communities from Stordalen Mire near Abisko, Sweden - III_Fen_E2_3 | ecosystem: Environmental > Terrestrial > Soil > Wetlands > Permafrost | place: Sweden: Abisko...
AACGCTATTGTCATCATCGCACCAGCGTGTATTGTTGTGTTAGCAGAGCACATCAGCCACCTTATTGTTACAGGAAAAATTACGGATACTGATTTGATGACCAATCCGGGTCTACACCGCTCACTGTTAGGCGATGGTATTAGTAATGTATTATCCGGAGCCGTTGGTTCTCCTCCAAACACAACATACGGTGAAAATATTGGTGTAATGGCAATTACCCGCGTTTATTCTGTTTGGATTATTCGTGGAGCAGCTCTTCTTGCCATTGCATTCTCCTGCATCGGAAAGGTTGCGGCAGCAATTTCAACAATTCCAGGCCCTGTAATGGGTGGAATCACCATGTTGCTGTACGGCGTAATTGCAGTACAAGGATTCCGTATGTTTGTAGAACAAAAAGTTGATTTCAGCAAAAACAGCAACATGGTGTTAGGTGCTGTTACTTTTGTTGTTGGAGTTAGTGGCGCAAGTATCAATATTGGATCTGTTCAACTAAAAGGAATGGCTTTCGCAGCTATTATCGGCGTTGTTTTATCTCTGATCTTCTGGAGTCTTGGGAAAATAGGAATCATGAACAAAGAAGCATAACAATAGAAAAACGGCTGACCGAAAACCGGACAGCTGAATCTTAACTTTCTGTCATTTGAGAAGACCTTCTTTTGATTGGTAAAGCCAATTCGAAGCAGGTCTTCTTTCATTACATCACACTTCTCTCAAAGAGATGATAATCCCGCAAGTATAATTCGAACAAAAATCGCTGGGGTAAAGACTAATAAGCTCTGGTCTTTATGTCTCGAATATAAAGCTGAAGCGTTGTTTTTCCACGAAATACATTTTCGGCAATCGAATAGCAAATATCAAAAGGTAAGCCTTGACTAATCGCTTCGTAATGGTGTGCCTGATTAAAGGCAATTGCTGAAAATTTAGAAGAATTACTGGTTGGTTCTATTAAATCGAGTTTCAAATGTTCATGATTTTTACCAACAGGTCGACTGGTTCCACAATCGAGTACATTTTCAGTAATAAAAACAGGAACCATATTGTGCGGACCAAAAGGAGCAAACTGCTTCAAAAGTCGGTAAAATTTAGGAGTAATATCCGACAAATAAATTTTGGCCTCCACGTCAATCGATTCTACCTGTTGTTGATTGGTAATTTGCTTGGTAACAATATCTTCAAACCGACGCGAAAAATCATAAATATTCTCAATTTTCATGGTCAGTCCGGCGGCATACATATGACCTCCATACGACTCGAGCAAATCGCTACATGCACCAATCGCTTCATACAGATCAAAATCACGTACAGAACGAGCAGATCCGGTAGCCATACCATTTGATTCCGTAAGAACAACGGTTGGGCGGTAAAAGTATTCAGTTAAACGGGAAGCAACAATTCCAACAACACCTTTATGCCAATCGCGATTATAAAGTACCGTTGTATTTTTTTTATCATGATCCGGATCTCGTTGAATCATCATCAACGCTTCCTGTGTGATGTCCCGATCAAGCATTTTACGAATTTCATTGTACGAATTAATCTCATCCCCAAGTAGCGAGGCTTCCTCTTCATTCGTTGAAGTTAAAATAGCCACAGACTTTTTCCCATGTTCGATTCGCCCGGAAGCATTAAGTCGTGGTCCGATTTTAAAGACAATATCACTAACTGATTTTTCTTCTGTATTCAGACCGGAATATTGCATTATCGTTTTCAAGCCTATACTTGGAGATGTATTAAGCTTCTTCAGTCCTTCATAAGCAAGCACCCTATTTTCGCCAGTAACAGGAACGATATCGGAAGCTATACTAACCACTAGCAAATCTAAAAGGTCAGTCAATTCACCAGCTGAAACATCATTTCGTTTTGCAAAAGCCTGAAGTAATTTAAATCCGACACCACAACCAGAGAGCTCTTTATATGGGTAATCACAATCTAACCGTTTAGGATCCAATACCGCAAATGCAACTGGCAAAACATCACCCGGATTATGATGATCACAGATAATAAAATCGATTCCTAAATCTTTGGCCATCTGAATCTTCTCAACAGCCTTAATGCCACAATCAAGTACAATAACCAAAGTTATATTCTGATCGGCAGCATATTGAATACTGGCTTTTGAAATACCATACCCTTCAGAATATCGATCAGGTATATAATAATCAAGATTTTTAATTCGGGTTCGCAAAAACTGATACATCATTGCAACCGATGTTGTTCCATCAACATCGTAGTCTCCATAAATCAAAACCTTCTCCTGAACTTCGATCGCCCTTTCCAGACGTTCGACAGCCTTGTCCATGTCTTTCATCAAAAAAGGATCATGAAGATCTGAGAATTTTGGTCGAAAGAAAGCCTGAGCCTCAGCATAAGTGTTGATTCCTCTTTGGGCCAAAAGATTGGCTATAACCATATTAACATTTAACGCAGCCGATAAATGTTTTATGATATTAATATCGCCTTCTTCTTTTATATGCCAGACTTTCTCCATTAGATTTGTTTCGGAACAACGGTAATTTTTGCAAAAATTTCTCAAAGATAAAAAATGAACGCAGAACTGGAAAGTATATCAACGACATTAACCATATTTTGTTAACAAAATTCAATATCTAAATTTATAAGATTCATTTTGTCAAAAGTTTAGCTTGATTGATAAAAATAAATCCATCGCTACAATTTGTTCCCAACTATCTTCTTCGGCAAGATACTCTTCATTTCCAACAACTCGAATTACAAATGCCAAAATAACATCAACAACAGATAGTAAATAAATAAATTAGAATCGAACCGTTCATTTTTCAATATTTTCAATTCTTAAACAATTCATTAAGACCGCTAACTGGACTTTTCCAATCGCAACTATTCTATAATAGTTTGCTATCTTTGCCGCAAAATTTTATTTCCGATTTTTAAATACTCCAACAATATGAGCACAGCTGAATTAAGCGAACAGGAAATCATAAGGAGAAACTCCTTACAAAAAATGGCGGAACTAGGTATCGATCCTTATCCAGCAGCTGAATTTCCGGTAAACATCTCAACCGCTGAGATTAAAGAAAAATACAATCCTGATTTAAACAATTGTCAAGATGTAGTTTTGGCCGGTCGTATCATGAGCCGCCGAATTATGGGTAAAGCTTCGTTTGCCGAAATACAAGATGCTTCCGGTAGAATACAACTGTATATCAACCGCGATGAAATCTGTCCGGATGAAGATAAAACTCTTTACAACGAAATTTTCAAGAAACTACTTGATATTGGCGATGTTGTTGGGGTTAAGGGGTTCGCATTCATCACTCAGGTTGGTGAACTTTCAGTGCATGTTAAAGAATTTGTTGTTTTAAGCAAGTCTCTCCGTCCACTTCCTGTGGTAAAGGAAAAAGACGGACAAGTATTTGATGCCGTCACCGACCTTGAAATGCGGTATCGTCAGCGATATGTCGACTTGATTGTTAATCCTCAGGTAAAAGAAACCTTTATCAAACGAACAAAGGTTATTAACACCATGCGCCAATTCTTCAACGAACAAGGCTATTTGGAAGTTGAAACACCAATTTTGCAATCAATTCCTGGTGGAGCTACTGCTCGTCCATTCATTACACACCACAACGCATTAAATATCCCTCTTTATTTAAGGATTGCCAATGAGTTATACTTGAAACGTTTGATCGTCGGCGGATTCGATGGCGTTTATGAGTTTGCCAAAGACTTCCGTAACGAAGGAATGGACCGTACTCATAATCCGGAATTTACCGTAATGGAAATCTATGTAGCCTACAAAGACTACCTCTGGATGATGAATTTTACTGAAGAAATGATCGAACGGGTTGCCCTTGCATTGCATGGTACAACCCAAGTACAGCTTGGGGATGTGGTCATTGACTACAAACGTCCGTTTAAACGGGTAACCATGTACGATGCAATTAAGGAACATACAGGCTATGATATTGCAGGAAAATCAGAAGACGAGCTTCGCGACATCTGCAAAAAACTGGGAATAGAAACCGATCCAAGCATGGGAAAAGGCAAATTGATCGATGAAATTTTTGGTGAAAAATGTGAACACAACTACATACAACCAACCTTTATCATTGACTATCCGGTAGAAATGTCACCACTAACCAAGAAACACCGTTCTGTTGCCGGACTTACCGAACGTTTCGAATTAATGGTTAATGGGAAAGAACTGGCCAATGCCTATTCCGAATTAAACGATCCGATTGAACAGCGTGAACGCTTTGAAGATCAAATGAAATTATCGGAAAAAGGTGATGATGAAGCAATGTTTATTGATCAGGATTTCTTGAGAGCTCTTGAATATGGAATGCCACCAACTTCCGGAATGGGAATTGGTATTGACCGGTTAACCATGTTTATGACGAACAACCTCTCAATTCAAGATGTTCTGTTCTTTCCTCAGATGAAACCTGAAAAAGCTGCAGAAACAGCAGATTCTGATGATAAATTTCTGGAAATAGGCATTCCTGCTGAATGGATTGAGGTCATTCGAAAAGTTGGATTCAAAAAAATTAAAGATTTAAAAGAAGCCAAAGCAGGTAAATTCTTCAACGACATCTGTGGCTACAATAAAAAGAATAAACTGGGACTGAGCAATCCTTCCATGGAGGAAATAACTAGCTGGATATCATAAATAAAATAAAATGTATTCAAAAGCAAAAATAGCTATTCTTGGAAGTGGAAGTTGGGCAACTGCATTGGCAAAAATTGTAATGCAGAATGCAGAACACATCAATTGGTTTTTTCGTGATCCTGACAACATTGAAAAATTCAAAAAAGTACAACACAATCCAAACTATCTTAGAGGCATTGATTTTGATATAAACCGGATTAGTTTTTATTCTGACATAAACAAAGCAGTTGAAGGTGTCGACATTATTATCCTTGCAATTCCTTCAGCGTTTTTAAATGAAACGTTCACGAATTTAACAGTTAAACTAAACGATAAATTTGTAGTTTCTGCGGTTAAAGGAATAATACCAGAACACAATCTAATTGTTGGCCAATATTTAAATGAATATTATAACATACCTTACAATCAGATTGGAGTAGTTACTGGCCCATGTCATGCTGAAGAAGTTGCATTAGAACAACTATCGTACCTCACCGTTGCTTGTCAGGATGTGAAAAAAGCCCGGGCATTTGCATTTTTGCTAGACTGTCCATACATCCGCACTCATGTTTCCAGTGACATTTATGGCACTGAATATTCAGCAGTTATAAAAAACATCATTGCCATTGCTGCTGGAATTGCTCACGGGTTGCGTTATGGCGACAATTTTCAGGCAGTATTGATTTCTAATGCTATTCAGGAAATCAAACGATTTGTCGATAAAGTGCATCCAATAACACGAGATATAAAAAGTTCAGAGTATCTGGGTGATTTACTGGTAACAGCATATTCTCAGTTCTCCAGAAACCGCACTTTTGGAACAATGATAGGCAAAGGATATTCGGTACGATTTGCTCAACTTGAGATGCACATGATTGCCGAAGGATATTATGCGGCAAAATGTATTAAAGAAATCAACGAAGAGCTAAAGGTAAATATGCCTATTGCTGAAGCTGTTTACAACATTTTATATGAGAATATTTCTCCTGCGATTGAATTTCGTTTGTTAACCGAAAACCTTAGATAAATCTTTAGATTAAAACAACATGAATAAAATTTCTTTGAATTTCAATAAGACTTTTGATTTCATTTCAAAAGACAGTGTATTTGCTTACAAAAAAGCAATTGAAAATCACAATCGTGCTCTTTTCAATGGAACAGGAAAAGGAAGTGATTTCTTAGGATGGACAACTTTACCAAGTTCGGTATCAGAAACAGAATTAGCTGACTATGAAGCAACAGCTTCTAAACTGACAGCTAAGAACATCGATATTTTTGTAGTCATTGGTATTGGAGGTTCGTACCTGGGAGCAAAAGCTGTAGTAGATGCGCTTTCAGATAGTTTTGCTCACTTAAAAGAACGCAAAAATCCGTTCATCTTGTTTGCCGGACAGAACATCTGCGAAGATTATCTTTTCGAATTACGTGAATTGCTGAAAAATAAAGAATATGCAATGGCTGTAATCTCAAAATCAGGGACTACAACTGAGCCGGCCTTGGCATTCCGTCTGCTGAAACAAGATATTGAAGAAAAATATGGCAAAAAAGAAGCCAACGAACGTATCATAGCCATCACCGACAAAAGCAAAGGAGCATTACGCTCACTGGCTACTACTGAAGGATACAAAACATTTGTTATCCCCGACAATGTGGGTGGACGTTATTCGGTATTAACTCCGGTAGGTTTACTTGCAATTGCTGTTGCAGGTTTTGACATCCGTGCATTGATTAAAGGTGCTGTTGATATGCAGAATGCTTCCGGAGTAAACGTTCCTTTCGAAGAAAACCTGCCTGCTCAATATGCTGCTGTTCGCAATGAACTGTACAAAAACGGGAAAAAGGTTGAAATTCTGGTAAACTACAATCCAAAACTTCACTTCCTGGCCGAATGGTGGAAACAACTGTATGGCGAAAGTGAAGGAAAAGACAGCAAAGGTATTTTCCCTGCTGCTGTTGATTTTTCTTCCGACCTTCATTCCATGGGACAATACATTCAGGAAGGTGAACGTACGTTGTTCGAAACCGTTATTTCAATAGGAAATCCGGATCGGGAAGTTCGTATTCCTACCGACAAAGAAGACCTCGATGGATTGAATTTCCTTGCTGGAAAACGTGTTGACGAAGTAAACAAAATGGCTGAACTGGGAACAATGATCGCTCATGTTGACGGTGGCGTTCCAAACATTCAACTGGTTATTCCACAACTGAATGAATACTATCTTGGACAGCTTATCTATTTCTTCGAACTGGCTTGCGGTTTAAGTGGATACACACTGGATGTTAATCCATTCGATCAACCCGGAGTTGAAGCTTACAAAAAGAACATGTTCGCTTTACTCGAAAAACCAGGTTATGAAGAAGCAACAAAAGCAATCAAAAAACGCTTATAATTCATTAAAATGATAACCTAAAAAAGAGAAATCTCAACCTTGAGGTTTCTCTTTTTTGTTAAAAATCAAAAGAATGACAGCTATTAAATCAGAAGAGTGGAAAGGATATCTATTTGCCTTAATAGGCACTATTTCATTCTCCAGCTTGTACATTTTCAGCAAAGCAGGTCTCAATCAGGTGGACTTATCTCAATTTGGACTGTACTATTTTGGCATGGGCTTTCTCCTCAATTTGATTTTCATTCTAATCACCGGCAAAACCAAACAGATTGCTGCTACCTATAAAAAAGTATGGGCTTTACTCCTTCTACTCGGAGCAATCGACATCTGCTCCAATCTAACCTTTTTCATGTCCATTCGTGCAATTTCCGATCCTGCGGTCACCTCCTTTTTAGGAAACCTGTTCCCTGTTTTCATGGGTATTCTTGGCGTTACCTTCCTCAATGAACGCTTCACCCTGATTGAAACTTTAGGTGCCGTTATGGCAATTACCGGTGCATTCATTATCAGCTATACCGGAGATATGGATTGGCACAAAATTCTTATTCCAGGAACCGGGTTTGTTGTTCTCAATACCTTTATCGCTGCCACACTTTCAGTAGTTGTGAAGAAGAATGTTACCAAGGCTAGTCCTGAAATATTTAATCTAAACTCAAATGGCTGGATTTTCCTGTTTTTCCTCTGCTATTTTCTCTGCAGCGGGCAATCCTTCACAATTCCGGCAAAAGCCTTTCAAAACATCGCTTTGGGTGCTTTTTTCGGCGCACTTATCGGCATCTTATCTTTCTACTATTCCTATCGGTATATCGATGCAACCCGATCTTCAATTGTACAAAGTCTAAAAGGAATATTCGTTCTAGCCATAGCCTGGTTCTTTTTTGAATCCCTACCTCGCTCCATTCAGGTCGTTGGAGGAGCCATTACAATTGCCGGAGTAATTATCATGACATTGGCTCAAGGAAAAATAATCGGACATACAAAAGCGAAATAGAATACACATCGCGGTATCGGCTGTAATTATTCAGCGTCAAGCCTGACTTACTATCATAAACTCAAGTTTAAAATTGATGTATAACGAAATACAAAACACTTATCAGCAGCTTGTCCTTCAATACCAATCCATCGCCGATTCAAAAAAGAAACAACTAAAGCTGATCGCATTTGCCCGTTTTTTTAGTTTTATCGGTATTGTTCCTGTCTATTATTACCTCAGTCCTGTAAATAACATATTGGGATTCGGAGTTTCACTAATTTTCCTGATCGCTTTTCTGTTCCTGATCAAAAAGTATATCCAGACTGAAAAACAACTAACATTTCATCAGCGACTGGTTAAGATCAATCAGGATGAAATCAAGACATTAAACCGCGATTACTCTTCTTTTGATCCGGGAATCGAATTCACAGATATTCACCACGACTACAGCTACGATTTAGACTTATACGGTCCGGGGTCTTTCTTCCAATTTCTAAACCGAACCATAACAGCACGTGGTAAAAAGAAACTTGCTGAGCTTCTGAACCAGAGTCAACGTCCGGTTAATGAAATCACCGACAAGCAAGCTGCAATTCAGGAACTGGCTGAAGAACTAAACTGGCGACAAAATTTCCTGGCAAAAGACAGCGAAAACGAAGGTCAAAAGACAAACAAAGTCGATGAATCTATTCATCAACAACTCAGTTTAAAATCAGAAAAGACGATTAAATATCTGCTGATTATATTTCCGCCAATAGCATTTTTGATAGTCACATTATTTTTTGCAAAAATAATCGGACAAAGCTACGTCGTTGGAGTATTACTGGCACAATGGATCATTTTCCTGATCTACAGCAAAACCATAGCAACTTTTTATAAACAGTTTCAAAGTCAGTCCAAAATTTTAACCAGATATGTGGAAATGCTTCAGCAAATAGAAACAATGCCTTTTAAAAGTAACTATTTGATTAAACTGAAACAACAACTTTCGCAAGAAGAAAAATCGGCTACCAACAGTACTGCTGAACTTCAGAAAATACTGAATGAATTTGATTACCGCCAGAATATTTTGGTTGCATTTGTCCTTAATTCGATACTTCTATGGGATGTACGGTGCATCTATAAACTATACCACTGGCAACAAAACTATAGCAACAACATCCCCGGATGGTTCGAGGTGATTGCAGAAATTGATGCGTTGATAAGCTTGGCTAACTGCAATTATAATCATCCAGACTGGACTACTCCTACAGTTATACATTCGAAGTCCGGAGTTAAATCGACCGATTTAGGACACCCGCTAATTGACGAAACCCGATGTATCAAAAATTCATTTCAAATCGTCGATGATGAGCAGATTGTCATTATTACCGGAGCCAACATGGCCGGAAAAAGCACATTCCTTCGTACAGTTGGAATCAATCTGATATTAGCTTCAAACGGATGCAAGGTTTGTGCTTCAAGCTTCGAATTCAGTCCCTGCCGAATTTACACCAACATGCGCACTTCCGACAATCTGATGAACGACGAATCTTATTTTTATGCCGAATTATTACGGCTTCAATCCATGCTTACGTTACTACGCAAAGGCGAAAACCTGTTTGTCATCCTCGACGAAATGCTCAAAGGAACCAACTCTACCGACAAACTAAATGGATCCAAAGAATTAATTAATCAATTAGTTTTGCTGAAAACTCATGGAATTGTTGCGACCCACGATTTAGGTCTCACCGAACTCACATCGCTATATCCAACCCAATTAAAGAATCAATGCTTCGAGGTTCAGTTACTTCAGGATGAGTTAAAGTTTGATTATAAGCTAACCGACGGAGTAACCCGTACCATGAATGCAACTTTTCTGATGAAGAAAATGGGAATAATACCAACAAATTGATGAATTCGTGTTCCTCTGGTTTTTTAAGCTTTGTGAAACACCCTTAGCCCAACAATACCGACAACAATAAACAGAATACAAATAGCTTTAATCAAATCGATCGGTTCCTTAAAAAAGATAAGTCCAAAAACAACGGTTCCAACAGTACCAATCCCTGTCCAAACCGCATAAGCAGTTCCTAATGGCAAGGTTTTAACAGCAAGCGACAGAAAATAAAACCCTATAACCATCGATACAATCGTAAATATACTCGGGTAAAGCTTCGTCCAACCTTCGGAATATTTCATCCCAACAGCCCACACAACTTCCAGTATTCCGGCAATAAGTAAATAAATCCACGCCATACTCGTTTGATTGAATTTTATAGGTCACAAAAATGAAGAAAATTGATTGGACTTACTTCTGAATTTCATTTATCTTCAAAAACTTCCCAAAATTCTCGCAAACTTGGAATTAGTCATGACGGTTTAACCCTGAAAATTTTCTCTAAAACAACAATACCCACCAATTTACTGACGGGTATTACTGTTTTAGGGATGTGCTAAATTTGTCTTGTACTAGATCCTCGTAAGAGAAGACGTAATTACAATCATTTAGTAATTATTGATTTGAGGCATCTCGCTATAAGTTTCACCTTTTAGCAGTCGTCCGTTCTTCTTTTTATTGGTACCACCCCATTGTTTGAAATAAAATGCCACCGATTGGGTATTGCATTGCTCCTGGATATTCATTACCCATTCTTCTTTGATCGGTCTTGGTGTTCTACCGCTCTCTCCACCGACAATAACCCAATCTATTTTTTGTAGATTTAGATTGGGCAAGTCTGATAAAAGAGGCTCACAACTTAGAAATTTAACTCTTGCTCCGGTTTCTCTTAATAGGTCGATTCTTCTGGTCACAGAATCGTCTTCAACCGTTACACCCATCCAGATATTATGACTCCAATCCAGCCAACCTTCACTATCGTAATAATGCAAAACATCTGCACGTTTAGTTAGAATTTGGAAAACATGTTGCGGATTGTCTTTCATTACCCGGAATATTCTTTGAATATAATCAACCGGAATGTCCTTGTGGAATAAGTCACTCATAGAATTTACAAAAATCATTTTAGGCTTTTTCCATGTATATGGTTCCTTGAGTGTATCGGGGTGTAAGGTTAATTCAAACCCATTCGAATATTTATCCTGCCCCATAGCCTGTAAGCGTCTTGCCATTACTTCGGCATAACAAAACTTACAACCGGTGGTTATTTTAGTACACCCTGTGATCGGATTCCAGGTACTTTCTGTCCATTCTATTTTTGTTGTTGCCATAGTTTAAATTGTCTTAATAATTTGCTTCGCGATTTTAACCGCATTTTGATTATTGGAAGCAAAAACAAAATGAAAAATTGGTACTCCACGAGAATTTTCTAATCTCAAAGGTTTCTCAGTTACATGATTCCATACTGTTTTTAACCTTTCTGAATACAATACCGCAATATTCTCAATAGGGTTACTTATTTTTCTAACTATTTCTGTCTCTCCAAATAAAGTTTGATAAGTTTTTACCCGGTAAAAATAAGACTTTATTTCTTCCTCATTCAATCCAAAGAAGGACTGAAGTTTATTTAAACTTTTAAGCTTACATTCCTTATCTAATAACCTATTTACGATGACACCGGTAGGAATTAGTATCCAAACATCGCTCCGTGTATTTTTGAAGGAGGCAATTGAATCCCAGTTGATCTGCATCCCAAAAGGATCGAGTAAAACCAACGCGGCAAGACTCTTTTTTGCTTTTAATGCCTTTGACAACTCAATGAGCCATTTATTGGCATCTCCGTCCCGATATTGGAATGGTGTTTTTTTTGTTTTCTGTAAAGATGAAAGCTTTTCCTTTAACTTCTCTAAATGTTCAGTTTTCAGGTCAACAAAATAATGATAGTCAAAGCTCAGGTTATTCGGCAGAGTCAATACCCGTTCGGCTGCTCCCTTATAAACCCTTTCTTCCTCAGATGTTAAAAATAATTGTTGATACAAGGGTGTATTACAGTGTTCTTTTCTGTTTCCACATCCAGCAAAGCCATCAAAATAGATAGTTTTCCAATGAGGCTGTTTTGCCATAATGATCAAATAAGCCGAAACATATTTCGAAAATGCATCCAGCTTCTTTTCTGTCCAAGGTCCACCCCACTCATAGGACGGATCACTTACCATGCTCATTTGTCTGCTCATTGCAATTTGTGATATTGAGAGTTATTTCTTCCTGCCCAAATCATAAGCCATTCAAAAAGACACACACCTTCTCGTTGTAATAAATTTTGTCAACCTTTCATTTCCTAAGCCCTCCGGGTTTGCATGTGTATAAAAAAAATGACACCTCGCATTGTGTACAACCTCGTCGGTGGGAGAATATCTCTCCGGTCAACGTTTTTGATGTCTTTGGTATTAAAACGCTACTTGAACGCTAAATATAACCTTTATAATCAAGTCTATAAACATAAATCAGATCAGAACTTATGAACAATGAAACTGTAGTTATTTATAAGATCGTTGCTTAATCTGGCGTTGTTCCTGCAAACAATCAAAATTATTCGGTTCATAACTTTTCAGTTTTGAATATCAATTTATTACACCGAATGTCCGAACTTTATTTATCGAAGCTAAACAGTCTTATTTCTCATCCTGAAATTTTCGTAATATGGCAAATCAATCAGAAACAGGCCACGCGAAAAATGTGGCCAACTTCAGTACATTAATTACTGTGATAAACGGGTTCGGAGAACTTTACAACCCTTCAAAACAATCAATCACCCCAGCCTCAATGGCTAGCCTGCTTGAAAGTGCAAAGAGTGTAATGAATGATTTCAACAGCATCTCTGGCAACTATGGTATTGCGGTAGCTAACCGGGAAGTAGCCTTTGGATCATTAAGCAAACTAACTACCCGAGTTCTTAATTCCCTTCGCTCCAGCGATGCTAATCAGCAGATCATCAGAACTGCAGCGTCGATAGTGCGTAAAATTCAGGGAAAACGAGCCACGCCAAAGAAAACCGAAGAGGAAAAAGCGGCACTTCTGGCTGAAGGTACGGTAGTAAAAGAAATATCATCGTCGCAAATGAGCTTCAATAGCCGACTGGTTAATTTCGATAAATTAATACAACTAGTAACCCAAATACCGCAATACACTCCAAACGAAGAAGAATTAAAATCTGCCTCACTGTCGAATTATTACGCAACATTAAGTGCGGTAAACAGAGCTGCAAGAGAAGCCGAAACCGCATTAAGCAGCATTCGTATCGCAAGAAATCAAATTCTATATGAATCAGGTAGCGGCCTAGTTGATATTTCTCTTTCGGTGAAAACCTACGTTAAATCACTCTTCGGGGCTACCAGCACCCAATACCGGCAAGTTTCGGGCTTGACTTTTAAATCAGAAAAGTTGTAATTACGAAGATTAAACATTACCCTTTCATTCGGGGAGAACACTCCGGAAAGAATAAGCCGTAGTTAGGATTTTCTGTACTGCAGTTTGTTTTTACAGACAGTTCAATATAAAAAAGACAAATCCAACAAGGGAACTCGCTTCCGCAGGTTGGAACTAACAAAGATCATTTAAGAAACAGGTTTTCGCTATTTAGAAAGTTTGTCACGAACATTGGAAACTCAGCTCCGCGAATCATTTTTTTGCTTCCGCTCGTTAGAAAAGTCGTTCAGATAGTTAGTTTTTTAATTCCGCTATCTGGAAAGTTGTTTTCGCAAATTGTTTTTTGCTCTGCATATGGGAGATTTCAGATCAATAATAAACAAAAAAAAACTCCGATTCGATTAAGAATCGGAGTTCAAAAGAATGGCGACGACCTACTCTCCCACAAATTAATGCAGTACCATCGGCGCTGGCGGTCTTAACTTCTCTGTTCGGAATGGGAAGAGGTGGA
>Ga0302286_10002178_pt1 | contig 13786 bp, 13 predicted proteins | sample III_Fen_E2_3_FD_198765 | JGI IMG/M metagenome (GOLD analysis project Ga0302286, IMG submission 198765) | Peat permafrost microbial communities from Stordalen Mire near Abisko, Sweden - III_Fen_E2_3 | ecosystem: Environmental > Terrestrial > Soil > Wetlands > Permafrost | place: Sweden: Abisko...
GAATATGAATATGTAGTGAATATGAATATGTAGTGAATATGAATATGTAGTGAATATGAATATGTAGTGAATATGAATATGTAGTGAATATGAATATGTAGTGAATATGAATATGTACGCATATATATACAGATGACTTGCCTTACCCACATGCGTGATAGGACATCCGCATGAGGCCGGTCTGCGCATCTGCATATATATGCGTACATATTCATTGCTATACTTTATGAATGACTTACGATGCCTAAATACCTATATTCATTGCTATACTTTATGCATGACATAGAATGCCTTGATTACAGATATTCATTGCCATACTTTATAGATAACTTACGACACCTTAATCACGTATATTCATTGCTATACTTTATAGATGGCTTATACACCTTAACCACGTATATTCATTGCTATACTTTATAGATGGCTTAGACACCTTAACCACGTATATTCATTGCTATACTTTATAGATAGCTTACGACACCTTAACCAATTTATAAAATAGAATAAGCGCATAAAAAAAGCCATGTGTCAAATTATTTTGACATATGACTTTTTTATATGAGCTATTTTATATTATAGCAACTTTACTTAGCGCCAAAGTTACGACCTTTGCCGCTGGATTTATAATTTGCATTTTTAGAACTAGTAGGGCCATTTTTGCCTTTTTTTGATAGGGTTATGAATCCTCTTTTTTCTTTGAGTGAACCATCAGCGGTCATACGATACTTCTTAGATGCAGCTCCTGTTTGTTGTGCCTCCAAGATAGCCGCTTGATTCGGTGTCTTTTTTGATCTTTTGGGTTGTGTCGTTTTCACAGCAGGGAAATTATTAATTAATGGGTATGGATGGTCTTTCACCTCATTTAAATGTTTTCCAATTAATCTTTCAATATCCTCAAGTTGTTCTTTCTCATCAAAATCGCAGAAAGAAATAGCAACTCCTCCTAACCCCGCTCTACCTGTTCGTCCAATTCTGTGTACATAAGTTTCAGGTACATTGGGCAAATCAAGATTGATAACATGAGATAATTCATCAATGTCGATTCCTCTAGCGGCGATGTCTGTTGCAACTAAGATTCGTAACTTCTTACTTTTGAAATTATTTAATGCACTTTGACGTGCTCCTTGTGATTTATCACCATGAATTGCTAAAGCTGATACATTTTCCTTTGTCAACTGCTTTACAATTCGATCGGCTCCATGTTTCGTACGTGTAAACACCAAAGCTGACACGATAGAACTATCTTTTAAAATGTGTAGTAGCAAATCTTTTTTATTATTCTTATCAACATAATACAAATATTGATCAATTGAATCTACCGTTGTAGATACTGGTGTGATTTCTATTTTTGCAGGATTTTGCAAGATGGTACTTGAAAGCCTAGCAATATCAGGGGGCATGGTAGCTGAGAAAAGCAAGGTCTGCTTTTCTTTCGGAGTTTTGGCAATAATTTTCTTAACATCATTGATAAAGCCCATATCTAACATTCGATCTGCTTCATCCAATATAAATATTTTAATATGCTTTAAATCAACATATTTCTGTGTAATCAGATCATTCAGTCTACCAGGTGTCGCTACAAGTATATCTACACCTTGCTTCAAGATTTCCTCCTGAGGTTTTTGAGATACTCCACCGAAGATTACACAGCATTTTAAATCTGTATATTTTCCATAGGTGCAAAAGCTTTCGTAAATTTGCATTGCCAATTCTCTGGTTGGCGTTACGATTAGCGCCCTTATATTACGAGTTGTATTTTTTGTAACATTATCTTCACTAAGTAATTGCAGGGTTGGGATTGCAAATGCAGCAGTTTTTCCGGTACCGGTCTGTGCACATCCTAGTAAATCTCTTCCGTTCAATATTAAAGGAATTGCTTCTTCTTGAATCGGAGTCGGAACTTCATAATTTTCCTTCTCCAATGCCTTTAATATTGTAGGTATCACTTTTAATTCTTTAAATTGCATAATTTCTCCATTCTAATGAACTTTTGCGAATATAGGTGTAACAACTAATTCGCTATGTGAATTGCATTTTAATTCACACTCGCTCTTTCCTTCTTATTTATTCCTATATCTAATTGCCAAACCTTTCAAAAAATTTCTGGCATAGCGGTCTCCGCATTCCTTATAATTGCGTTGTCCTTCTTTTCGTAATACAGCAGTCAATTCACCTTTTGACAGTTCGACACCTGCCGTTTTAAAAATTTCAAGCATGTCCTCTCCAGTAAGAGAAAGCGCAATTTTTACTTTTTTCAACATAACGTTATTAACTTCTTTGTTGTTTTTTATCATAAAGACAGGTTTAGCAGGCTGATCCGATTCGGATTCTTGTTTTCCCCTCTTGAAGATAATAAAACCATTTAAAAAGGATTCAAACATGTAATAATTACATTTCTTCATATCATCATTCGCTATGAACTCTTCGTCATCCAAATCAAGGTTACTACCTTTTTTAGGATTCAACAACATCCTTAGCAGTTCCTCTTTTGTTACTGTAATACCGCCTAATTTAAATATTTCTATCATATCTATGTCTCTAATATCCAAAGCATATCTTAATCTTATTAAAATATCGTTATTATTCATACCAATCCTCCAATATGCCGTTTCACGGCATCTATAACTCCCAAAAGAACGCCCGAATATCATTATAACACCTTTTGAAGATTTAGCCTAATTGAATATTACTTTTCGCGTTACGATTCAATCAAATCATTCTACTAATCCGCATCAGTAAGCGCGCTAAGCATAACATATCAAATATAAAGCAAACGTATTAACTATTATATTTAAATCTTTTTATTCCCTCAATCGCAAGAGCATGATCTTCTTCTCCTGTTAGTCCTGACACCGTAATCGTTCCTATTCTTCCTTGACCTCTTATAATCAATGGAAAGGAGCCACCCTCTGCCTGATATTCTTTAACTGACAAACCAGTTGCTGTATGAAATGACGTACCTTGTGCCTTATAGCTCTCACCCATATATAATGAACTGTTGCCAAATTTCTTCACCGTATTTTTCTTGGCATTGACCCAATAAAGGTTATTATCAGAGGTACCTTCCATAAAGTGAGTAAATAATGGATATTCATCAGTTTCAATATGAACTGCTATCCCCTTTTTAATTTCTTCCGTTGCAATCTTTACAATGATGAGCCCTAATTGCAATGCATCATCATTCGTAAACGTATCAAATTGAAATTCTTTTTGCTGTTCTAATAAATTATCTATTGTCATACCTTTCTTATCTCCTTTCATCACTCATTGTTAATGTGTATTGCTTATAAGCGTTAATTGCATTAATTTTTATAATTTTATTGTTTTGGTTGCTACCGCTTCACAAAATGCATAATCGTGCTCAACAAACAAAATTGTTGGTCGGTATTCTATTAATAGCTTCTCAAGCTGCATTCTTGATATTACATCAATGAAATTCAAAGGTTCATCCCAAAGGTACAAATGTGCCTTCTCACATAAACTTTTGGCTATCAATACTTTTTTCTGCTGTCCGCCACTGAAATCCTCCATATTCTTTTCAAACTGCTCTCTAGTAAAATCCAGTTTTCTAAGAATAGATTTAAATAAGCTTTCTTCAATCTGATGTTGATACGCATACTCCGATAAATTACCCTTTAAATTCGAAGTATCCTGTGACACATATGATATGATTAACTGATTGTTTTTCCTTATCGTTCCCTTATGTGGAATATCTTCTCCACAAATCAATTTCAAAAGGCTTGATTTTCCGCTACCGTTCTTTCCTCGAATAGCAATTCGTTCCCCTTGCTTGATGGTAAAGTTCACTTCGTCACAAATTGTTCTATCCTCATAATATATCATAACATTGATAAGTTCCACCAGTTTATTATCATGAAAGGATAGGGGAAACATTTCAAGTTTCTCATTAGCTTCAATATTTTTAAGAAGCTTCGATTTTTCCTCAATCATATTCTGTTGTCTAGATTCAATATTCTTAGCTCGTTTCATCATCTTAGCAGCTTTATGTCCAATATATCCTCTATCAACTTTACTTCCCGAATTGGTATGACTGAATTTACTTCGTTCCACATTGTCTGACCAAGAAGAGGTGCGTTTGGCTGAACTTGATAGACGAGTAATATCTTTTTTGAGTTTTTCATTCTCATTTAATTCAAAATTATCTTGTAGCTCTTTATTATTCCACCAAGAGGAGAAATTACCTCTCTGTATTTCAATATTCGTTTTATTAATAGACAAAATATGGTCAATACAATGATCCAAGAAAAAACGATCATGAGAAATCAGAATAAAGCCCTTCTTTTTGCTCAAGTAAGTACTAAGTTTTTCTCTACCTTCCACATCCAGATGATTCGTAGGTTCATCAATAAGTAAAAACGCATTCTCCTTCAAAAACATAGCAGCCAACATTGCTTTGGTCTGCTCTCCTTTCGACAGCGTATTAAACGGTCTATAAAACACATCCTCATCCATATCCAATAACGATAACTCTTTTATTATTTCCCATTCCATCGTATCTGGGCTAATTTCTCTAATAATATCTATCGTAAAATTATCCTGATTCGATACCTCATAGGGAAAATATTCAAAACTTAAATTTGATGATATACTACCGCTATATTCATATTTTCCTAACAATAGATTCAGAAAGGTGGTTTTCCCCCTTCCATTTCTACCGGTAAAACCTAATTTCCAATCACTATCTATTTGAAAGCTGACATTTTCAAAGATATTATCATAACTACCTTCATAAGAGAAGGTTAAATTCGTAACATTTATCAAAGACATATCTTGTCCTCCTTGTGTAATTAATTTACTCATTAATGACAAAGTCGGATGATAGGCGACCATAATTACTTCATATAATTATCGCCTGTAGTATCCGCCTCTATATGAAGAATTTCATGTGTTATCAAAGTAAATAGATCCATTCTATTTTCAACCTCCTTATTCGAATAATATAGAAAAAACACAGTAAAAATGAGCTGCAAGAATTAATTATTCTTACAGCTCATAAATATACATAGTTGGACAGTTTTCCATCATTAACACCAGTATAAAAAAGAGAAAAAGAACAAATTTCTTGCATAGTTACAACAAAAACAAGTAGAATAAATCTACTTAAATCACTGTTGTTTCATACTAAAATTAGCAAGAAAATCTGAACATCTTTTCACCTCGAATTATCTATTTTTTATAATCATACTACATTTTTCATAATAAATCAAGTCCCGTCTTAAGCAAGACCTCTACTAGTATTAGCAATACACATCAAACGAACCACTGACCGTTACTATATAAGTATGCCAAACATGGATACTTTCAGGTATTCTTTAATTATATTAACAAAGCCTCTGTCTGGTAATCTACTTGATTTCAACCCATACAAGGCTGCTACAAATACTGTTTCAATTTTTCTATCGTATTCATTGTCCTAGAAGTTAATAGGTTCTTGAATTTTTTCTTACCCAGTATCTTCTTGCCAAAATCAGATTGCAATGTATTGCCTTTTGGAACGATCCAATATGTTCCGTTATTCCCCAATATAAGCTTTTCATTTTCTCCTATTGCGCATAACTCAAATTGTTCCATAAGTTCTTCAGCGATCATACTATCATTACTCAAAAGAATATAGTGATGACATCCCTCAGGTACTACGTGACCCTTAGATTCTTCAAGAATCATTTTTATTTGTTCAGGAGTTTTAATTATAACAAAAGCTTCATAACCGAAATGATTGCTTAATCCCGTTTCAATGTTTTTTTTGTGATCTTCACAAGTCATTCTATCATCTGTAGTTGTAACAATGACATTTCCGGTTGCCAGTATCGTTTTAACATCATAATACAACATTCCTTCCATGACCTTCCTAAGTTCTTCCATCTTAATACTAATTCCATTTACATTAACACCACGCAAAAAGATAGCAAACTTTTTCATGTACGCACCCCTACTCGTATAATTTCTTTAACTTATATCTTCCATCTGAGCTGTTCGCACCCTAATCATATTAACTAGGATACTCGTCTTAGTTCCATTCTAAATGTCAAGCGTTACACAATTTAAATTAACTGCGTTCCCTCCGACTTTTACTTCGATAATTTCATTTTCTTTTATCCCGATTATGACTCTTATTTCAGAAGGTTTATTCATGGAATACCCTTGCTCAAAAATAAGTGTTGTAGTTTGTGACTTATCGATTACACCATGCTCATATAAATAACACCCTAGCGCTCCATTGGAGGTACCTGTTGCTGATTCTTCTGGTATGTCATAGAGTGGTGCAAAGTTTCTGCAACTGGCATTTGCTCCTTCTTCTGATTCTAATGTAAATACGTGATAACCAACTGCATTATATTTGCTACTGATATTTTTTATCTTATCATAGTCAGGGTTAATTGATTTTAATGCATTAAGTGATGTAACAGGAATAATGATATCACGAAGACCAGTCGATATGATTTGAACTGGTAAATCTTGTAATATTTGTAATAGGTCAATATTTAATGAATCTGCAATCTCTGCTTTATCAAGGATTTCTGAAAATGTTGGTAGGCTCTGATTCATCATGATTGAATAATCAGCCTTTACCTCTATTCCTAACACTCCTGCTTTCGTCTCCTGCCTATACTGCCCCGATTTTATTAATCCAAGGGTAGCCAATGTAAAAAATGTGGCAATAGTAGCGTGTCCACATAAATCAACTTCTTCCTTTGGAGTGAAAAATCTTACTTTATAATCAGCGATATCTGAATGTAATACAAAAGCTGTTTCGCTAAATCCAATTAAGGCAGCAATTTTTCTCATTTCACTTTCCGTTAATGAATTAGCGTCTATTACGACTCCTGCTTCATTTCCACCCACTGCTGTTTTAGCAAATGAGTTTAATGTATACACTTTGACATTCATACTGAGACCTCCATATATATTGTTTGGAAACTTATATAAAATTACCAATGATTCATCCTAATCACTCTGCCTTATTCACAAATAAGAGCTGTAAGAAATAACAATTCTCACAGCCCTTAATTATACTTAATTCTTTAAACGTTCGGCATAAATTATAGTAATACATCTTTACCTATTAAAGTTCACCCATCGGTTTCCATTCAAATATTATAATATATTCTTAAGGAAATTGATTGCCTTTTCATTCTTAGGATTATCAAAGACCTCTTCAGGTGTTCCTTCTTCTAGTAGCATACCATCAGCCATAAATACTACTCTATCTGCAACTTCTTTTGCAAAACCCATCTCATGTGTTACAACAAGCATTGTCATACCCTGTTTTGCTAGAGATTTCATAACAGCTAGAACTTCACCAACGAGTTCAGGATCAAGCGCACTGGTTGGTTCATCAAAGAGCATAATCTCAGGCTCCATCGCAAGTGCTCTTGCAATGGCAACACGCTGCTGCTGACCACCGGATAGCTTACTTGGGTACTCGTTAAGTTTATCCGAAAGACCAACTCGCTCAATTAAACTCTTCGCTAGCTCTAACGCTTCTTCTTTCGATTTCTTTCTTACCGAGATCGGTGCAATCATAACATTATCAAGTACCGTCTTGTGAGGAAATAGATTAAATCTCTGGAATACCATTCCCATCTCTAAGAGCATTGCTTTCTGCTTATCTGCAGAGCTTCTGTGTATCGTTCTGTTATGCTCTCTATGAAGGAATAATTCACCATTAACGAAAATCTTACCACTTGTAATTTTTTCTAATTGGTTCAATGAACGTAAATAAGTTGACTTACCTGCCCCCGAAGGACCGATAATACAAATTACCTCGCCTTTTTTCACTTCAAGATTAATATCCTTTAAAACTTCAAGCGTTCCGAACGCTTTACTAACATGCTCTGTTTTTAAAATAAATTCATTTTCGCTCATAGCTGCCTCCTACTCATAAATAGAGAGCCTTTCCTCTATTTTACCAAAGATAAATGTAAAAATTGCAGTTATGATTAGATAAATAATAAGTGCAGGTACAAATACCAGATAATTACCTTCGCTAGACATTATAGTCTTTGATATTGTGGTGATGTCCATTAAGGAGATAGCAAACACCAATGAAACATCCTTTATCATCATAACAAACTCATTACAAAGAGGTGGAATCATTCTTCTTATGGATTGAGGAATAATGATTTTACCCATTGTCTGTCCATAACTCATACCCAATGCTTTGGCTGCTTCATGCTGACCTTTGTCAATAGACTGTATTGCCGCACGAACAATTTCCGCACAATATGCAGCTGAGTTCAAGGAAAATGCGATTAGAGCTGCTACAAAAGCGCCCATATATACCGCCTCACCACTACCTTCGAACAAACCTTTCCACGAAAATCCAAAGATTGCAGGTATTGAGAAATACACCACAAACAATTGAATTAATAAAGGTGTTCCTCTGAAGAAGAAGATATATGCACTACATAGTTTTTTAATTACGAAATTCTTCGAAATTTTACCCAAGGCAAGAAAGATACTTAGGATAAAACCAAAGAACATGGATAATGTAGTAAGCAATAAAGTTAACTTAGCACCATGTAAGACATTCTCACCACACCCAAGCATTCTATAGGTATAATTAATCATCTGTCCTGAGAACTTTGCCATTCCGCTCTTCGCATTATATTCTTCACCTAGAAAGCCAACATAGGATTCCTTTATAGCATTTGCACCAGTCGTTGTAAATGAAACATAACTAACAACCCAGAGGTCATTATAAGTAATTATTAAATTTTTTGCTTTACTATTATTCTCTTCATCCTTAACATCAACTTTATTATTCTCCTCAATTATCTGCTTCATCTGAGGTGATGCATGCTCCATCATATCTTTTTCAGATGGCTTAAGTATTGATAGAACCGTAAATACGAATAATACTGCTATTATTAATATGGTAATTGATTTTGATGAACGTTTCCAATTTTTAATGTCAACTATTCTCTTTATAATCTTCATCCTTCATACCCGCTAACGTAATTTTTTCTTGTGCTTAATGAATTATTTTGCTGCTTTAAACCAATGTGCATAATTGTCGTCAATAAATCCTTCTTCTTTAAGTGCTGCTACCGCTTTATTTACTGATGTCTGAAGTGCGGTATTCTGTTTACCTATAGCTACACCAAATTGTTCTGGCTCACTATCATCCTGGAATGCCTTGATATATTTTGTAGGATCTTTTGCTAAGTAACCATCTGCTACAGTTGAGTCAACAACAACAGCATCAACTTCACCGTTCTCAAGCTGTGTAAAGCAAGTTGTTACTTTTTCATTCTGAGACATTGTTAACTTAATCGTTTTTGTATCTTTGTAATTAGACATTAATACATCTGAGGTAGTCTCTTTTTGTACTGCGATTGTAAGACCATCTAGATCTTTAAAACTTGTAATCTTATTTTTAAAATTAGGACCTACTACAACAGCCTGATAATTGTTTATGTATGGATCTGAAAAGATCATGGTTGCTTTTCTTTCATTTGTAATCGTTACAGCAGAGATTACAACATCATAATTCTTGTCGATACCTTCAAAAATGCCATCCCATGCAGTGTTAATAAATTTTACTTTTAAACCGAGTTTTTTAGCTACTGCAGTAGCAAAATCAATATCATAGCCAACTGGAGTTGTACCGTCTTCTGCAAAATCTTCAAAAGGAGGGTAACCAATCTCAACACCAACTGTAAGTGTGCCTTCATTCATTAACTTTACGCCAGATAAATCAATTGCTGCCTTTGTAGGTGCTGTTGTAGCTGCTGGTTTTGTTGGTGCTGCTGTTGCAGGTGCTTTTGTAGGCTCTTTTGCTGGATTAGATGCTGGTTCCTTTGTTCCGCAACCCACTAAAGTAAAGACCAATGTGGTTGCTAATACTAAAGCTAAAATTTTCTTTTTCATAATTTTTCCTCCTAATAAAAATAGGAGTTTCACTATTCTTAGTCAAACTCCTTTGCCATAATGAAAAATTATCACATCTTTTAATTCATGTCAATAGTAAACACGCAATTAGCTTTATTTATTTACCATGATACAGCATAACAGAGGTAGAAAATGTAAATCAGAATATAAAATGAGGATTTAGTGTATTTAAACCAATTACATACTGCTGTAATACTAAATTGACCTAATACATTATTGATTCTTTTAATCGTTAATCCGCACACCATTTTCCAATGGCTTTTTTATCATAAATTTATTTTCCGATATCAATAACCCTAACAAAGTTAATATTGTTCCTAACATTGCTACCCGTGTGATGCGCTCATGTAGAACAAGCATTGAAGTAAATATAGTAATCACCGGCACCATATAAATGTAAATATTCGTTCGAACCGCACCTAATAATTTCACTGCGTAATTCCATGTCACAAAGCATAATGCTGATGCCCCGATTCCAAGAAAAGCAATATTCAACAAATTAATTGATTTAGTTATTAAGTCAAATCTTAACTTAAATTGAAATACAAACATTGCCGGAATCATAAATATTAATCCATATGAAAATACACGTCTCGTTGTTTGAACCGTGTGATATCCGAAGCTACTTATTTTCTTTGTAAGAACGGAATAACATGCCCATACAAGTGCAGCCAAGATTGCTAAAAAGTCTCCAAGTGGATTCAAGTGTAGTTTACTACCATTGAAGCTTATGAAACAAATTCCAACCATCGCAACTAGAAACCCAATAATAAAGTTCAAATGTAATCTTTCTTCCTTCTTCATAAAAAGATGTGTCAAGATGGCTGTAAAAAACGGAGCTATTGATATAATAACCCCCACATTGGATGCCATTGTATAAGTTAACGCTATATTCTCCAGCAAATAGTACATACATACACCGCATAAACCGGCAAGAGCGAAGGTAATCTCTTGGTTTATATCCCTCCGCTTCATTCGATGTGGATAAATAAAAATTAATATTAGAAGTCCAATAACAAACCGAAAAACTAATATTTCAATTGGTTGAAAATCACGTAATAATACCTTTGTTGAGATAAATGTTGTTCCCCATACTAAAATCGAAAAAAGTGCAGAAAAATGTCCGATTGTATTTTTATTCTCCATAATCATACACCTACATTCAATTTATTAACTCTATCCAGAAAGATCTCCCGATATACACCTGGGGTCAATCCAATAAACATATTAAATGAATTTGTAAAATGACTTTGATCCGAAAAACCGGTTTGCATAGCAACCTCAATTGGAGGAACTCCTTTTTCCAACAAATACTTTGCTTTATTCACCCTCACAGTTTGCAAATAACGATATGGTGTAACGCCCTTCGATTTCGTAAAGGCACGAAGTAGGGTTGATTTGCTTAAATTCGCACATTTACATAATTGATCGAGATAGATATATTCGGAGTAATGTTCTTCAATATAATTACATACTTCCTCAATCTCTTTTTGACATTCCGGGATGCAGCTCTCAAAGGGCTGACTGTATTTTTCCACAATATGACCAATTAATAGCAGTAGATATTCTTCTTTTTCAAACTCACCGGAAGCGTCTGTTATCATTTTAAATAGTGCTTGTAGATAACAAGTAATCTCCTCATCATAAATTACATTCACCAAAAACCACGGTAATTCTTTTTTTCCTGTAACTTCACCCACTAAATCACTCATAACCTGCTTTGTAATATTAATCCCTCTATAATCCAGTGCACGTTCTCCTCTTTGCGAGCAGGCATGATTATCTCCTGGATTAAACAGAATGATATCTCCTTTATTAACGGCATACTCTTTGTTTTTTGTTATCAAATGTCGCTGACCATCCTCCATATAACCAATTACATAATATTCATGAAAATGATTTGGGAAGGCTTGAACTACACCTGCTAGATGATATGCTTCAATTCTCAGATCTTCATCATAACAAACGGTTCGACTCTCTTTTCTCATATTCGTTTCCTCCAAAATCGGTTCGAGTGTCATAATTCAGAATAAAATTATTAACCTCATTTTCATACCGAACTTACATTATTATTTTATCTTTATTCTATATCCATGAATAGATAATTTCTTGTATAATATCTTCAGATTATAAGGCAAAAAGAAAAACTGTTTGAGAAGTCAATTTTTACAATGAATATCGGTACTTCTTTGATAAGGCTTGTCGTGAGAAAATGAAAAGGAGTACAGTGGATTATGCTCCGTGTGCATTGTTTCATCTATTTTAGTTTTAATGAGATTGCCAACATCATAAATTCAAATAGGTGTTTTTCAGTAATAACGCATCCTTCTCAACCAGCGGTCCTTCTAAAATCACACAACCCTTTACAGCAAAATCCTTTAATGCTTTTAAACAATCAACATATTTAAAGTCACTTTCTAATAAAGGTAGATGGTGCCTCTCACCTTTTTCATTATAATTAATTCCGCCCATATGCATATGCAAATCCTCCAAAGCAGAACTTCCAAGCTCATCCTGCACATACTGGAGTATTTTTGCAAAATCCTCATAGGTTTTGAGCGCGCCATTACTTCTGGCGTGGATATGAGCGAAATCTATGCATAACTTACAAGATTTCACTTCCTTACATATTGATACCAGTTCTTCCAACGTTCCAAATTGGGTTCCTTTTCCGGTAGTTTCCAATCTATAATCAACCCCCTTATATGGGAGTTTTAATAAATTTTCTTTTATGGTTTGAAAGGTTTTTTCCTTAGAGGTTTTTAAATAATACCCAGGATGAAATATTAAGCTCCTACCCTCTACTTTTGCCAAGCCTTCCATTCCCTTTATGATTCTTTCTATTGATTGCTCTTGTTTTTCAACTTCCTCCGCATTTAAATTTACATAATAAGATCCATGCGCCGACAAATAAAAATCGTTATCTATCTTACTTTTTAATATGTTGGCCTTATTCTTCTCTGTAACATTAACATTCTGTACAAACAGCAATTCCATCGCATCAAGCCCTATTGATTTTGCATACTGTATTCCTGATGTGTAATTCAGATTCTTAATTCCGCTACCAATTGGTAATCCTGAGATTCCAAATAATAATTTATTCATTAACGTCAGCTCCTATTTATTATTTATTTACATTTGTAAAATTTACATATCACAATAGATCTGCTTATTTAATATTTAAAATATTTATAACAATCTTCCACTTCATATTCAATTCATTATTAAATTATACTCTTTACAAAAATTGCATCTTTCACTTACATCACAGTCAATTTTTTAATTATATGTCCAATCTTCCCTTACATTTCTGATATAAATCCCAGTTTTCAGGTGTAATTTTGCATTTGTATAATGTAGCAATATGTCATATTATGTCATATTATAATACGTGAAGTAATTAATATTATTTTACAAACAAAATTAGAGAGGTGTTTTATATGAGTGATTATAAAAATGATTCCGTTAAAGGTCATAAGCACTACAAATTTACTCCACCTACAGATACCAGCATTAGTAAATCGAGCATAAGCAAATGCTATAGTGAACCAATTTACAAATGTCATAAAAAACCACCGTGTAAAGTATATTGTTTGCCATTTGATATATCATATTTTGTACCATATATCTCAACCATTGGCAATCCGTATTGTAAGCCTTGCTGCAAATCCTCTTGCGACTCTTATAGCAAATCCTCTAGTGATTCCAGTAGCAAGTCGTCCTACAGTGACTCCTATAGCAAAGCCTCCAGTGATTCCAGCAGCAAGTCGTCCTACAGTGACTCCTATAGCAAATCCTCCAGTGATTCCAGCAGCAAGTCGTCCTACAGTGACTCCTATAGCAAATCCTCCAGTGATTCCAGCAGCAAGTC
>Ga0302286_10002181_pt1 | contig 13782 bp, 15 predicted proteins | sample III_Fen_E2_3_FD_198765 | JGI IMG/M metagenome (GOLD analysis project Ga0302286, IMG submission 198765) | Peat permafrost microbial communities from Stordalen Mire near Abisko, Sweden - III_Fen_E2_3 | ecosystem: Environmental > Terrestrial > Soil > Wetlands > Permafrost | place: Sweden: Abisko...
GCCTTGATGCCCTTCTCGGTGGAATAATTGATCGCCTTCATAGCGCAGGACGTATGTCCTGCGCTATTTGTATATTCAGGGTTGAGAGCCACGGCATATCGACCCAGTGGAAGAAGTGTGACCGGACGATGATGTTCCGATGTTCAAAGAATTGGCTGACAATTAGACGCAAACGAAGAACGATTCACCGAGAAAAATGCTTTGCGCACAACCAGTAGAAATTGGCTGAAACCACATGAAATCAACAGAAATTGCGTGAAGATAACGATTTGGAGTGCTATAAATGCAATATAGCATCGCCTATGCATGAACATGCAAATAGATTTCAAAATAAATGTAAGAAATGAAAAGAACAGCCGGAGAACTTTTCAACCGATTGTATTAATGTTATAATTGCTCAGATGGTTGTCGGTTCGTTTTCGCAGCTTGCAAGGGCGAACGGGCCGACCTGTTGTTTATGCAGATTGAATTGTTTTAATACCGTGTTCTTTGTAGCAGGGACAAAGAACATGACGATGTGAGGGGACAGGAGAATGGAAGAAAGCAAAAGGATTACCGCGGAAGAAATGGGCGTAAAAGAATCAAACGTTCAGTTGATGCTTGGCAATGAAGCCGTCGCACAGGGAGCATGGGAAGCCGGTGTTAAGGTTGTCAGCAGCTATCCCGGAACACCCAGTACCGAGATTACCGAAGCAATCGCCAAGTATCCCGAGATTAACGTACAATGGGCAACCAACGAAAAAGTTGCCACTGAGGTGGCCTTTGGTGCAGCTATGGCCGGAGGGCGCGCTATGACCTGCATGAAGCATGTCGGGGTGAACGTAGCCGCCGATCCAATTTTTACTGCGGCATATACAGGCATCAACGGTGGTTTGGTCATTTGCTGTGCAGATGATCCTGCCATGCACTCCAGTCAGAACGAGCAGGATAGCCGCTACTATGCGCGCGCGGCGCACATTCCGATGCTGGAGCCGGCCGACAGTCAGGAATGCTTGGACTTTACCAAGCTTGCATTCCAGATGAGCGAAGAGCTCGACACCCCCATATTTGTTCGCCTGACCACACGGATTGCGCATGCGCGCAGCGTGGTTGAGGTGGGCGAACGCGATGAAATCACCTTGAAACCTTATCAAAAGGACCCGATGAAATATGTGATGATGCCCGGCATGGCTCGTAAACGACACCTCAAAGTGGAAAAGCGAGAGGAATTTCTTGCGGAGGCAGTTAACAGCATGCCCATCAATGTGGTGAAAATGCGCGATACCGCCATTGGAATTGTAACCAGCGGCGCCAGCTACCAGTATGTATGCGATGCGTTGCCAAATGCCAGCACATTGAAACTGGGCATGGTTTATCCTCTGCCGATGAAGTTGATTGCAAGCTTTGCCACCAAGGTACAAAGATTGATTGTGATTGAAGAGCTGGAAGGGCTTATAGAAAAAGATATTAAAGCTGCCGGGATTCCCTGCGAGGGTAAAAATCTTACCGGCATTCAAGGCGAACTGAGTGTGGAGCGCATTAAAAGCGCCGTGCTTGGCGTACCGATGCCGGATGCAGGTGCAGAGGATTTGCCTGCTCGCCCGCCGGTGCTATGCCCCGGTTGTCCGCATCGCGGCGTTTTTTATGATATCAACCGACTTGGCTTGCGCGTGATGGGGGATATTGGCTGCTACACTCTGGCAGCACTGCCTCCGCTTTCCGCGATGGATGCGTGCCTGTGCATGGGGGCGAGCATCGGTATGGCAGGCGGTGCGGAGCGTGCGCAGGGGCGCGAGTTTTCCAAAAAAACAGTAGCAGTACTCGGCGACAGTACTTTTCTGCACAGTGGCATTACTTCGCTGGTGGATGCTGTGTATAATCAGGAAGCGATTACCGTGCTGATCCTTGACAATCGCATTACCGGCATGACAGGGCATCAGCAGAACCCCGCCACTGGGTTGGATATCCACAACCAACCTGCGCCGGCTGTTAATTTGGAAAAACTCTGCGAGGCCTGCGGTGTAAAACATGTGGTCGTCGTTGATCCATTCGACCTGAAGGCGACGGAAAAGGCACTGCGGGAAGAAACGGCGCGTGATGAGGTGAGTGTTATTATCGCCCGCCGCGCCTGTGCATTGTTGGATAAAACCGTTACTCCGCCTTATGTGATTGAAGGATGCAAAAACTGTGGAGCGTGCATGAAGCTTTCCTGCCCTGCAATCGAACGGCGTGAGAATGAGGTTGTCATTAACCCCTCATTGTGCATCGGTTGCGGGATGTGCGCACAGGTATGTCCCTTCAAGGCAATCAGGGAAGGAGCGCGGGCATAATGAATAAACCGATATTTGATCTGGTTATTGTAGGCGTTGGTGGGCAAGGTACGCTGCTGGCGAGCAAAATCCTTGGTAAACTGGCCATGAGCCAAGGCTTAGGGGTGAAAGTAAGCGAAGTTCATGGGATGAGTCAACGCGGTGGAAGCGTAATTACGCATGTTCGCATAGGTGAATCGGTAAACGCCCCGCTGGTTACCCTTGGCGGAGCGGACTATCTCATCAGCTTTGAGGCGTTGGAAGCGGTGCGGGCTGCAGCTTACCTGAAACCGGAAGGTGTGGTAATCACCAATTCGCAGCGCATTCTTCCCATGCCAGTGATTACCGGCGCGATGCAATATCCTGCCGAACCGCTCAATGATGCGGCGCTTGTCGGACATACCATTGAAGCGGCAAACGCACTGGCTCTCGCTGTTGAGGCTGGAAGCCAGAAAGCTGTCAACCTGGTTTTACTGGGGATTCTCAGCAACCATCTTCCCTTTGCGGATGAGGATTGGAAGCATGCAATCGCATCTTCTGTGCCGCGCAGCACCATGGCAGTTAACATCAAAGCATTTGAGGCAGGGCGTGCCTGTGTTTCAACCGTGAACGGGCAACAAGCATAAAGCGAGGAATAAATCCAATGGAGCACATGATTTGGAACCCCACTATGGAGTGTATGCCCCGCGAACAACTTCACGCCTTGCAGGATGAGCGCCTTAAAGACACAGTGCGGAGGGTATACGAAAACGTTCCCTTTTATCGAGATAAAATGCAAAAGATGAACCTCACGCCCAAAGATATCCGTGGTGTAGGGGATATTGAACTTTTGCCCTTTACCAACAAGCAGGATTTACGCGACCATTACCCCTTTGGTTTGTTTGCTGTGCCACAGACGGAGATTGTGCGTATCCACGCCAGCAGCGGTACCACCGGCAAACCGACGGTTGTGGGATATACCAGTGGGGATATTGATCGCTGGGCAGAACTGATGGCGCGCAGCATGTATTGTGCCAACATTGGCAAGCATGATATTGTGCAGGTCGCCTATGGCTATGGCTTGTTCACAGGCGGCCTTGGTGCGCATTATGGCGCGGAGCGCGTCGGAGCAAGCGTAATCCCCATCAGCGGCGGCAACACCACACGTCAATTGTTGCTGATACAGGATTTCGGTTCCACAGCGCTATGCTGTACGCCTTCCTACGCACTCAACCTCGCGGAAGCACTCCATGCCGAAGGTGTATACCGCACAAAGCTCAAGAGCGGCATTTTCGGCGCTGAACCATGGACGGAAGCCATGCGCGAAAAAATTGAGGAGATGTTGGGCATCGACGCGATCAACATCTATGGCCTCAGCGAAGTCATGGGGCCAGGTGTGTCCGTGGAATGTATGTGCAAAAAAGGTATGCATATCTGGGAAGATCACTTCCTGCCGGAAATTATAGGCGAAAACAACAAGAGCCTTCCTTATGGTGAACAAGGTGACCTGACCTTTACAACGCTAACGAAACACGGTATGCCGCTGTTGCGGTACCGTACGCATGATCTGTGCACCTTGACCGATGAACCCTGCGAATGCGGTCGCACGCACGTACGCATGGGTCGTGTAATGGGTCGTACAGACGATATGCTCATCATCCGCGGTGTAAATGTATTTCCCTCGCAGGTGGAGCACGCGCTGTTACAGGTGGAAGGAATTGTACCGCAGTATCAGATCGTGGTGAGTCGCGTGGGCAACCTGGATGCCATGGAGGTACAGGTGGAACTTTCACCTGAGTTTATGAGCGATACCATCCGGGATATCGAGGCATTGGAAGCTAAGATTGTGAATTCCATTTCCTCCCATGCACTGGTGCATGCGACCGTCAAGCTCTGCCAGCCAGGCACTCTACCGCGAAGCGAAGGCAAAGCGAAGCGTGTGATTGACAAGCGGGAGCTTTAGAATCCAATCCATGAACCAGTGGCTTTTCGGTGGCTGATTGTGTTATGATCAATCAAGAGCTTTTGGAGGTGCAGCCGAGATGTACGTTAAACAAATATCGGTTTTTATCGAGAACACGCCCGGGCGGCTAGCGGATTTTACGAAGGTGTTAGCGGACAATGCTATCGATCTGGTGTCACTTTCCATTGCAGATACGACACATTTCGGCATTTTGCGCGGCATTGTAGCGGATTCTGAGCTTGCCTGCAAAATCCTGACCGAGCATGGCTATTCGGTTAAAATGACCGATGTGCTGGCTGTATGTGTGCCAGACAGACCCGGCGGGTTAGCCATTATCCTTGCGAAACTGGCGGAGAAAAACGTCGCGTTGGAATATCTGTATAGCTTTGTACGGAATGCAGGCGATAATGCTTTGATTATCATGCGTGTGGATAAGTTGGAAGACGCGGTGCAGGTGCTCAATGACGCAGGCGTAAAGATGCTCACGCAGGAAGAAGTCAAGGCGCTATAACCGTACTTTACCCTATGGCATGAAGCACGGAGAACTGTGCGGGCTAGCGCTCGCCATGCTTTTCCGTGTTTCTGTTTCACTATGGGTTGCTTCTGCATTGGGTCACAAAGCCACAACCTGAAAAGTCTAGCCTCCAAAAAAGCGCTCTGTCAGCAATCAATTCAAAAGGCATGAACAAGTTAAGCCATAGGTGTATAATGCATGTTGGAACCTGCATACTATACAAGCGATCGAAAGGGAGCATCGGAATGTATCGGCAGAATCAGATCATCATTGATTTGGACGCAATCCGGCACAACTATCTGCTCATGAAAGGCCAATTACCACCGGATGTGCGCGTGATGGCAGTTGTGAAAGCGAACGCCTATGGGCATGGTATTCTGGAAGTCGCTAAGACAATCGTGGATGCCGGGGGCAACGATCTGGCAGTCGCCATTCCAGAGGAAGGCGTACAGCTCAGGGATAACGGCATTCAGGCGAATATTCTGGTACTGGGCGCGGCAACAGAGGTGGCGGCGGAGGTTGCCGTAGAACAAGGTCTTACTTTGACCGTATTTGAACCCCATATGGTGGAAGTGCTGGAAGAGGCAGCTGTAAGCATCGGTAAGCCTGCATTGGTACATATCAAGCTTGATACAGGCATGAACCGCATAGGCCTTAAAACGGAGGGCGAGGCGGACGCTCTTGCGTTGGCGCTTTCACAGGCGACGCATGTGATGGTGACCGGTATTTACACTCATTTTGCCGACGCGGACAATCTGACGGATGCGGGAGAAATCAACACCTATACGCATCAGCAACTGGAGTTGTTTCAAACGTTGCGTGCACATTTTGATCCTGCGATTCCAGCGCATGTCTCCAACAGTGCCATGAGTTTGGTTGCACCGGATGCATATTTCAACATGATTCGGCAGGGAATTTCGTTATACGGGTATCCGCCAGTTGCTACAGGTCTTGATTTTCATCATGCGCTGCGCTGGGAAAGCGAGGTTGTATATGTAAAAGAGCTGTGCGCAGGGTGCAGTATCGGCTATGGTTGCACATACACAACCAACCGGCCAATGCGCGTAGCCACGGTTGCCGTAGGCTACGGAGATGGCTATCATCGCGTAATGAGTAACAAGGGGCAGATGCTTATCAACGGTAAGCGCGCCAATATTATCGGCCGAATTTGTATGGATCAGACGATTGTTGACGTCACGGATATTCCAGATGTACAGGTAGGCTCACAGGCTGTGCTGATCGGCACGCAGGGCAGCGAGTGCATCGGCGCGGATGAGCTCGCCATATGGGCCGAAACCATCAGCTATGAAGTGCTGCTTGCGATTACGACGCGAGTGCCACGCACCTACCTGCCTGCTAAGGCTAAGCAAGGCATTCTCGGCTTGTGATTGCACTCCACCCTATTTTTTGATACAATGCCATTGCAAGCCCATGGGTAGAGAGGATAGGAAACATGCAAAAGCAGCAAAATAAGGTACAGGAAGTCATCAAACCAAGCCTGACAGGATCATGGCATGGGAAAGATGCATTTAAACAGGGCTATAAGCTGATGTTGAGCATCCTGTTCGTATCGTTGATTTATTTGATTTTGAGCCTGTTGTTGAGTTTTGATTCATTGGTGTTGCGCATTCTTTGCAGCCTGTTGCTCGTCGGCGCTGCCACCGCATACTTGTATTACAACGGCATGAATGCAGGGCAAGGCGATGCATCCTATGGCGAGATTATGTATCAAAGACAGGCGGAAGGCAAAGAGGTTACACAGCAGGATCATGATCGCTGTTTCCACCCCGCGAAAGGGTTCTTTGCCGCGTTGGTAGGTGCGGTTCCTTTTGTTTTGATCGCACTGGTATTTGCCATCCTGACAAAACCCACAACCTATTCGCTTGGCGTGTTGCCTAACTGGCTTACTGGCGATACCCGCCAAAGTGGTATTGGCGATGCGCTGGCTTATTACCAGACCAGAGAAGGGCTGACAGTGCTGTCTGTGCTCAGGGTTGTGGTTCGCAGTATGGTAATGCCATTTATCAATGTCGCGGTCAAAATGGGTGATATGCCGACCCTTTGGGCTGAAAGGCTTTCTCCGCTCTGGGTGCTGATTGCGCCGCTTGGCTATGGCTTTGGTTATGGTCAGGGGCTGAAATTGCGTGCTAAGATTAATACAGGCATCTTGATTGGGGACCAGAAGAAAAAGCGTAAAGAACGGAAAGAACGTCGCGCCCGCGCACAGAAAAATTCGCCGGAACGCTTGATCTGAGGGGGGATGGAATGCGCATTATCGCGGGAATTGCGCGTGGACGCACCCTCATCGCCCCCAAAGGGCAGGACACGCGCCCTACACAGGATTATGTCAGGGAATCGCTCTTTAACATTTTGCAACGGGAAGTACCCGATGCACAGGTGTTGGATTTATTCGCGGGAAGCGGAGCTCTTGCGCTGGAGGCGCTCAGCCGTGGCGCTTCGGGAGCAACTCTGGTGGATTGCGCAATGGATGCGATCACTTCTATCCGTCGTAATGTGGAATCGCTCCACTTTGAGGCTGAGGCTACCATTCTAAAAAGCGACTGGCAGGCAGTGCTCGCAAAACTTTCAAATGAGGGAAAGCGCTATACACTGGTATTTTTAGATCCTCCCTACCGAATGACGGATACTGGCGAGCAATGTGCCAAAATCGCAGACTTTGGGCTGCTGGAACCCGGAGCGCTGATGGTAGTAGAACACCGCCGTGAGAACATTCCAATCGTGGATATGCGCTTCACCGAAAACGACTCACGCCGATACGGTGATACCGTTATCCATTTTTACCGATATGCGGAAGGGAGCAAAGCCGATGAATAGTGGGTTATGTGTTTATCCCGGCAGTTTTGACCCAGTAACGCTGGGGCATATCGACCTGATCGAACGTGCTTCCAAACTTTTTCCGGAACTATTGGTATCCGTATTATATAACCCGGATAAACAGGGTAAATTTTCGACGGAAAAACGTATGGAAATGCTACAAAAAGCGTGCGCACACTTACCGAATGTGAAGATTGGCAGCTTTGACGGTTTACTGGTAGACTACATGCGGAAGGTCAATGCTTATATGGTATTACGCGGGCTGCGTGCTGTGACGGATTTTGAGAACGAATTTCAGATGGCGCAGATTAACCGCCAAATTGCGCCGGAAATCGAAACGCTATTCCTGATGACCTCGCCAAACTATGCCTACATCAGCTCCAGCGCCGTGCGGCAGATTGCATCATTCGGCGGCGATGTATCCACTTTTGTGCCGGAATGCATCATTGCTGACGTCTATCAGGCATTCAAGTAAATGCTCCCCTGAGGAGGAACAATGGTATGAATCAACCCCGTACCTTTATGTTTTTGGATGAACTTGAAAATAACATTGCTACGGGCAAACGCGTACCGTTAAGCAATATGGTGATGATCGATAAGGATCGTTGCCGCCAATTGGTGTTGGATATCCGCGCTGATTTGCCCTCCGATATGAGCGCAGCCGAAAGCATTATCCAAAACCAAAACAGCATTTTAGCCGAAGCGCGCAACATGGCTGAACAGATTAAAGGCGACGCGAATATGCGCGCAAACCGCGCTGTAAACGATGCTAACGCGCAGGCTCAGGCTACAGTAAATGGCGCAAATCAGAAAGCACAGGAAATGATGCGCCAGGCGCAGGATCAAGCACAGAAAATGATGGCCGATGCCAAGGAGAAGTCTTTTCAAATGGTTTCGGATGCTGAAGCGCACGCAAAACAACTGGTGAGCGAACAGGAGATTGTGACCCGCGCCCGCATGGAAGTTGAAGAAATCCGGCAGGGTACACAGGAAGAAATCGAAAAGCTATACCACGATGTGTACAAGCATATAGATGATGTTCTGGCACAGTTGGATCGCTCCATTAGCGAAAAGCTGACCGATATCCGTATGACTCGACAGCAGATTGATCAAAGCATTTCACCGAGATAAACGAAATAATGAATGATATGGCACGATCGATATAAAAGTTAATCGTGCCATATTATACGCAAATTCATCACTATCCATAATACAATGGGTTATAGAATCCATTTCTCCATGCAAAGCGAGCATAAGGTTTGATAAGGGTCAAATGGAGCAATCTCGCGAAACCCGATGCTTCGGTAAAGAGCCACCGCACTGCTGAATGACGGGCTTGTTTCTAGAACTAACCGCTTACAACCCAGCGTTTTTGCACGCTCTTCCAATGAAACTAGAATACTTTTGGCTAATCCCGAACGTCGATGCGAGGGTTTTACAAACATGCGTTTGATTTCGGCCGTCTGATTTTCATATAAGCGAAAGGCTCCGCAAGCAACCGGTAGATCGCCATCGTACATTACGATGGCTTCGGTATGGGGATCCATCACATTATGGGGTGCATAATCAGATTGCTTATCACCGTTACAGATTTGCAAATAGGCATCCAATTCGTGTGTGAGCTGGATAAAATCATTATCGGAAGCGGTTGTCCAGCGTAAAGTCATTGTCATACGCGCCTTTCACGGTTAATCCACAATTGTGAGCCCCAGCAGTGAGCAGAACATCAATCCCTGCGATGCGGTCACTTGCATGCCACGCAAATCGAGCGGGTCGATCTGAAGGCTATCCAGCGTGCAAGTAGTCATATTCAGCCCTTCCATAGGCATATACCTGATTTGGGCGGAGGTCAGATCGCAACGTTCGAATGAAGCAAATTTCAGTTTCACGTCTTGCCAGAGACTTTCACGCAGCCGACAATCCACCCAGGCAATGCGATTGGTTTTGCTTTCAGAAAGAGCAAAATAATCTGCCGTACAGCATTCAAACTGCACGTTCATCAGTGCTGCTTTTAAAAACTCTGCACCGGTAAGTCGGCAGGACACAAATCGAACCCGTTGACATGTGACGTTCTCCAAACGAAGGCTGCTCAGATCACAATGATCAAACAGACAGTCGACAAAACTGATTCGTTTCCAATCCCAATTTGAAAAGGTGCAGCGTTCGAACACGCATCTGGAAAACTCCAGAGCGTTACCTTCGCATCCGGATGCTTCGTCGCTTATAAAATGAGTGCAATCAATATCCAAATGCTGCCTCTGAGCGGTTTTGATGGTATCCGGCAGGGACTGGTCCTGAAGCGGTTCATCAATGGCAGGGGCTTGTATTGTCTCTTTGAGTAGGCCTCGTTCATGGGTAGCAGGCATGGCGTCTCCTTTGTGGAAAGCTTGACAGAACAAGCGTTTCTAGATATAATGACAAAAGCTCATGGGGGAGTAGTTGGCGTATAACGTTGCAAGTCAACATGCTGATCGGTTGTCGATCTGGCTTGCATTGAATAACGAGACTCATGTGCGGCCTTTGCCGCGCGTGTTGTCTTCCGGTATCACGTATCGGATGTTGCAAGCGGCATCCGATTTTTTGTTTGGAGTGGTGGATGTGGAACTGGTATTGATTGCTGTCGGCCTTTCGATGGATGCCTTTGCTGTATCTCTGTGCAAAGGCCTGTGCATGAAGAAACTCAACTATGGTCAAGCAACGGTGATAGCCCTGTTCTTTGGCGGGTTTCAGCTGATGATGCCTCTTGTGGGATGGTTGCTTGGCAAACAGTTCGAAAACTACATTACCTCTTTCGACCATTGGATTGCGTTTGGCCTTTTGTTCTTTATTGGCGGCAAAATGATCTGGGAGTCAATCCGCGATAAGGATGAGGAAGCCTGCCCTGTGGATCAGCGGTTAAATATCCGAGAACTGCTGATACTCGCGATTGCTACCAGCATTGATGCACTTGCGGTCGGTATCACTTTTGCGTTTCTGCAAACGCCGATCGTCCCTGCTGTTGTGGAAATCGGGATCATTACCTTTGGCCTCTCCTTTGGCGGTGTGATCTTGGGCAATAAGTTTGGTACGCGCTTTAAGCAAAAGGCTGAGATCGCAGGTGGAGCGGTTTTGGTTTTAATAGGGCTTAAAATTCTCTTGGAACATCTGGGTCTTTTGGTGCTGTGAACAATTCGGAGGATTCATCTTCGTCCCTGGTGCCATTGAAATCCGGGGTAAACCAGTCTGTGTTCTTTAATCGCTGCACATCTTCTCGACTTAACGCCGTTCCGGTACCAAGGCACGCATTACAGCGATAGCCGCAATCTGGACACACACAGGCGCTTTGCCGTTCATCTTCCTGTACCATAAACGCATCGCAATGGGGACAACCACAGCGCATACTTCTCGCCTCCTGTTTCTTTATGATTGCAAAGCGCGCTTAACCGCGCTTGTTTTTGTTTTTCCAAAGATGGATGAGTTTTTGCCGTATAGCATCCATTGCGGTGGGGTATTGCAGAGATCGAAGTGTCGGGAAAGCCATCAGAATTCGACGCTGTCCCAATTCCAACCGCTCCACCAAGGAGTTGTAACGCGCTTTGAGCTCTGCACGGGTAGATTCATCAGCATCTCGCAATGCATCGCGTGTGCGTTCCCTGGCCGCGACAAGTTCATCGCAAGCTTGTTCATCCATTGCCTTGATTGCCAGAGCGCCATCGACCATGGTAGCGCCTAATCGGTCGGATAACAGACGCATCGCTGCAGACACATCGTCAATCTGTTTCAAGCGATGGTTGAGCTTGGATACAGTGGCGACAGCAACAAGCACATCCACTAAAAAAGCGGTTCCGAAAAGGCATAGCAGTATAAGGCTCCATTCCCGGGGTATCAACGCAATCATTGAGGCGATGCGGGGTTGGAGAACATCTACAATCAGAATGCAAGCCACCCCCCAGAGAAGTGAAAACAGGGGGCAGACATAACCACCGATGTTTAGTGGCATTTTGGAATAGTCCCACCATCGGTGATGGAACAACTTCTCCATCACAAACCCCGTTAACAGTTCAATTGCTGTTGTGAGGATCACAGAGCCTAGATAAAGCCAAAGTAGATTGTGCTGAAACGGCCGAAGCAGAACCAGTACAGAAACCAGCCCAAAACCATAGATAGGACAAACAGGTCCGTTTAAAAACCCTCGGTTGATAAAACGACCGCTTTTCAGAGCTGCAAAAACGACTTCTGCGCACCAGCCGAGAAAAGCATAAACAAAGAAGTACCACAGATTGCTTTGCACAGGGATGCCTCCTGAACGTTTATACCCATTCGCCTTTGAGCCATTCGGCCGAGCGCTGCATATCGCCAAGCTGATCCGCGCTATCGAAGTGCTCGATTGATAACAGGCCGTTATAGCCAATCGTTTTCAAACCGGAAAGCAGTTCACGCATATGGATGCATCCCGCGCCAACGGAAACGGGATACATCGGACGTCCGCGCACAGTTGTCAGCGCCTTACCACCGCGTGTTGCGCTAAAAGTGCGATCCTTGCAGTGAACATGCTGAATACGGTGCTTGAGCACAGCAAACGCTTCGAGTTCATCCTCTTCATTGAATAGAAAATTGCCCGTATCAAAAGCTAACGCAAGCGCAGGAACATCATTCAATATGCGCGCAACCTGTCGAATGGTAGAGCAGGGGGAGCGTTTGTTATCAAAATCTTCCACCATCACGGTAATGCATCGTTCTTTTGCCAGAGCACACACTCTGTTGAGACCTGTAATGGTTTGCAGTAGAATGCTTTCCTCATCATCGCCCGTCTGTATAAGGCCCGGAATCATTAGGCACCTGTTGCTTTGTAACGCCTGCACCTGTTCCAGACAGTGTTCAATCTGGCTGTCGGTTACGCAGTGCGCCAAGTCCAGATGTGTATATACGTCGATAACTTTCATTCCTGCATCACTAAGTCTGGTTACCAGTGCTTGCGCATTGGCAGGCGAGGCAACGGCTTCGCACTCGATACCGCTGATGCCAAAGCTTTTTACGGCTTCCAACACTTTCTGCAAAGGTAGTCCTGTTTGCTGTGAGGCAAAATCGATATGATTCCAAAACACGGAAAGCTCCATAATTCAACCTCCCTGCGGGTATTGTAACACATTTCAACGGCACGCGATACCACAACAAACAAGGTTATGATATACTGAAACGATGAATGAAAGGGGAGTCGTGCATGGATACAGTCAGGCTCGGTTCAACTGGAATTACGGTCAATCAAAACGGATTTGGCGCGTTACCGATTCAGCGTGTTACTGTAGATGAAGCGGTACGATTGCTTATTAAAGCATTTGAGCATGGCATTACCTATTTTGATACCGCCCGTGGTTATACCGATAGTGAAGAAAAGCTTGGATTGGCTTTTGAAGGCGATACGAGAAAAAATCTATATATTGCTACCAAAACTACGGCACAGAATGCGGATGCTTTCTGGCGCGATCTGGAAACTAGCCTGAAGTTCTTAAAAACAGAATATATTGACGTGTACCAGTTTCACAACCCACCGTTTTGCCCTAAACCCAAAGAAGCCGACGGTCTGTACGATGCGATGCTCAAAGCCAAGGAACAAGGCATGATTCACCATATTGGCATTACCAACCATCGATTGTCTGTTGCCCGGGAAGCCATTGCAAGCGGGCTTTATGAGATACTCCAGTTTCCATTCAGCTACTTGGCATCCGGAAAAGATATTGAGATTGTCAAAGCCTGCGAGCAAGCGAATATGGGCTTTGTGGCTATGAAAGCGCTCTCAGGTGGACTGATTACGAACGCTTCGGCAGCCTATGCATATATCGCACAATATCCGAATGTATTGCCTATCTGGGGCGTGCAGCGCGATAAGGAACTGGATGAGTTTATTGCCATGATGGATAACCCACCTCGTTTGACCGCGGATATTGAGATGCTGATAGAGAAGGAACGTGAAGCGCTTTCGGGCAGTTTCTGCCGTGGATGCGGATACTGCATGCCGTGCCCGGCAGGAATCGAGATCAATACCTGCGCTCGTATGACCTTGCTTTTGCGCCGTTCACCTTCGGCTCAATGGTTTAATGAAAAGAATCAGGCAATGATGAAGAAAATCTCAGATTGCCAACATTGTGGGCATTGTGAAAAACGCTGCCCCTATGGATTGAAGACACAAAAATTGTTGCAGGATAATGATCAGGATTTTCGGGAAA
>Ga0302286_10002182_pt1 | contig 13781 bp, 9 predicted proteins | sample III_Fen_E2_3_FD_198765 | JGI IMG/M metagenome (GOLD analysis project Ga0302286, IMG submission 198765) | Peat permafrost microbial communities from Stordalen Mire near Abisko, Sweden - III_Fen_E2_3 | ecosystem: Environmental > Terrestrial > Soil > Wetlands > Permafrost | place: Sweden: Abisko...
CGATTGAGGAAATGCAAACTTCACAAGAAGAGCTAAAATCGACCAATGAGGAATTGCAATCCACCAATGAAGAATTGCAATCCACCAATGAAGAGCTGACGACATCAAAAGAAGAGATGCAAAGCATGAATGAAGAACTTCAAACGGTAAATGCTGAATTGCAATCCAAGGTGGATGATTTTTCGTTGGTGAATAATGATATGAAAAATCTGCTCAACAGTACCGATATTGCAACATTGTTTCTCGACAAAGATTTAAATATCCGCCGATATACCAATGAAGCAACTAAAATTTTTAAATTGATTAAAACCGATATAGGCCGGCCCTTTACCGACCAGGTTTCCGATCTGATATACCCTGAATTGGTTACCGATGCGCTTGAAGTATTACGGACACTCATGTTCATCGAAAAACAAATTCCGACCAAAGATGGGCGGTGGTTCTCCATCCGCATTATGCCCTATCGCACCTATGATAACAGAATTGACGGCCTGGTTATCACTTTTGTAAACCATTCGGATATTAAACAAGTAGAAATAAAATTGCAAGAGACAGAGCAAATCTATCTTTTGCTGTTAAATGTATCCTCCAATGTCATCCTACGATTATCATCAGACTTAAAAATTTTGGAGTATAATGCCGAAGCAGAAAATAAATTCGGCATAAAACTCAAGGATGCAATCAATCAAAACTTTATTCAGATGCTTGTTCCTGAACCCGAACAAAAGAAGGTTGAAAAAGGATTGAAGGAACTACTGAATAGCGGACGGAAATCCAAATATAAAATGAAATTGATGATAACCGGAGGCAATATTGTCCAAGCAGAATGGTCTATAAATATTCTGCTCAATAAACAACAGCTATCCATAGGAATGATTATATTAACTAATAATACAAATATCTCATGAATTACGAAGAAACGGATTTAACAGATGCACAAATATTGCGGATGAAAGCCGAAGAAAGATTGAAAGATAATCAAAAAACAAGTATGCCTGTTTTAGAAGCAGACGAGAAAAGACTTCTTCACGAGCTGCAGGTACACCAAATAGAGTTGGAGTTGCAAAACGAAGAATTGCGTAGGGCAAATGAAATGGCTGAAACGGCTCTTCGGAAATTCACAATACTGTACGATCTTGCTCCAATGGGTTATTTTATACTCAATGAGGAAGGCACTATTGAAGAATTAAATTTCACAGGTGCCAATATTCTTCACGATAAACGTATCAGCTTGTTGAACAGCAACTTTAAATTATTCGTTTCCGAAGATTCTTTGCCTGAATTTAACGACTTTTTCAGAAAAGTTTTTATCAGTAACTCCAAAGAATCATGCGAATTGATGCTTGGTTATGGTAACAACCCGCCTTGCCCGGTTTATATGGAAGGTGTTATCGCCGATGATGAATGGAAATGCTTTTTATCCGTACTTGATCTTTCAGACTTCAAAAAGCAGAACAAAGCTAAATAATAGTACTTATTTCGGTAAATATGTAAATTATATAACTCTTTGCTAACAATTTGTAACACATTCTGACTCCAAAGTATCTATTTTTAACTTCTACAATATACATGCTGAAGAATGAAAGAAAATCCTTTGAAAAAACCCGGAATGTATGGAGAAAAATAAAATTTCCTTCAATGCGGAACTGTTGCAACAAGTAGAAGCTATTTTTTGCTCCAATTATGATTTGGATATCGATCTGGATGGCAAAGACAGTATTTCCAATTTGTTACAGCAGATTGAATCACTGAAAGATGAGATTATAAATCTAAAAAAATGAGAGATATAATCCAAACCCATCCTGAGCGCATAATTTTATTAAAGTACCTTACACTATGTCTTTCCATTTTATTGGTAAATTCTTTTATAACACCCATTTGGGGACAACAGCCAACATTTAAGGAAAAGTCCATGGTACAAAATTTCTATGTGATCAATCATCAGCAATACTACTGGTTTTCTTCGCATAAAAAAATAAAAAAAGCGACCGAATGGTTAGCCTTCATCAAATCATCTGAAGACCAACAGTTCTCTTCTGAAAAACTCCAGAATACGGAGATTCAAGCTGCTTTGAACAGCAAAAGCCCTATTGATAGTACCTATAAAAAAAAAATTGATTGGCAGATTACGGATATTGTCCTGAATTTCATAAAAACCCTGCAACAAGGAAATATCTATTTTAATTATGATGAAGTCAGTACTCAACGTGATTCAATCTATATCAACCAGTTATTACATTTAAAATCTTGGGAACGAGTTTCAAAAACCGTTAAAGAACTCGATTGTAAAGATCCTGATTATATGGTATTGAAAAAATACGTCCATAATTCTATTTCTTCGAAAGATACCATAAAATATAAAAAAGCCCTTCTTGCCATGAACTACCGAAGATATTTCAGCATAAACCATCCTTCAGAATATATTATTGTCAATATTCCAGCTGCTCAGGCCGACTATTATAAGAATAATTCATTACTGATAAATATGCGCATTGTAGCAGGAAAAGAAAAAAGACAAACGCCAACCATAGCATCCTATATAACAGATATCACAACTTTCCCATATTGGAATGTGCCCCATTCCATTGGCGTCAAAGAAATCCTTCCCAAAGTGCAAAAGGATGATAATTATCTGGAACAGGAAAATTTTGATGTAGTGGATGCGAAAGGAAATATAATAGAAGAATCAGAATTGAATTGGAAAGACTATAACGAAAAGAACTTCCCATATTTCTTTCGTCAATCTACCGGAGCAGATAACGCCTTGGGCGTTTTAAAATTTAATTTTAAAAACCCCTACAGCATTTTTCTCCATGCAACAAGCTGGCAAGGCGTTTTCAAAAAAGATGATCGATTTTTAAGTCATGGATGCGTTCGGTTAGAAAAGCCGTTTGAGCTTGCCAAGGCTTTACTCAAAAATAAAATCAACATAAAAGAACTTAAAAACAGCAAAGCTGACACACCATCAAATACGATAACTTTATCCCACAAGATACCGGTCTTCATTATTTATATGCCAGTAGCTATTGCTGGTCAAAATGTTTATTTTCTTAAAGATGTTTATGGATTAATTCAATAAATAGAAAAAAATATGAAAGCAATCAACAAAAATTTAATACTGTTTCTAACAATCCTATTAGCAACAGTCATTTATCCGAAACAAGTAGATGCACAACAATCAAATGTCAGTTTTCAGGTTTTTTATGATCAATTGAGTCCATACGGACAATGGATAAACAATGCCACTTTTGGCGATATTTGGTATCCGAATGTCGAATCCGGCTTTGTTCCCTATTCAACTGGAGGTCATTGGGTTTTGACGGACTACGGCTGGACATGGCTCTCTGATTATGAATGGGGATGGGCACCTTTTCATTATGGACGTTGGGATTATGACAGCGATAATAATTGGTTCTGGGTTCCAGATACGGAATGGGGCCCATCCTGGGTAAGCTGGAGAAGGGCCAATGGATATTATGGTTGGACACCAATGGCACCGGGTATCAGCATCAGTCTCAGTTTTAGCAGACCATACAATGATCCCCATGATCATTGGAATTTCGTTAGAGAAAGAGATTTTCAAAGAACCAACCTCCATGGTTATTTTGTCAAGAATACTGAACGTGAACAGATTCTCAGAAGTTCCAGAATTATTAACAGAAGATTTGATGATAGCAAACAGCACAGGACTTATGTCTTAGGGCCAACAAGAGAGGGAGTACAGAAAGCAACCGGCAAAAGCATAAGACCCGTCGTCATTCGGAATCAGAATAAACCGGGCCAAAGTCTTAAGAATGGCCAATTGCAGATGTACAGACCTAATGTGGTAAAAAATAAAATCAATAAAAATTCACCGGCTTCTACTACCCGAGTCACGAGCCAACAGAATAATGTCAATACCGTACAAAAAGCGACAGATAGAAACACAAATCGTTCTGTTGTTGGGAATCAAAATAAACCGGCCCAGAGCCAAAGAAATGGTCAATCGCAGACAAACAAGCCACAAAAAACGGTTCAACCCAAAATTATTGACCAAAAAGTTGTAAAACAGCAGCCAGTTGCAATACCCGTAAAAAGTCAACAAAAGAATGTCAATACTGGACAGAAAACAACAAACAGAAACATAAATCCTCCTGTTGCCGGGAATCAAAATAAACCGGCCCAGAGCCAAAGAAATGGCCAATCTCAGACAAACAAACAACAGAAACCGGCACAACCCAAAATCATAGACCAAAAAGTTGTGAAACAGCAGCCTGTTGAAAAACAGCAGCCTGTTGAAAGACAGCAACCTGTTGAAAGACAGCAGCCTGTTGAAAAACAAAAGGAATGATTGTAAAGTCGCGGTTTAATTATTAGTTTCTTGCAGATTCTGAAATCATTGATCTGATTTTATCGTTTAATCCATCGGCAGCCAACAACTCCCCGAGTGTAAGATGCATTCGATAACGCCAGTAATGATGAGGATCTGCGGGAATGTTTATTCTATCATCATTCGGGTCCGATCGCCGCATGCGATCATCCATAGATAGCCAATCCTGTAACGGGATAATAGTGAGCATTGAGTTGGAGGCTAGGTTGTTGCGCAAAATATTCCGGCAAATCCATGACTGGGCAATTGCCGGAGCTTCCCCCGATTGACCAAGCATCTCATGGTAATACTTCTGTCGTTTTGCCCCATCTTCTTCCCACCAGCCACGCAAAGTACTCATATCATGAGTTGATGTTGTGCAAACAGACAAATACGGATAGTCGCTGGTATTTGCAAAAGACACCGTGGCATCCTTCGGCATTCGCTGAATTTCAAGCGTCAATATTTGCAACCGATTCAAGACATAAGGCACACAAGCAGGAATCATTCCCAAATCTTCGGCACACGTCAGCATATCCGTAGAAGCAATAAGATCCGGCAATTTCTGCATAGCCTGTTCAGACCAGAAATAATTATGCCGCTGATAAAAGAAATGATTATACAAATGGTTGAATATCTCTTTCTCTTTGTCAGAAAGTGCCCGATAACTATATGTGTGTTGCGCAGTTATGCGAGGATGAAATTTATCAAGCTGTTGTGGGTCTCTGATAAACAACACATCCGCAACCAAAGCATACAAACCGTCCCGAATATTCGCCTCATAACCATTTACCGCAAAATACTCTTCAATCTTGCGTTGCGTGTCCACTTCCGATTTCAATTCATAGACACCGGAACTTTTCTTAATCAGAAACTCCCCGATTACCCGTTCAGCAGCATTTCCGAACATTTCCCGCAATTGATCATTACGAATATACGGTTTCAAATGACGCTCTTCATCCAACAAGAAACCATTTGTCAGCAATTCGTCCTTTGACATTGGCAAAGCCGGGCTGAAATGGCCTAAAATACCCTGAACTGCATCCATCGGGATTTCCCAAATACGAAAGAATCCTAAAATATGGTCAATCCGGTAAGCATCAAAATAATCGGCCATTTTCGCAAAACGACTTTTCCACCAGCTAAAGTTGTCTTTCCTCATCTTTGCCCAATTGTAGGTCGGGAAACCCCAGTTTTGACCAGTAGTCGAAAAGTCATCAGGTGGTGCACCAGTCTGGGCATCCAGATTGAATAAATATGGCTCTGTCCACGCTTCCACACTATGAGGACTGATCCCAATCGGAATATCCCCCTTTAGAATCACGCCCTTTGAACGCGCATAATCCGAAGCATCTTTCAGTTGGTTATGCAAATGGAACTGCAAAAACCAATGAATAGCAATCTCATCATAAACTGCTGATCCCGGAATACACAACGGCATTATATTAAAACTGTTATAAACCGCATATTCACCCCATTGGTGAAAATCAACCGTCTGATATTGATCGCGAAAATGACAAAATACAGAATATGGGATAAGCCAGACTTTATTTTGCTCGAAAAACTTTTTAAATGCAGCACTTTGCAAGATTTCAGAACCCTGTTCCTTATAGGCTTCCCTGAAAATTTCCCACTTGGCTTCAGATACAGCTTCATAATTGACCTCAGGCAAAGCATTCAACCCTTTCTGCAAACGAATCATCTTCAGATTCAACGTCTTGTTTTTTAGTTTACCAAAAACAGACAGACTCAGATAAAGCGGATGCAAGGCATAAATGGTAATTGCATTATAAGGATATGAATCTGCCCAGGTATGCGTCTTTGTTGTGTCGTTCACAGGCAACAACTGAACCACTCTTTGACCGGTCTTTGCAGCCCAGTCAACCATCATTTTCAGATCCACGAAATCACCTATGCCGAAACTGTTCTCTGTCCGTAGCGAAAAAACAGGTATAGCCACTCCTGCACAACGCCAATAAGTCGGGTTACCTTTGAAAACACCATTGTTAACGACCATCGCCTCTCCTATCTTCGGTAACTGATACAAAACTCGATTTTCACCGTTTTCCCAGGCAACGACTTTCATCGTCTCGGCATCAACCACCACAAATTTATATTCAACCGGCGTTTCGCTTCCAACCAGACTAACCGTAACTTTCCATTCAGGAAATACTGAATTGTCCATTAAGGCCGCTTTATGGATATCCCATCCACCCAAAGCAGGCGTATTGCCGGCAACAACCAGACGTTGTCCGGGCAAAATTTCAGGAGCCAATACTTTCAGTGCAAGAGCACTGGTATAATTTTTATCTTTTTCAGTAAAAGTTTTTGAAGGAACAAAAAATGATTTTGTAAATGCAGATGAAAAAAACGGACTATTATATGGCCTGTCCATCCACAAATCATAAATATAGAAAACACTTGCAGACACATTCCGGATAAAGCGGCGGGGTCTCCCCCATTCTCTGATGATACTGCCATCCGGGTTTTTAACAAAATAAGAATAGTTAAATACGTCCGTCCTCTCCGGTAAATCAATAGACAAAGACCAGAAACCGTCTTTCATATAGACCATTCCGACAGATTCCAGTTCCGTCAAAGACCCATTCAAATAAAGAATCTGTCCCCATCTGGTGCTATAATTAATTGAAAATACAAATTTCATAGATATTTACCAGTGATCAATCTTAAGCTTTACCGATACAATGATAGTCAAACCCTGCATCATTCAGCTCTTGTCTGTTGTAAATATTGCGACCATCAAAGATAACGGGGATGTTCATGAGCTTTTTAATAACAGCCCAGTCCGGCAAACGAAATTCCTTCCATTCCGTAAGTAACATAAGCGCATCCGCACCAAGAGCCGCACTGTGAATATCTTTGCAATATTCCACTGAATCGTTCAATAAAAGCTTTGCTTCATCCATAGCAACCGGGTCATATACACGGACATGGCATCCGGCTTCAAGCAATTTTTCAATCACAACGACAGATGCAGCTTTGCGCATATCATTCGTTTCAGGCTTGAACGATAGACCCCAGATTGCTATTGTTTTTCCTTTAATCGCCGCTTCACCTGCCACATATATTTCCATATCCGGTATCTCGCACAAAGACGCTGACCGCGCTTTTTCGTTTAAAGCAATATGACCGAAATAACGTACTAATTTATGATATAAAACCATTTTCTGATTATCGTTGACATTTTCTACAGCTTCAAGTATTTGCATCTGATACCCTTTGTCATGAGCTGTTTTTATCAAAGCTTTTACATCTTTAGGGAAGCAACTTCCCCCATATCCAAGGCCAGGATACAGAAATTTATTTCCTATTCGGGTATCTGTTCCAATACCGTTACGGATCATGTTAATGTCTGCCCCTACCAATTCACAAAGATTGGCGATATCATTCATAAAACTTATCCGGGTTGCAAGCATGGCGTTGGCTGCATATTTAGTCATTTCAGCCGAAGCTACATCCATAAATATTACTCTGAAATTATTTAACAAAAAAGGACGGTACAAAATGCTCATAAGATTTTTTGCACGTTCCGATTCCACACCCACAACAACACGGTCTGGGCTCATAAAATCCTTTATGGCTGCTCCTTCCTTAAGAAATTCGGGATTGGATGCCAAATCAAACTCAATGGAAAGTCCTCTTTTATCAAGCTCTTCCTGTATCGTCTTATGCACCAACTTTGAAGTTCCGACCGGGACTGTACTCTTTGTTACAAACAAAATATACTTGTTCATATTCTGCCCTATCGTGCGTGCAACTTCAAGTACATATTTAAGATCTGCACTTCCGTCTTCATCCGAAGGAGTACCTACAGCACAAAAAACAGCTTCAATATCATCGATAATTGGCCTGAGGTCTGTGGTAAAAAAAAGACGGCCTGCTTTTTGATTACGCTGAACCATTTCCTCCAAACCTGGCTCAAAAATGGGAATAATACCTTTCTGAAGATTCTCAATCTTCTGCTTGTCAATATCTACACAAAAAACTTCTGACCCATTTTCAGCGAAACAAGCTCCTGAAACCAAACCGACATAACCGGTACCAACTATTGCAATTTTCATTTTCTATTTTTTAGTCTTTTCTAAATTCTTAATAGGCTAAAAACCCACAGGACGGGTTTGAATAAATTATAGAAACAAAATTACAATTTTAATCTATTATATCAAGTGAGTTGTACTTGAATTGCTGTGCAAATCACATAACCAGATCACCTCTTTCACTAACATAAACGGCGTATAGACTTATTTAGGTTGTTCTATATCAATGATAACCGTTCGATTATAGAAACGTTCTTCTGCAAATTTATTTTCGAATGGAGACGATTTTTCATCCTCACCATAGCCAGCAACATCAAAAGTAACATCCGTCCTACCTGCTTTCGCCAGGCAAGCTTCCATAATCTTTTTCACATCAAAGGCACGAGCCAATGATAATCTTTGATTGTGATCAAAATCTCCGATAATATCTGTATAGCCACGTAGAATAACCTTCCCCCCAATAGGAATCTTCGGGGTTACGACGTTGGTAAGGTATTTTTCGTAAATAGTAATAGACCTGGAATCATCAAATTCGAAAATTATGCTGAAACGCATTACTTCCTTGATTTTTGGTGCATCGGCAAGTTCTAAACGAAACGATACCTCCTTTTTTATTGTCTTGCCAATCTTCGTCTTCCCTATCATCGTTGCCTTGTAATCACCTTGGATCTTGTTACCCAAGATGGATTCTCTTGAAATATTTATTTTATCCTCAGCAAAAGGCCCAAAATATTTCACTGCATTATTTCCATCCATTATTTCTATTGACCATGATTTGAAAGCTTCTTTTGCTCCATCAGCATTAAAGGAAACAGAGTTGGCAATTTCAGGCCCTTCCGTGGTAATGATTTCCACCGGTTTTAGTGGAGCTTTCGGCCCACTTTGGAATTCCATCAATATGGCGGGCGAACTGCTCACGACAGACACTCGTTGATCATCTTCACGGAGAAGGATCAGTTCACGATTACCACCTAACTGTTCAGATGGGATTTTCGGTTTATCCTGTCCTTCTATATTAATTCTCGAAGCTTTTATTGAAAAAACATTTACCAAATATTGTTTCACTGTTTCGGCCATTGCAATCCCATCTTTTGGTCCGTTGGCTGAAGATCCAACTAAAGTAATGGTTGCCAAAGGATTTTTATCCATACGGTCACCAAGAATATTAATTACATTGTAATAAACATTCAATTGTCGTTTAGATCGACCTGCCGGATTTTTAGATGTAAATTCTTCCAAATGGTTTTCTTTAAAATATTTCGCCTGGTCTTTGGTAAGCAACACATAACGATCCGGTATTTCTGTTGAACCCACCGTGAAAAATATGTAATTACGAAGCGGAAATGTTTCTCTTATTTTGCGTATAACCGGCACATCTTTAGGAACATTAGCGGAAAATAGCACATCAGGCTCACCAATTTTTAAAGCATAAATATCATCACCCCCACTACCTCCGCTCCTATTAGTTGAAAAATATCCTTTATTCATTTTGTCATCTACTATTGCAGCAAAATCGTCGAATTGAGTATTTAATGGAAATCCAGGATTATAAGGTTGGCTAAACTCATTATTAGTAAGGACGCTTATGAAAATATCCAAACCTCCCAGACCAAAACGTCCGTTAGAAGAGAAAAAGAATGTTCCACTTTTCTCTTCTAAAAAGGGAAACATTTCGTCACCTTCGGTATTAATTTTATCACCAAGATTTACAGGTTTTCCCCATTCACCTTTTTCGTCTCTACTGGTTTTATAAATATCCGTTCCACCATAACCACCGGGCATATCACTCGTAAAATACATGGTGTTTCCATCGGATGTCAGACAAGGATGACCAACCGAGTATGCTGTACTATTATGAATAAAAGGTGTTGGTTTCGACCATTTACCATCTTTGAAGCTACTAAACCAGATTTGAAGTTCCACAACCCGATCCTTCCTTTTAACATGATAATTATTTCGGGTAAAAGCCATAAAATTGCCATCATTACTAAAACAAGCCGGGCCATCGTGCATATTACCATCCATACTTTTACTAAAAATTTTAGGATTCTTTAATTGACCACTATCCACATCGGCAATAAACATCTTCCAAAATGGCTTTTTAGTCCAATTATATTTCCTGACAAAAAAATTAAAATGTGTATGAGTGGATTCAAAAACAACTTTATCTTTATAATATGACGTACCGAAATCCAGTGCCTCCGTATTGACAGACTGATGTTCTGTTTGAAATTCACCATTGTGTTTTTGTAATTCCGCTAATTTACTTTTGTTTGTCACATAGTCCTTTACACGCAAATCTTCCGGTTTTAGTACTACAAATTTATCCATCCATTTATTTGACTCCTCATATTTTCCATTCATTTTCAACACCATGGCATAATTGTAATAATCTTCCGGAATGATACCTGAGTTTCCAGTCATCAACTTTGAATAAGCGTCTTCCGATTTAATATTTTGATCTGTCTTATGATAGCTTTCAGCCAACGTCCGTTGTCCTTCTACACTCAAGTGTTTGTCGTGAGAATATGATTTTATGGCTTTATCAAAAGTGTAATTAAAAAAACTTTTATCTCCTTTAATTTCTTTATATGATTTTTCCTGTGCAGTAACATTCATGCAAGTGACAATAAATGTTAGAAGGAACATAAATATCTTTTCCATATTGTATATTTTACAAAATTAAAAATATCTTGGAGAATGGATTTGTTTTTTATTTAATATCATAAAATCATATCTTAATACAATTTCATGACTTCCCTTGTTGTATATAGCAGTCTGCAAACCATAAGACCAATCATAAGAATAGCCTATATGAAACTGATCAGTAATATCAAATCCCACTAAACATCCAATAGCATCGCCGGAGCGAAACATAGCACCTAACAAAAATGTTTTTTGAAAGATAAATGAAGCTGTAAGATCGGCTTGTATTGGTGCAGCAGCAGTCACTTTAACAAATGATGTAGGTTTAAAATCCAAATTATCATTCACATGAAACACAGCTCCTGCTATAAAGAAGTAATGTCTTTTTTCTTTTCCTATTAAGCTGGTGCCATTGTCCAGATCTATTTGAGAATAGCTCGTCTCCAATAAATTAGGAATTGAAAAACCTGCATAAAAACGCTCTCTGGAATAATATGCACCAAAACCAATATTTGGAGTTGCATGATTATTTATATCGTTTAGAAATACAGGGTCATTTTGAACATCCAATTGCAGGGCACTCAGGTTCGCTTGAAATATATTAGCTCCTACACTTAAACCGAAGGACATTTTAGAGTTTTCAGTCAGATTGAATCTATAGGCATAATCGAAAACTATAGAAGTGAAATTAGTAGGTCCAATTTTGTCATTCAAAATAGATAATCCAAGGCCTATATGATCATTCTCTAAAGGAGAATGCGCTGTGACGCTTAGAGTTACTGGTGCTCCATCAATGCCGACCCATTGCATACGGTTGATGGCCGTCACAGTTAAGGCGTCCCTGCTACCCGCATAAGCTGGATTTACCACCAATGTATTATCCATATAATGCGTATACATTGGGGCTTGCTGGGCATGAATGGTTAAACTCCCAAAGGTTAAAACCAAACCTATTGATATTTTATAAAGTGTTGTCATATCCGTTTGTTTTTTATCTGTTTAGATAAATTGATCCTTTAAAAATATCCGAGCCATTCATTAGATCAAGCACATAGAAGTAAGTACCAATTGGTAACTCATTTCCTCCAACCCGTAATCCAAACATAGATTTACCATCCCACATATTTATATAAGGACTTGCTTCGTACACTTTATTTCCCCACCGATTATAGATTACAAATTTATTTTTAGGATAATTTAAAATCCCTCTGATTACAAATAAATCATTTGTTCCGTCACCATTTGGAGAAAATCCATCAGGAATAAAGAAATCGGTTGGATAAGTTATTATTGTTGAAGTATTATTTTCTGTAACACTATCCACTTCAATGCCATAAATTGTGGCTGTATTACTATAGTCGCCCAATACATTTACAATTGCCTTAATGCTTAGAGTGTCAGATTTTCCAACATTTAAAAAGCCTATTGTCCAAACAGACGATGACGAATCATACGTTCCGGTTGTTTCAGTGGATGAAACATAAGTATATCCGCTTTGTAAAATATCTGTCACTTTTACACCGGTAGCATTGTCCACTCCATTATTAGTTGCCACAATGCTGAATATAACAGATTGACTGATAATTGGATGTGCATTATTTACGGTCTTAACAACACTTAAATCGGCACTGGGAATTACTACCGGCAAAAGACTTACAACGACCAGACCTGATTTTATTTCACCCGGACAACTACTAATATTCAGTTCCTGAACTTCAAGCAAATATGTACCTTCTATATTCCATACAATGTCTATTTCATTGGTCTTAGAATTCTGTTGAGTTACCCCATCAACTTTCCAAATATAGGTAGAGCCCGAATTTGGATTTGGATCAACATAATAGTGCTTAGCCGATCCGATATAAACATTGTCGGGCATGGCAAGTTGAGCTGCAATAGGCTTAAGGCCAAGGAACAGCATCAGACAAAGTAATAGAATATATCGATATAAATCAGACATGGGTTTCAGTATTTAAATTCAAACGAACAATAAAAATTAAATACCCACTCTCGTGGAGAGTGGGCATTTATTATTAATTGTGCCAAATAGGCGAAGTTGTTGGTATTGGATTGACAGTAACAGCTTTCACTGTCTGGCTTGTTGCCGTACAACCAGTGGCATTCGAATAATTTACAGATACGGTTTGTGGACCTGCGGTATTCCACGTTATAGTTACAGTATTGTCTGAAGCTGTTCCTCCAGATGTTATTGTACCACCAGAACTTACAGCCCAAGAATAAGCTGTCATTCCGGTTTCAGTTGAATAAACGCTACCTGCCGTTCCGATACAAACAAGTGATGATCCTGCTATAGTAGGAACCGGTAAACTATTTACGGTTATTACTTTTGACGTTGGAGTGGCTGCTGTATATCCTGCACCATTCGTATAGTTTACCGTTACAGTCTGTGGACCGGCAGTATTCCATGTTACAGTTACTGAGCTATTTGAGGTACCACCTCCGGCAGTAATTGTACCACCTGCACTTACCGTCCATGTATAAGCAGTCATGCCAGTTTCAGTGACATATACATTGCTGGTTGTATTTACACAAACCGGTGTTGGACCTGTAATAGTTGGTACCGGCAAATCATAAACTGTAACAGCATAGACTGTAGGAATAACCGCCGTACAGGAACTGGCATTGCTGTAATTTACCGATATGGTCTGAGCTCCGACAGTATTCCATTTAACTGTTGCAGTGTTATCTGTTGCAGTTCCTCCTGCTGT
>Ga0302286_10002186_pt1 | contig 13767 bp, 10 predicted proteins | sample III_Fen_E2_3_FD_198765 | JGI IMG/M metagenome (GOLD analysis project Ga0302286, IMG submission 198765) | Peat permafrost microbial communities from Stordalen Mire near Abisko, Sweden - III_Fen_E2_3 | ecosystem: Environmental > Terrestrial > Soil > Wetlands > Permafrost | place: Sweden: Abisko...
TCTGGCAATCCTTGCCTACTGGATTGTATCCACCACCCGGTACCAGCTCAAAAAGAAAGGGGTCAGCCTCACCTGGCGCGAACTGCTCAGAATTATGGGAACACAGTCTGTGGTAAGCACAAGGGCCAAACGGGCGGATGGGAACAAGGTCGAAGTCAGACAATGTACCGAACCCGAAGAAAGACTCGCTGACATATATCTGAAGTTGAATCTGAACTCGCCGCCACTAAAACGAAGACGAAAAATTTGTGTGGTACATTTAGAGAATATTAAAAAAATAGGTCCTTGAAAATCAAAGAGTTAGATGGTCTATAGCTGCAAGTTGGGTTAAAGAAACGTTAGATAGTCCCCCAGAGCCATCATTTTTTGACTGAGGGGGCTTGGTCTGCAAAGTAATGAACCCGAAATCCTATTTAAAAGGGTTCCGGGAACTATCTATAGCTTATTATAGTTTTATCGGACAGCAATAAAATAAAGTAGTTTTTTATCCATGGACTTTATTGCATGATCCGCTAATTGCCAATAATCAAGGTGTTATAATTCATTGAACTGACGTTATATTATACCTTTTCTTTAGACTTAATGGGGATTGGTTAATATTTTTAAAAGTGGCTCGAAAATTAAGTTACCAAGTTTTCTGTTATTTATAATAATAGTAACTTCTCCAACCATTTGTCCTTTACTTGGGATTTTTTTTCCAAAATTAGTGCACAAGCCATGAGGAAAAGAAATTGTTACCAGATAATTCTGATTATCAATAGGATAGTCACTCACAAAACTAATTTGTCCTTTAATATTCCCAAAGTCTTCACTTGGATATTTATCTAAAAAAACCAAACAAGTCTGTTCCTGTTTTATTTTTCCTGCATTTGAGGCTGACAATAAAGCCTTTCCAAATGGAATACCACTTTTAGTAGGTGTAATTGACAATAAAATATTTCCTGGTTCCACAAATTGGTGTTCTCCCTCGTATGCTAAGAAAGTTACTTTTCCATTGATGGGGCTAATAGCGACAAACTGATTTTGCCAATTTTGTATTGCGCGAAGTACATCTTGCCCAGCGTTCTTTAGCTCATCGTTCAATACGGTTGTGTGTGAAGAGATCGTTTGTTGAAGCAGATATTGATATTTGTCAAATATATCTTGGATTTCACCCAATTGATAGTTAATACTACACTCTTTTTTTACATGTATGCGAAAAGACACTTTTCCATCGAACAAATCTTGCAAGTCTTTCTTTAGTGACAACAAATCTTGGTAATCCGCAAAACTTTCATATAGTATCAATGGAGTACCCTTTTTTACAATCTCTCCATTTTGTACAAATACCTTTTTGATTGTTGTTTGTTGAGTTGCAGCAATTTTGACAATTGGATGCGTATTGGTAACAAACAGCCGGGCGGTAACACTATCGGGGCATCTTACAAAAATGCAACAAACTATTGCACAAACAAAGATAACGACGATGAGCCCCCATGCCAAGATATTCAGTTTTTTAAAAGGGCGACCAATTATATCTTGTACTTCTTCGCTATGAATCTCTATGCTCTCATAAGTGTGAGGAGTCTTATTCTTTTCCATGACTATATTATTTTGCAAATTCCAATTGATTATGGACGAGATTATAATAGTAACTTTTTAACTGAACTAAATCATTATGTTTACCTTGTTCTACTACTCTTCCTTGATCTAATACAATGATGTTGTCTGCATCTCTCACCGTGCTCAATCGATGAGCTGCAACAACAACCGTCTTACCTAGATAGAATTCTTTTAGATTATCCAATATAACCTTTTCGTTGTTAGCATCCAAAGAATTAGTTGCTTCATCAAGGAATATTAAATCTGGATTTTTATAAATGATACGCGCCAATAGTAGACGTTGTTTTTGTCCCTGACTTAGTCCGATGCCCTCATCACCAATCTTAGTACTATAGTTGAGAGGAAGTGAAGAAATATATTCTATTAAATTTGCTTTCTCTGCAGCTTCATGCAAGCGTTTCGTGTCTATGTTGTCATTGGTCAAGCAGATATTGTTGGCTATTGTGTCTGAAAAGATATAGCCATCTTGCATCACAGAACCTATATTCTCTCTCCATACATAAGGGTTTATCATAGATAATGGGGTATGACCAATTGTTATTGTTCCCTTTTGAGGAATATAGAACCCTTGCAACAATTTAATGAGTGTAGTCTTACCGCAACCACTCGCACCAACAATTGCTGTTATCTTATTATGGGGTATAGAAATAGATATGTCATTTAATGCGTAATTGTGGTCTGCGCCGTTATAGCTATATGATACACCGTTCAAATACAAATCTCTATCGTTAGGCATTTCTGTTAACTTAGAGTCAACGTTTGTTTGTTCATCTTCTTCTTTATTTATTTCATTGAGACGTTCTAAACTAATTTTAGCATCTTGATAACTGCGTGCGAAGCCGATGAAAGAACCTATAGGGCCTGATACTTGCCCGATAATGAATGAAAGTGAGACCATCATACCTAAGGAAATATCACCTGTAACGACCATCCTTGCAGCAAGATAACTAATTAATATGCTGGTTATATTTGAAAATAAGATAGAGCCTGCTGATTGAATTTGACCTAACCGCATGCCGCGGATGCTGATTTTATATAGCGCAGCCTGTAAGTGTTCCCATTCCCATAGTTTTTGCCGCTCTATGTTATTAAGTTTTATCTCTTTCATACCTTGCACAAACTGTACCATATTGTTTTGTAGTTTAGAAGATTGTACAAAAGTTCGGTTGTCCAGTTCTCGACGAAATCTCATAAATGATAGTACCCATAACACGTAAAAGGCGTTTCCTATGATGAAGATGAGTAGAATCTGCCAATTATAAATACCTAAAACTATACTGAAAATCAAGAAAGTACCAATTGAGAAAACGATACTAACTATATCGTTCATCAAAAAAGATTTTATTCTGGTATTATCGCCAATACGTTGTAATATGTCACCCATTGTTTTTATTTCAAAGAAATGTAGTGGCATTCTTGTTAGTTTCAATAGATAGTCAGAAATTAAATTGATGTTGATGATCGTGTTCATGTGTAGTGATAACCAGTTCTGTATAAATTGAATTAAAGTTTGTGAAAAAGCTATGACTAATTGAACCAACATTATTAACATGATGAAGTCCAAATCGCGATTTTTTATACCTAAATCGACGACAGATTGAGAAAGAAAAGGAGTAAAGTAACCCAACATCATCACTACAGTTGCGCCTAACAGTAGTTGTACTATTTGTTTCTTGTGTGGTAGTATATAATTCAGAAAGAAGGCTATATCTTTCACATTGTTACTTTCTTCATCTTCTGTCTTATAGAAATTCACACTTGGTTCCACCTGCATAGCCAAACCAATATCTTCATCATCAAAAGTTCCAGAGATCCAGTGTTTGTAGATTTCTTTTTGAGAATAGATAACCTTGCCTAACGCAGGGTCATTTATATAAAATTTTCGATGCTCTCCCTTGCCTTTTACATTATAACATACGACGAAATGATGATGATCCCAATGCAGTATACAAGGAAGAAGAATATTGTTTGTCAATTGATCTAATGTGATTTTTGCACTTAACGTTTTCATTCCTATTTTCTCTGCAGCTTCACTGATCCCACGCATAGAAACACCTTCACGGGTGATGAAACAATTCTTACGAAGGTATTGCAACGTATATGTTTTTCCATAATATTTTGCAATCATCCGAAGACAAGTTGGTCCACAATCTACTGAGTCCAACTGGTAATATATATGTGCCCTCATGTTATTGTATTCTCTTATCAAATCTCCAAATTAAATTCAGCATAATGTAGCGGCGAACATTATTGAAAAGAATCTCATTCCGCCCCAGTGCTGTCACAGTTCTATAAACATTCTTGCGTTGTCCAAGAATATCGTCAGCTTCTAATTTGAAGGTGATTTTTTTGAATGTCTTACTCAATGTCGCATTCCAAATGAAACATTCATCGTTCATTTCACTATAGTTGTAACCCCGGCGGAACGCGCCTGTAACATCTGTTGTGAAAAGAACATTCATAGGTAGTTCTGTATAATTTCCCAATTTAATTCCGAAGTCGTAGCAATTGAGTTTCTCAAAAGTAGCTACTGTGCTTGTTGTATGGTTGTATATAATATAAGCAGATGAATTCAATTTGGCTTTATTATCTTTGAATGACTTTGTGAATTCTAGATTTTCATTAACTCCAAAATTGTGAACAGACTCCTGTTGAAAACCATCAATCACATTCGTACCTGAATATTCTACACTCTTATTTCTTGTTATCGTCAAGACATTAGTGATGGATGACATGTGACTTTTTCCTACTTGAAAATTACTTCTGATAGTTCCTGTCGTTTGGTTATTACCCTGAATATTGAAAGGCATTATTGTATAGATACCTGTTACTTTGTCTAGCAATACTGCCTGTGATACACTGTTATTGAAAATCTCGTGCATTACTTCTAGATTATAATAATTGAAATGTCCATATCTATAATAAATGTATCCATCAAGTTTATGAACTATCATATCTTTCAAATTGGGATTCCCTAGTCTAACCATTGTTGGATTAGAATTATCACGAGTGCTGACCAAATTCAGTAGATAAGGGGTACTATGCTTCATTTTATATGAAAGATCGAAATAAATTCTTCTTTCATTAAGTGTTTCATTCTCAAAATGGTATTTTGCAGACAGATCAGGTTTTAGTAAATTTCTTTTCACCACTGTATCAAGGGCAGTGTTGAAGTAATGTAGTTGCTTATGTTCGAAGTTGAATGGAATCATTAATTCAAACGAACTTTTATTCATACCTTTATCCCATAATGTGAGTGTATATTTTAGTTGTGCATAATGATTCTGTTCCGTTTGATGGTATTCGTAACTATTGGCTTTGTTAAAAACAGAATTCATCAACGAGTCAGTTGGCAAGTCCCCTAAACGTTCAAAATCCCATTCCTTCAATAAATCCAAATTGTAGAGAGAACGATTGGCATTGTAACTAATGCCATTGAATTGATATATGGCTTCGATAGCTGATTTTCTATTGATATAAAAGTTGTAAGTGGTAGTAAACTGAAATTGCTGTTGACGGGAATAGTTTTTCTGATACGTATTTCGCACATCTGTAACAGCAGTTATCAAATAGTCAGTCTGCCGTAAATTATAATCTTTAATAGAATTTTCGTTCCATGTTCCAAACAAGGTGAATCTAAGTTTATCTTTACTGTGAGGTATATTCAAATCTTTTGTAAGACTCAGTTGAATGCGCAAATCGTCTTCTATATTTTTTCCTTCGAATTGTTGCCTGTTTATTCCATAAAGTTGCATTATTCTTCCAATTTCTTTTGACCTAATACTATCAATCCATGCATTTCCCCACATGTTGGCCATGTCTTGTGATAATATAGCTTGGTACTGTTCCAGTGTAACATTTTTATGCGAATACCAAATAGAAGGTTTTATGGTAAAATCGTAAATGGTATTACCAAAGAAATTCAAGTTATGCTCAGTCGAAATTTGGAAGTTGCGATGTTTGGAGCCGTCAAGCATTCTTGAGAACACATCACCACTTTTATAAAACTGTTGGTTGTTTTGTTGTTGGTTGTATTTTTCGTTTTTGTAAAGCAAATTTAGATTTCCCATAATGGCATATTTGCCCTGGCTGTTGTCGAAGTTATAGCTTATTCCTCCCTTTGAATTGAATTTATCACCATTCCCATCGTCAGAATTTCCTGCAACTTCACCATTTTGAAGCAAGTCCTCATTGCGGTTTATATTGTTTGCGATGGCATAGGTATTTACTTGCTTCAGCTGGTTAAAACGTAATCCGAACAGTTTTTCATAAAATCGATTACTAGTTCCGTAGGATAAATTTGCATTAGCCAGCGAAATAGTAGAATATTCCTTTTTTAATTTGACATCAACTACAAGTCCACTAAATTCACGTTCACGTTTAATAATAGAAAGAGAATCTTTTGTTTTGTCATACACCTTTATGCTTTTTATCATAAAGGCGGGTAGATTTTCTAGTATAGTCTTTCTGTCATTATTAAAGAAATCCTTTCCGTTTAGTAGTAAAGCATCTACTAGTTTACCGTTGGCGTAGATATTTCCATCTTCTTTTACTTCTATGCCGGGCATTTTTCTTAGCAAATTATTTAGCACGAAGCCTTCCTGTGTAGTGAATGCCTCAGCATCGTAAATAATAGTATCGTTGTCGAAGTAGAACTTTAATTTAGTGCCAGTTACGATTACTTCATTCAGTGTATAATTGTCGGAATGTAATTTTCGTTTCATTTGTAGTTGACCAATGTCAATGCTTTCTTCACGCTTATAAAATTTAATCTCTACTTTTTTGTACAAGGTGTGATAATTAGGGTTAGTACATTTAATCAGATAATAACCGGGACGTGGAACAATTATGTTGAATTTAGTTTTCACTTTTCCATAAATATTTTCTACAGTCACATTTCCTTCAGACACTAAGGTACTGTCTATATCTAGTAATTCTATTGTTGATTGTTGTTGGATTGGTACCATCGTTATTCTATCGACAATCGTACCAGTTAGTATTTTGGTTGTTACACCATTTGCATAACATGTTACATTTGCCATACATAACAGAATTGTAATTATGCAAAACTGTACCTGTAATTTTTTTATTCTTATTTTATTAATCATATTTCCATATTTATGTATAATCTTATCTTATTTGTAAACAAGAACTGCAATCTCCATTGTATAGCGACTGCAGTTCAATGCATTATTTAAACTGAAAGCTAATCAGATAAAAGATGATTCTTAAATAATTTATGCTTTCATGTATATTACTCTTTACACAGTTGAATCCTAACTCGCAAGATTCTTAATTGTTGCAAATAGTAATCTCAAATCCACCGACTATTAGTGAAGAGTAGTTAAATTGGTTCCCTCCAGTTTATAGTATGTCCGGTTCTGATGGATTTGGGCTGTTCCAGCAGGAGCTTTAAATTGCATTGTTTCAAGCTCATTGTAGCCCCAAGAAGCACCATACGTATAGTATCCTCCTGCTATTGCAACTCCTCCAGCATAAGGATTAACAAAACAAGTTCCTACACCGATGATCCCTTCAGCAATTCCAAGAAGTACTCCTGCATAATCTGTTGAAACATGATACAAGTATCTTTGTGTGCATAATGCACCACAGGCGTGAGTATGATCAATCTGTGTTACATCTCCACCTAATATTAGATTTTGTTCTTCATCACTTAAAATTAGATCAGAAGAAATTTCTAGTTTTTTTATTCTTTTCATTTTTCTATGGTTTTAATTATAAATATTGGGAATCCTTTAAAAGCGGTGCTATAGAGTTTTCCCTATGTTTCAATGTTTGGATAGGAAGCACCCCCTATCATTGTTAAATTTTCCTGTTAGCCGTATCTTGATTAATGTATGACTCCTCCCTCCATTATTTATCATTATGTGCAAAAAATGAGGTGGCTTTCTTTCCTCAACTCACAATATAACGTTATTTTGAAATATTTTAATAATCTTGCTGCATTAGATTTATACCTAGAGAAGCAATTCCGTTAAGTGATATAGAATCACTAGGTACATTGCATTCGATTTGATCAATGTATTTATTAATTTCTGACAGATTCAAGCTCGATTTTTTACACATCATATCATTATATACAACCGTTTGCCAATTTAAATAAACATCATTTAATATATCTGTATTTAGGCATCCTGTTATATTTTCTGATGTGTTTTTTGATAAAATAAGTTTCAATGCAATTACATCTTTTGAATTACACATTTCTTTTTTTATTATTTTATTTGCCATAGTTATAAATTTATCTAACAATAATTGACATTGTTGATTTTCGCGTTGATCACGTATACAGCATAATAAAAAGTATATAATAGAATTAATATAGCACAAACACAATGTTTCTGAAAGTATTGACTCTAAATATGATATGATATTTTCTAAAATTTTCTTGTTACATTTTTTGCAACAAAATAAACCTAAAGAAAATACTGGCGTATTACATTCAAGATCAAAATCCAGATTACATGAGGTCTTTTGCATTGCGAGTGTGTTTAGAGATTCCCAAGTTTTATCATCAGTTTCAATGAATCCATTGCTTTCCAAATAATTCACACACCAACCTGTTCCAAAAGCACCCTCATCAAAGCTTTGATTCATTTTTGGCAATTGTTCGGATAACACATAGTCGATAATTTCGCCTGCTATTTCTTCATAATATTCAATTCCCATATATCGGGAATAGTGATAAAAAAACAATGCAACTCCTAAATGGCCACGTAATAGACCTTTTCGGCTTATATGATGATGATTCACTAGTAGAATATTTGCTATTTTTTGAATATATGGTTTGTACATATCACGTTTTTATTTTTTATTTTTAATAACTTCTTTGAAGAAATGTATCAAATCTGGCACATGTTCGTCAAAAGAAAAACTCATTCTATGCTTCATTACATTTTCTTGTAAATTCTTGATTTGATTTCTGTTATTTAGTTTCTTACCTAAATCATCAAAGTTTTTAAAGAATATACCACAATCTATATTCTGTATACACGACTGCATAGCTAATATATTACCAGAGTTATCTTTCTGAATGCATGGAATGCCGGCAGCCATCATAGTGCCAATTCTGGCTGGCATATTCAGGTCGTTCCAGCCAATAGAATCGTATCTGCCTCTATTTGTACTTGTTATGCAATGTAACCAACCTGCATCATATTGTGAGAACTCTTTTGTCCAATTGTTGGGATCACAGTGCTTATGTACATGGAAATATTTAGGTGCTACATGTTGGGCTGTTTTTATTAGATTCTTCCATGCATTATCATAGCTCTCGTTGTATAGATGAATGTGAACATTGGTTCTCGCCAATGTCATAATGTCTTCTATTCCCAAACCTACCATACGACCAGCTATTACCGTATGGGGTTCTCCATCCACATCTGATAGTTTAGAAGAGAATTCTTCCGTAAAGTAATCACGTTTAGGTAGATCGCCATCCAATATGAGACTTCTTTCCGTTGTTGGTATATATTGTTCGTACCACTTTTGAACTTCATTATTAATGAAAATTTTTCCATCAGCTTTTGTATATAATTCTATTAACTGATTCCATAGTCCGTATTCCAAACACAGGAAAGGACCTTCTTTAAAATGCCATACAAATGGAATGTCTGGAAATTTTCTTAGAACTTCGTGAGCTATTGGTACTGCACTGGTATTAAGTAAACCATATATAATATTTGGTTTGATTCTTTTTATCTCTTCTTCCCAATTAGTATAATCCAAATCTTTAATATGTCCAAATGGAAGATGTCCTACATTAGAGAAACTATACATGGGTTGTTGTGTCCACAATCCATATAATGTATGTCCAGCTTCTTCTAATGCGTAGATCCGTTCTTGATTGTATGAGAGTTCACCCACTAACAGAATCTTAAGCCCATCATCATTGGGTTTGAATGGTTTACGAAATTTCTTATAAAGATTCACCTCGTCTACAAATTTTCTTTCAGACACCCATGCGCGTAAAGGTGTCTGTACTTTGTAGTATAGACGATATTTGTTTAAATGTCCTCCGTAAGCCTCACTCATTAAGCGGTGTCGTTGTTGTGGATGCTTTGAAAAATGGCATGTAACCATGTTGATGCTTAAAAATAAACCTTTATCTATCAGCTTGTACCAGAAAGTCTTGTATAAATCTTCCGAAATCCACTCTTCTCTTTCTGTCCACCTATCGGATGTTCTTTTATGGCTAACTTGAACCAATTGTAATCCAACAGGATTTTGCAGTCCGCCTATGGATGTGTTTCTTGAGTATAATAATGAGTCCTTCACTTCTGAATGCGCTGTTGTAAACAGTAGCACCGCATTTTGATACTGTTCGTACATTTTATACAATACTTGTAAGTGGTTATTATAGTAGTAATCGTCAGAAGGAAGGTATGCAATGTAATCGTATTTCGCAAATTCCATAGCCCTGTTGATAGATGTACCTAGACCCAAATTTGTTTCGTTCTTTATATATCTTACACGCTCATCAACTAAATAATCATTGATAAGCTCCTCGGTATTGTCCGTACAGCCATCATTCACGATTATCAATTCCCACTGATCATAAGTTTGAGCAAACAAACTCCTTATGGAATTTCGAATATAGCCTGCTTGATTATAAGTAGGCATAATTACTGAAAATTTCTTCATATTTAAAACGTCTTTATTTTTTTTACTTTATTTTGATGATTTTTTAGTTTAAGATTTCTCTGTTGAAATTATTAATGGCCATGCCTATAACTTCATCCATATTTAAATACTGGTAACAGCCTAATCTTCCTACAAAGCTAACATTAGGATATCGATGAAATGCTAATTGTTTATATTTCTTATATAATAGATTATTCCGTTCGTTATTTACTGGGTAATATTTTTCCATACCATGTTCCCATTTCGTAGGATATTCCTTAGTAATTATAGTTATAGGTTGTTGCCCAAACATAAAATGTTTATGCTCTATTGTCCTTGTGTAAGGAACATGAATAGATGTCTCATTTATTGCGATGCAACCCTGATAGTCGGGATTTTCTAAGAGTGTTTCCTCAAATCGTAAGCTGCGATATTCTAATTCGCCCAATTCATATTCAAAGAATTCATCAATTGAACCGCAATATATTATTTTATGAGCAATGTTCAACCAGAAGTTAGGGCTTTTAAGAAAATCTACCCCAAATTTAATTTCAACATTGTTTAACATGTTTGTTACCCATTTGGTATATCCATACATTGGGATACCTTGATATATATCATTAAAATAATTGTTGTCATAGGTAAATCTTAAAGGAATCCGTTTAATAATAGATGTAGGTAATTCCGTCGCTTTCTTTCCCCATTGCTTTTCCGTATAACCTTTCACAAGAAGGTCGTAAAGTGTTCTTCCTATAAGTGAAATGGCTTGTTCTTCCAAATTTGCAGGGTTTGTGTAGAATTCCCTTCGCTGGTCTGTATGTATAGCTTCTCTAGCTTCATTTGGCGTTTCTACTCCGAAAATTTCGTGAAAAGTGTTCATGTTGAAAGGTAAATGGTATAAATTGTTTTTGTATCTGGCCAATGGATTATAACGAAAATGATTGAAGTCTGTAAACTGACTTGCAAATTTCCAAATTAGTTTACTGTTTGTATGAAAAATATGAGGTCCATATTTATGAACTTCTATTCCTTCTTTATTTTCACTATACACATTTCCTCCAATATGGTTTCGTTTGTCTATTATAAGACATTTAAGTCCTGATTGTTTGGCTAAATAAGCTGTTACAGCCCCATACAATCCTGCACCAACAATTAGATGTCTTTTTTCATATATAAATTTTGTTCTCCAATTAAAAGGACATTTTAAGATTAATAATTCAATATCAAGTGAGTTTAATACACAAAGTAAAAAATAATATTTAAATAACGATAAGGACACGTAGATATTTTATTTTATACAATATATTTTTAATAAAGATACAAATTTATCTTCAACCATGCAAAACTGATTATGTAAAGCAATCATCAGAATGTCCTTTAAAATATATGAAATACATGTGTGTATAATGATAATACACAATTTTACACAAGAAGGATACTGTAATAAAATCATGTTCTTGAAAAATTGAAAACCTTATGTCTAATCTCTTTCTTGAATGTTTTATTCAGAAGTTATATAGTCTTGTTTGCGTATTGGTGGTATTTTATTAAATTTATTATTTAACCTTTTACAGTAACTATTCAGGTAGTCCATATTTCTCTTATTCAATAGCGGCAATAGTTCTATGAGCGTTAAATTGTGATTGTCCATTTTTCCTTGCTGTGTCCATAACAGAATGTAAAATAGAGAAAGCTTTAGCTCCGTTATCGAATCTAAACCCCTGTGACACTTTCATCTTAATCTTTGTTTTTCTCATAGCCCGTTCGGCCCCATTATTATCATAAGGAAGATTTTCATCATACAAGAAAGCGAAGATGGTATCCTTTAGTTTTCTCAAACTTCGCTGTATTCGCCCAAACTCTTTGTCAAGACTTTCAAGAGGTTCGGCAAGGAGATCTTCCAGACGTTCAAAAAAATTGTTTCGCTTGATGTCCACCCAGTTCAAAAGCTTTCTTTGGTATATCGCATCCCGTAGCAACCTTTGCATTCTCTCTGACCATGTCTGTTTCGTATCAAGTTCATTGAGGTAGTTAAGATTTCTAAGCAGATGTGCCAGACAAATCTGATGCCCCTTGACATTAATTTTGAAGAATGAACTCAATCGGTCCGTGACAAGCTTTGTCTTGGGAAGGCCTTCAGGGAAATCCTCTTCATATTGCGGTCCGCGACCCTTATGGTTTACAAGGTATGTGAGTTTGTTGTTCTGCCACGCCCACAGCCAGTCAAGGAGTTCATTGGCTCTCCATCCCGTCTCATCGGCACCCTCGATTTTATCATGTCATGTATCTCATTGTAGGCAGGTCTTGCGCCTTCTTTGATCTTTTCAATGATATTGCAGACCGTACCCTGTGATATGGGTACATGGTAGAATTCATTCATCAGCTCCGTTACACGCTTGATTGCAATGTGCTGTGCTTCCACAAGATATACTATTGTTGCCTGGATATTCGGACCGTAAAAGACAGGAGCGTTTACGCCCTTTGGAAAACGGCCCGAAATATGCTTTCCACAGCAACTGCAGGTTTTCTCAATCAGGTTATAGTCTGTCGTTAATGGCATAGTCAATGGAATATCTATCATCTGAGGGGTTTCCACGACGGTTCCTTTCTGCTCCCTGAGATCCGCACCGCAATCAGGACAGTAGTTCGCTGCACATTCTACTGTGTTGTCAACCTTTTCCTTATGATTCAGTGTATGACCTTCGTGACCGCACTGACCGCCAACAGGCTTATCAGATTTCTTCCGCAAGCTCTTGGTCCGTCGTATCTCTGATGATTTGATATCTTCCTTTGAAGGGGGGTGCTACTGTTGGTGCTGTTCTTTTGAGAAGGATTGGGGGTTGTCCTCACCGCATTTCTTTTTCAAACAGAGATTCTCTTTTTCAAGTACTGACACCTTCATGTTGGAGAGTGCGGTTGATTCTATTATTGTCTGAGGACAGATTTGACACCGACTTTTCCAATATATTCATACGTAACAACGTCTCATTTAAGTTTGTCTCGACATCGGTCACAGGTAAATCTGAAGGATTCAAGAAATCCTTCTTTACGTCATCCGACGAGGCTCTGCCTTTGATATGTCTATTATTCCGTATCACTTGTGCAAAAGTAATAAAAATATTTGATATACACAAGGAAATAACAATTTATCATATTGATTATTAACTGGTTATAAAAATAAGGCTCTAAGAATGACATGTATTAAAATTACCGTAGGGGGATATGGAAATACAGATTGGTCTGAAATCCGTAACAAGACATTACGTTTTCAGACATACCTTCTATATAACACACTCATATTATGCTGCCCCATTGATCTTTCGGTTTAGTCTATCTAACATTAATTGTGTTCTTTGAATTTTCCTTTTTAATAACTCCGCTTCATCAAGTCCTACTTTTTTTCATCATATGACGTTTTGTTCTTTACCATAGTGTAGAATACCTTAGCCAGCTTATGTGCCGTTGCTACAATCGCTTGCAAATAGCCGCTCTTTGACTGAATCCGTCTAAAATAAAACCCCA
>Ga0302286_10002187_pt1 | contig 13762 bp, 6 predicted proteins | sample III_Fen_E2_3_FD_198765 | JGI IMG/M metagenome (GOLD analysis project Ga0302286, IMG submission 198765) | Peat permafrost microbial communities from Stordalen Mire near Abisko, Sweden - III_Fen_E2_3 | ecosystem: Environmental > Terrestrial > Soil > Wetlands > Permafrost | place: Sweden: Abisko...
ACTCTTTTTGGCGAATGGCAGACGACTCCGGAAGCAAAGATTACCGATTGTTGTTATCCGGAATCTGTGGTTATGCCGTTTCCTTTGGGAAAAGTTATGGTCTCCATTTTAAGCCGTAACCGTTTGGGCATCTTTGAAAAGATGTTTGAATATGAAGTTGATCCTAAAAGCTATTTTATCAAGAAAGAAACTGAAAAATTGCCTGTTTTTGATGTGGTTAATTCGGGAAGCCCGGCAAGAAAAGTAGATATCGTGCTGTTACCCGAAGGCTATACTGAAGGAGAAAAAGATCTTTTTATTGCTGATTGTCGAAATTTCGCAAGTGAATTCTTTAAATATTCACCGTATGCTGAAAATAAGAAGAATTTTAATATTCGGGGTGTTTGGGCTCCTTCTTCCGAGTCTGGTCCGGATATTCCGAAAGATGGACGTTGGCGTAAAACCCGTTTGAATGGTTCCTACTCTACTTTCGATTCGGAGCGTTATCTGATGGTTAATGATTTTCAAGGGGTACGTGATGTTGCAGGGAATGCTCCATATGATTGTATCTATATTCTGGCTAATACCGATAAATATGGTGGCGGAGCAATTTATAATTTCTATGGAATTAGTGCAGCTCATCATGCCGACAAAGCTGGTAAAATTTACATTCACGAATTTGGTCACTTGTTTGCCGGACTGGGCGATGAATATGTGGGCGGTGTTGAATATTCTGATTTTTATCCAACAACCGTAGAACCCTGGGAAGCCAATTTAACCACCTTGGTTAATTTTGAAAAAAAATGGAAGAATATGTTACCTGCCGGAAGCCCTGTTCCAACACCACAGAACCTGGCTGCTCCTGGAAAATTAGGTGTTTATGAAGGAGGTGGCTATGTTTCTAAAGGTATTTATCGTCCGTGTACAAACTGTCTGATGAACAATTTGCATAACATTGATGTGTTTTGTCCGGTTTGCCGTAAAGCTATTCAGAACATGATTGATCTTCATTGCAAATAAGTTCTGCGATCTATTTATTGTCGTATTTCTTCACTCCAAACTGCGTTCGACTGAGCTCACGTCGAAGTCTGAAAGGGCTTTGGCTGTGAATGTCGCAACTGATTGTTAATAAGCGAAGTCCACTTTAGTGGATTTAGGGGTAAACCAAAAAGAAATACTACATTATTTTATTCTCACTACTTAAGGACACGACCGGAAGTAATGAGTTTCGTACGAATAAAATACCATTGTGGAACAGAAACAACGAATTTACTTCAGAATAATCGTTGATCTCAATTGGTCGTTTCCAATAATGACATCAAATTCTCCCGGTTCAACTACTGATCTCATGTTTCGATCAAAAAGCTGAAAACTTGTATTTGGGATAGTGAATTTGATTTCTTTTTTCTCTTTTGAGTTTAGTGAAACCCGATTGAATGCAACTAGTTTCTTTACAGGAGTGGTTACACTGCTAACTTTATCGTTAAGGTAAACCAGAACAACTTCATCTCCTTGTCGGTTTCCAGTATTTTCAATATTCAGGCTAAATTGAAGCGAATCTTTTAGTCCGATTTGTTTGGGTATAGTCAAATTGCTGTATTTGAAATCGGTGTACGACAATCCATAGCCAAATTCAAAAAGAGGTTCCCGTTTGCTGTGATAAAAGTTGCCACGGTGAAAAGCTGATGGTTTGTAGTTGTAAAAACTTTGCATGTGTCCGACTGATTGAGGTATGGTAATTGGCAGTTTTCCTCCGGGATTGTAATCGCCGAAAAGTACTTCAGCAACAGCTTGTCCACCGAACATGCCAGGTTCCCAGGCTTCAATGATTCCATTAACATTCGCTGTAACCCATGGTGATGCGATTGGTCCGCCATTAATCAGAACCACAATGGTTGGTTTCCCTGAACTTTGCACTGCTTTGACCAATTCCAGTTGTTTTCCGGCCAGTTCCAATACGGGGCGATCTAAATTTTCGCCACTGGTTTTAGTGTTGTCGTACCGAAGTGAATTTTCACCGACAACCACAATGGCCACTTCCGAAGAACTTGCTTTTTCTTTAGCTTGGGCTAGAATGGTGCTGTTAATCGAATCATAGTGATTCCAGCTTAAATAATCAACTTTAGTTTCTGGTGATACACTGTTTCGGATACCTTCCAAAACGGTGGTAATATTCTGATCCGGTTGCATTTCTGCCCAATCGCCCAGTTGAGCTTGGCTATCGGCATTGGCTCCGGTGATAAAAACCGATTTAATATTCTTTTGAAGTGGCAGTATGTTATGCTCATTTTTTAATAAAATCATTGACTTCCGGGCAACTTCAAGAGCTAAATCCTGATGTTCTTTTTTTAGTATCGTATTTTTCACCCGAGTTGAATCGACGTATCGGTTTTCAAACAGTCCGAGTTGAAATTTGGCATATAAAATTTTGCGAACCGCATCATCAATTCGGGTCATCGGAATAGCTCCTTCATCAACCAGTTCTTTGACCTGATCGAAGAATTTAGGACCATGCATGTGGACATCAAGTCCGGCTAAAACGGCTTGTCTGGAGGCATCTTTTTCGGATGTAGCAATTTTGTGAGTGGTATATAGCCGTTCAATGTCCATCCAGTCGCTGACAAATATTCCCGGAAATCCCCAGGTTTGACGGATTAAGTTGGTGAGGTATTCCTGATGAGCATGGCACGGAATTCCATTGATCTCATTATGGGCAGGCATAATGGTATAGACGTTTGCTTTGATGGCTTCAATAAACGGAGGGAAAAAAATTTCATTTAACGTGCGTTCAGAAACATCAGCAGGAGCACCGTTTAATCCGTTGTAGGCAATTCCGCCTCCTACAAAATGTTTGGCACAGGCTAGAACGTTATCCGGTCCGCCAAAGTCTTTTCCCTGATATCCTTTGATCATTTCCCGACCCATCATTGAAACCAGAAAGGGATCTTCGCCGAATGTTTCGCCACAGCGTCCCCAACGGGCATCGCGGACGACTTCAATATTGGGTGAAAAAGCCCACTGGCAGCCGGTTGCCCGCATTTCGGCGGCAGTATATTTTGCAACCTGATAAGCCAGGCTGGTATCGAATGTTGATGCTATTCCGATTTGTGTCGGATAGATTGTTGTTGCGCCTTTGTACATTCCATGACCATGAATGGCATCAATAGCAATAAGCAATGGTATTTTAAGTCTTGATTTTTCAGCCAGTTCCTGCAAGTAATTGGCCTCTTTGTATGTTGGAACTTTTAAGAAGGATCCAATTTTACCTTGTTTGATCAGTTCAGCCCGTTCGCCTAATCCCATGAGATATTTAACATCCTCATCTTTGTTGGCCGAAGCATTTATTGAAGCTTCACCCACATACTGGCACATCTGTCCGATTTTTTCTTCCAGTGTCATTTCTTTGAGCAATAAATTAGCCCTTTCACTGGAGGATAAGCTTGGATCGGAGTACGTTTTAGTTGTCTTTTTTGAAATGGAAATACATGCTGTTAGCAGAACGACAGCAAAACATAAGCTTACATTAAAAAACTTCATGGAATGTATTTTTACTGATTTTTTTTGGCGCGCTAAAGATAGTTATCTTTAAACCAACAATGACCTTTGATTTTTCAGATCAAAGGTCATTGCTCAAAAAAAAAATTAAATCCAATTACAATTTTGCATGAGATCCATCACAAAATGGTGGTTTTTTCGAATGTTTACAACCACATAAATAGGCTTTCTTGGTTTCAACTGCGGTGAAAAGTACCGGTTTAAATTCGGTTCCCTGATGTGAACCATCGCAGAATGGTTGATTTTTACTTTGACCACAAGCACACCAGTAATATTCTTTTCCAGCCTCTAAGTTTACCACGTACGGTCCTTTTTGAGCAATTTTTGGTTCCATAATTTTCTCCTTTATTTCTTTTTTGATCCTTTAAAATTACAGAAACGCTAATTGACATCAAAGCGTATCTTCGTGTTTATTCTGTCGGTAAACTGTTATTCGGTTAATTAATCACTCCCAAATTTTTGAATACAACCGGTAGAATGAATTGCTGTGGTACGCAAACATTATTATTTTTTGCGGAAGTCCATATGGGAGATTGCTTGATTACCCGAACAGCCTCATTGTCAAAATTTTTATTTCCTGAACTTTTGTATACAGTTACATCTTTTACCTGTCCATCCCAGTCTACAACGAATCGTATATACGATTTGCCCTGACATTTACTGATCATTTCATTAAAAGGATATCGGATGTTCATGGCAAGGTATTTTTTAAACATCAAAAGATCTCCGTTCTGGAATTTTGCACTTTTTTCAACATTTATCTGAACAATTGTGTCATGTGATGTGCAGTTGACAGAATCGATCTTTGACACGATATCTTTATTCTGAGACTTTACGAAACTACTTTGAATGCATAGAACGAGTACTATTAGAAGTGTTCTGAAATTGTTTGAGCTCATACTTTTATCGATTATATGTTTATTCGTAAGTTATTTATCAAAAATAAACATTCCAGAGTATAGTTTACTCAAACAGAACTTTTTTTTATGGCTTTTTAGTCTCGGATCACAAAGTTTATTTTCTAAATACTCCCCATTCGGTGACATAAAAACCACTTCGATTGAATGGTTTTATAACTGGTTCCGGTATTGCAGTAAAATGATCAGTTCCAACGACGCCATAGAACAGGCGATTTACCGTGTGCGGCTTGGTGGAGAAGTTAAGCTGGATTATTTGATCAATGATCTCATTTGTTTGAGGATAGACGCAATAGTAATTTGCATCATTTAATAATGGGATCCAGTAGTCTGTAAAGTCTTTTATCTCAGATGCAGAAAAATTGTATGAGCCCATGTTTTGTTCAAAGAAAGGTTTTAAATCGGCTTTGGCAATGCACCATCCTTTTTGGTATTGGAAAACGTTAGGTTGCTTACTTTCATAGAAAAGATAATCGTATTGATCATTGATTTTCCCTGTAGGTTCAACATGGACGAACCAACCGTTGTTGTACGTTGGGATTGATTGAACAATATTTCCACCTTGCGGAAAATTAATCGTTACGCTCAGATCGAGCGATTTTACAGGATAGATATAAATATTGGGTTTGTAAACCATTATTTCGGATGAAATCGGTTTGGTGATCGTATCTGATTCCTTTCCATTAAGTGCAATAAGAGTAACATTAAATGGAAATTTCCCTTCAAATGTATGTTTGGGGTCTTTCTCTGTGGAGGTCTTTCCATCTCCAAAATCCCATTTATAACTTGTTGCATTTTCCGAGCAATTTAAAAATTGAACTTCTCCGGCTAAGGTTTCGGTGGTGGTATACGTAAATCCAGCCTTCACATTACTGCTCTCATCATCTTTGCAACTACTGCTAAAAATTATACTGAGTAAAGCGAAATAGACAAAATGAAATTGCGTTTTCATAGAAGTTGTGTTTTTGCACGATTTTCCATTAAGATGTTCTTCTTGCCTCAAAAGTTGCGTTGCGTTAATTCTTTCGGGCCACTTTGTTTGTTTTTTTTTACTGGCAATTCCCTCTTGACATCAGAAAACACCAGCGGCTTACCAGATTGTTTAGGGTTTGCTGCAGAATGATCCTTGAAAACAGCAAAAGGGAACAACCCTTTCGGATTATTCCCTTCTATACATTGGTGTTCAGCATAGACTCTGTTTGTAAATTAAATACAGAGCCTGAATGCTGAGACTTTTATTTGCTGTGTTTAATATTTGCCTGAGCAGCTGCTAAACGAGCGATTGGAACGCGGAATGGAGAACAGCTTACGTAGTTCATTCCAACTTTATCGCAGAATTCAACCGAACTTGGTTCACCGCCATGTTCACCACAAATACCAACTTTTAAGTTTGGTTTTGTTGAGCGGCCACGGGTAACACCTAGTTCAACCAACAAACCAACGCCATTTTGATCCAATACCTGGAATGGGTCTTGTTTGAAGATTCCTTTGTTGATGTATTCTGGTAAGAATTTACCGGCATCGTCGCGAGAATAACCCAAAGTCATCTGAGTTAAGTCGTTTGTTCCGAATGAGAAGAAGTCAGCTTCAACTGCAATATGGTCAGCAGTTAAGGCAGCACGTGGAATTTCGATCATGGTACCTACCAGATAATCGATGCGGTCGCCTTTTTCAGCAAATACTTTTTCTGCTGTTTCGCGAATGATAGTTGTTTGGTTTTTAAGCTCAGCAACAGTACCAACCAGCGGAACCATGATTTCCGGACGGGCATCAATACCTTTTGCTTTCAAATTCATTGCGGCTTCAATGATTGCACGAGCCTGCATTTTAGTGATTTCAGGATAAGTAATACCTAAGCGGCAGCCACGGTGACCCAACATCGGGTTGAATTCGTGTAACGATTCCACTTTGTTTTTTACCTGTTCAACTGAAATACCCATTTCTTTAGCCATTTCAAGCTGGTTAGCTTCTTCGTGAGGTACGAATTCGTGTAATGGTGGATCGAGCAGACGGATAGTCACGCCATAACCAGCCATAGCTTCAAAAATTCCTTCGAAGTCGCTACGTTGCATAGGTAATAATTTAGCCAATGCTTTTTCACGTCCGGCAACGTCGTCGGCCAGAATCATTTCACGCATTGCTTTGATACGTTCGCCTTCGAAGAACATATGTTCTGTACGGGTCAACCCAATACCTTGTGCTCCGAAGTTACGTGCAATTTGTGCATCTTTTGGAGTGTCGGCATTGGTACGGACTACCATGCGTGTATATTTGTCAGAAATAGCCATTAATTCGCCAAAGTCGCCGCTTAATTCAGGATCGATGGTTGCAATTTTACCTTCGTAAACTTCGCCTGTAGTTCCGTTTAAGGAGATGAAATCACCTTCTTTAAATGTTTTACCGTCAACTTTGATGGTGCGCTCTTTGTAGTCGATTACTAAGCCTCCGGCACCGGAAACGCAGCATTTACCCATACCACGTGCAACAACCGCAGCGTGAGAAGTCATACCTCCGCGAGCTGTTAAAATACCTTCAGCCACGTTCATTCCGCGAAGATCTTCAGGAGAAGTTTCGATGCGAACCAAAACTACTTTTTTGCCTTTTGCAACCCATTCTTCAGCTTCGTCGGCAAAGAATACTACCTGACCAGTAGCTGCACCCGGAGATGCTGGCAATCCTTTGGCAAGTACTTTGCCAGCTTTGATTGCTTTTTTATCGAATACCGGGTGTAATAATTCGTCGAGTTTGTTAGGTTCAACACGAAGTAATGCTGTTTTCTCGTCAAGTAAACCTTCTTTCAACATGTCCATGGCAATTTTAACCATGGCAGCACCTGTACGTTTTCCGTTACGGGTTTGTAAGAACCAGAGTTTACCTTCCTGAATGGTGAACTCCATATCCTGCATGTCTTTGAAGTAGTTTTCAAGTTTATTCTGAATGTCGAATAATTCCTGATACATCTGAGGCATTGCTTCTTCCAGTGATGGATATTTTGAAGCACGATCAGCTTCAGAAACGCCGGCCAGCTGAGCCCAACGTTTTGAACCTTCAATGGTGATTTGCTGAGGAGTACGAATACCAGCAACCACATCTTCACCTTGTGCATTAATTAAATATTCTCCATTGAACAGGTTTTCACCGGTTCCGGCATCGCGGCTGAAACAAACACCGGTTGCTGAAGTAAGTCCCATGTTACCGAATACCATTGCCTGTACGCTAACTGCAGTACCCCATTCTTCCGGGATATTGTTGAGTTGGCGGTAGTAGATCGCACGGTCGTTCATCCAGCTATTGAATACTGCACAAACAGCACCCCAAAGTTGTTCGTATGAACTTTCAGGGAAATCGTGACCTGTTTTTGCTTTTACTGCAGCTTTAAATTTGGTAACCAGTTCTTTTAATGCTTCAACAGAAAGCTCATTGTCGTTAACAACACCTTTTGCATGTTTTACTTCTTCCAGAATTTCTTCGAAAGGATCGATGTCTGTTTTCGAAGTTGGTTTCATGTCAAGAACGACATCACCATACATTTGAACAAAACGACGATAACTATCCCAAACAAAACGGGGGTTGTTGGTTTTTTTTGCCATACCTTCAACTACGGTGTCATTTAAACCGAGATTTAGGATGGTATCCATCATTCCTGGCATTGAAGCGCGGGCTCCGGAACGTACTGAAACTAATAGTGGGTTTGAAGCATCACCGAATATTCCTCCGGTTTGTTTTTCAACTTGAGCAATTGCTGCTTCCACTTCGGATTTTAAAAGTTCGATTACTTTTTCACGGCCTTGTTTCGTGTAAATGGCACAAACATCGGTGGTGATAGTAAATCCGGGAGGAACAGGAACTCCAATCAAGTTCATCTCAGCAAGGTTTGCACCTTTTCCTCCGAGTAAATTTCGCATATCAGCTCTTCCTTCAGCTGCACCATTTCCAAACGTGTAAACGTACTTTGTCATAAGGTTTGTAAATTAGATAGTTGTTGATATATAACTAATTGTTGTGTTTTATATTTCGTGCCTTCATGAATTGTAACTGTTTAATCAGGAGTGTCGTTTTCTTGAAATTGTTAAAGAATTGTTATCACAACATCAATTAATCTCATTCTAAAAACGATTTTCCTGACAAGCGTGACAAATATAGCGATTCATTTAAGAAGCGAAAAGCAAGAGTTAATTTTTAATTAAATTTATTGAAAAGGCCTTTGTGTTGAGAATAAAAGGTTCAAATTTTGATATTTTCTAACGCGTATCCTGAATTTTGATTTTGAGCTGCTTAATTACTTTATGATATATGATTTCTGATTTTTTCGCAGTTCCATTAGTAGAATTACCCTGTTTATTACCTGCTGCCTTTCATTATTCAATTGATCCAGTTTTAATGTTCTTTAACGTTGGTTGACAGTTGTTGACAGAGTTTCACCCTATATTTGCAGAGGACAAAGAAATATAAGAGTAGGTTTTTTTTCATAGAAATGGATTTGGTTAGTTAGAAAAGGAATGAATTGTATTCATTCCTTTTTTTGTGTCGAAATTGTCCGATGTATTTACTGTAACCTGTTAAAATTTCCTGCTTTCTTCTTCACTTTCAGCCAATTTGTCTTCCTGTTGCCAATTTTAAGAATTGGCAAAACTATTGATGCGAATAGGCGTAAATCATAAAACAATTTTAATCTGCATTTTTATTCTGAATAAATGGATTTTCGGATGAATGCTTAACAGAAACCGTTTAAACAATCATACAATGAACTTTAATAATTTTACAATTAAGTCGCAGGAAGCCATTCAACATGCCTTTGTCGTTGCTCAGGGAAACAACCAGCAAGCAATTGAAACGGGTCATATTTTGAAAGGTCTTTTCCATGAAGCTGAGAACGTGACCAATTTTCTACTAAAGAAAGTTGGAGCAAATCCGGTACTGATTCATCAGACTCTTGACCGTATTGTTGAATCTTATCCGAAAGTTACCGGTGGTGAACAGTATTTGTCGTCGGATGCTAATAAAGCTTTACAAAAAGCTATTGCTATTATGCAGGAAATGAATGATCAGTTCGTTTCTGTTGAGCATATTTTCATTGGACTGCTGGAAACCGGTGATACCATCAGCCGGATGCTTAAAGATTCGGGGGTGAACAAGAAAGATCTGGAAACAGCGGTCAAAGAACTTCGGAAAGGTGCAACCGTTGATAGCCAGACTGCCGAAGATAAATTTGATTCGTTAAATCGCTATGCTGTAAATCTGAATCAGCGTGCCAGGGATGGAAAACTTGATCCTGTTATTGGTCGTGATGATGAAATACGTCGTATTCTTCAGATCTTATCGCGCAGAACAAAAAACAACCCCATATTGATTGGTGAGCCGGGAACAGGAAAAACCGCAATTGCTGAAGGATTAGCTCAGCGAATTGTACGCGGCGATGTCCCTGAAAATCTGAAAACCAAACAGCTTTTTTCGCTCGATATGGGTGCATTAATTGCCGGAGCCAAGTATAAGGGTGAGTTTGAAGAACGTCTGAAGGCTGTGGTTAACGAGGTTATCAATGCCAACGGTGAAATCATCTTGTTTATTGATGAAATTCATACTTTGGTTGGAGCCGGGAAAAGTGAAGGAGCTATGGATGCTGCCAATATTCTGAAGCCAGCTTTGGCTCGCGGAGAATTGCGTGCTATTGGCGCGACTACGCTGAGTGAATATCAGAAGTATTTTGAGAAGGACAAAGCTCTGGAACGTCGTTTCCAAATAGTAACTGTGGACGAACCGGACACTCTTAGTGCTATTGCAATCTTGCGGGGACTGAAAGAACGGTATGAAAATCATCATAAAGTGAGAATTAAAGATGAAGCGATTATTGCTTCGGTTGAACTTTCACAACGATATATAACAGAACGTTTTTTACCTGACAAAGCCATTGATTTGATGGATGAAGCTGCTGCACGATTGCGTTTGGAGATGGATTCTGTTCCTCAGGAGCTGGATGAAATTGACCGGAAAATTATGCAGCTTGAAATTGAACGCGAAGCCATCAAACGCGAAAAGGATGAGCGAAAGCTTAGTTCTCTGAATGAGGAAATTGCGAATTTGAAACAGGAACAATCAAAATTCAGGGCTCAGTGGCAGCTCGAGAAGTCGTTGATTGATGGGATTCAACAGCATAAGCGTGAAATTGAATCTTTGAAGATTGAAGCTGATCAGGCAGAACGTGCCGGCGATTTTGGTCGTGTTGCCGAGATTCGGTATGGAAAAATTCGTGAGGCTGAAGCTGAAATCGAGCGACTAAAAACCGAGTTAAGCAATAATAAGGCTGAACATCTAATCAAAGAAGAAGTGGATGCAGAGGATATTTCGGAGATTGTTTCGCGCTGGACTGGTATTCCGGTTTCGCGGATGTTGCAGTCTGAACGCGAAAAATTGCTGAATCTTGAAGATGAGCTTCATCATCGTGTTATTGGTCAGCATGAAGCGATTAGTGCGGTTGCTGATGCGGTACGACGGAGTAGGGCAGGACTTCAGGATGAAAAACGTCCGATCGGTTCTTTTATATTTTTAGGAACTACTGGTGTTGGTAAAACGGAGTTGGCCAAAGCGCTGGCTGAATTTCTGTTTGATGATGAGAATATGTTGACTCGTATCGATATGTCGGAATATCAGGAGAAATTCTCGGTTACCCGATTGATTGGTTCTCCTCCCGGATATGTTGGATACGATGAAGGTGGACAACTAACCGAAGCAGTGCGCCGGAAACCTTATTCGGTGGTTTTGTTCGATGAAATCGAAAAAGCACATCCGGATGTATTTAATGTTTTGCTTCAGGTTTTGGACGATGGGCGTTTGACGGACAATAAAGGTCGGGTCGCTAATTTTAAGAATACGATTATTATCATGACCTCTAATCTGGGCTCTCACCTGATTCAGGAGCGGTTTGAACAGATCAATGAGCGCAACCGTTCACAAATTGAAGAAGATACGCGAGAAGAGCTTTTTAGTATGTTACGGAAGACAATTTCTCCGGAATTTTTAAACCGTATTGATGAGGTTATCATGTTTACTCCGTTATCAAGAAAAGATGTTCGTGAAATTGTTCAGTTACAGTTTAACCTTATCGTGAAGCGAATTCCAAATAATCAGTTCACGATTGAAATTTCGGAGGAAGCTATTGATTGGCTGGCTACGGTTGGTTATGATCCAACTCACGGTGCCCGTCCGGTTAAGCGGGTTTTGCAAAAATATCTTCTGAATAACCTATCCCGGGAGATTCTTTCCGGAAGAATGGTAAATTATTCGAAGGTTATGGTTGAGATTGAAAATGATGAGATGGTATTCCGGTATAACTAATACTATTCTGGTTCTGACTCACCCAATGTCCAATAAATCGGATTTGGGGTGAGTCAGAATTTTTTATTCGAATTAAAACGATATTAGTCTAATAAATTATTAAAAAACATGAATTTAATGATGTTTAACGACGAATTCAGTCTTTTTTTAGACATTCAGCTATCCTAAATCTAGGTTTTTCCGTTCTTTTTAATTCGAATAAGCTACTTTTACCATCTCAAAATTCAAACAAAAGAATAAGTATGAGTTTTAATAATCAACTACACACATTTCACATTCCCGTGTTAGGTCTTGGATATTCCATGGACACTCCGGTGAAAGTAGCTCATTATGGCATTTCATCGGTGATTTCTCTGGTCGATGATATTACGATGGAGAAAATGAGGGAATTTTATTGTAAAAAATTCAATTTGCCTTTTCAATCAATTTCAAGTAAAACTGAAGATCATCGGGCGAAGCGAATTACAGCCTATCTTAATACTGTTCAGGAAATTGTAAAACAGAAATTTGAAAATCTGAAAAATTCTTTTTCTCAGACCGAAGAAGAAGTTCAGAAATACATCAGTATGTTACCTGATATGTCGGAGGTTAAACAAAAGTTCAACCAGATGGTCAATGCTGAAGGAATGAAGCAAAAATTGTCGGATTGGTTGAAAGACAACCTTGTTGTTGGCGAAATCGATGTCAATATCATGTCGAAGCTTGACCGGGATTGTTATGAAGGGGGAGAAAAACTTGAGCATGTTAATAGCGATGCACAGGCTTCTCTTCGCGGATTTGCGTTAAGTGATTTAAGTTCGTCACTGGTTCTTTCTGCCGGCATGAATCCTCGTTTATACAGCTATCTCGAAGCGTTTGACGATTTTTTTCCGAATGAGGAAATGGTATTAAAGAAAAAGATAATCCTTAAAGTTAGTGATTACCGGTCGGCAATGATTCAGGGTCGTTTCCTGGCAAAGAAAGGAATTTGGGTCTCTGAATATCGCGTTGAATCTGGTCTGAATTGTGGCGGACATGCATTTGCTACAGATGGCTTCCTGCTGGGGCCTGTTTTAGACGAGTTTAAAAATAAACGGGAAGATTTGATCGAAATGGTTCATGATATTTATGTCAAAGCTTTGGTTGAGAAGGGAAAACCTGTTCCTGAAAAACCATTGTTTGTGAAAATTACCGCGCAAGGTGGCGTTGGATCAAGTACAGAACATGAATTTCTGTTAAATCATTATAACTTAGATTCAATTGGCTGGGGAACTCCTTTCTTATTGGTTCCGGAAGCTACTACCGTTGACGAAAAAACGCTGGAACTCCTCTGCAACGCTAAAGAAGAAGACCTTTACATGAGCGAAATTTCGCCAATGGGTGTTATCTTTAATAATGTTCGTGGTAACGGAATGGATGTAAAGAAAGAGGCCATGAGTAAATCTAAAAACTATGGCTTTGCCTGCACCAAAAAGTATCTGGCCTTGACTCCTGTTGAGTCGGGCGAAGGTATCTGTACTGCATCGAAAGAATATCAGCGTAAAAAGATTCAGGAGCTTAAAGAAAAGAACCTGAGTGAAATGGAATTTGAAAAGGAACTTGATAAGATAACCGTCAAAGCTTGTCTTTGCAATGGTCTTACCGCTTCTACCTTAATGGCTCATGGCCTGGATACTGCGATTGAAGGTACCGAGGTAAGTATCTGTCCTGGACCAAATCTGGCGTATTTTTCGAGCACCTATTCCCTGAAAAAAATGGTTGATCATATTTATGGCCGTACAAATGTTATGGAGCGAACTGATCGTCCTAACCTTTTTGTAAAAGAAATGAAGATGTACATTGACTATTTAGGTGGGAAAATTGAAGAAACCATTAAGCCTATTTCTGACAAGCAAAAGAAGAATTTCGATTCTTTTCTTGATAACATGACTAAAGGTGCTGAATATTATAAGGATTTGTTTCAGAAGTACAAAGCACAACTGGACGATTCAACATCCAAA
>Ga0302286_10002189_pt1 | contig 13750 bp, 5 predicted proteins | sample III_Fen_E2_3_FD_198765 | JGI IMG/M metagenome (GOLD analysis project Ga0302286, IMG submission 198765) | Peat permafrost microbial communities from Stordalen Mire near Abisko, Sweden - III_Fen_E2_3 | ecosystem: Environmental > Terrestrial > Soil > Wetlands > Permafrost | place: Sweden: Abisko...
GTTGAAGAGGTACGCTTGGAAAGCGTATGTACTCCAAAAGGGTACCGGGGGTTCGAATCCCTTCCTCTCCGCAAATTTTATCAACAACAATCACACTATAAATACAAGGGACTATTAAGGGGCAAAGTCCTCTTTTTAGTCTCTTCTTTTTTAAAGCTTCTTCTTTGATAAAACTGTTATATTTTAATATATAATTAAGGCAGCGATGAGATAAAGCTATTCACGGACATTTTGAAGAATTTGCTTATTTCAAACTCACATTCACATAATTAATAGGAGTCATTATGGAATTTCGCTAAAAGTCGGTTAATTCACTGTAAAAATCACGGGTTCCATTTCAGAGAACTGGAATATAAATACATCATTCAACATATAAAATAACAAAACATTGAGATTGACATTCACCAAACCACCATTGGCACGCTTTATTTGAAGCTTGACATCACACATAACTTTAGCGTTTGTTAATTCAAATGAACTATTGTAAAACTGGGAATTCGGCACTAAACTCAGCTTAAGGTTCGAAGGATCTTCCTTATTCTCAATTTCCAAAAAATCGGCTGCTACTTGATTAATAAGAAGTAGTTCTCCCGTTTTATTAAATGCAATACCACAGATTGTCATTGAGTTAAATATTTCTAGTATTTCCTGAAGTTCGTCAAGTAGTGTAAAGTAATTATACATAGTTCATTATTTTCAAAAGAGTTAAATAGGCTTTATTTCAATGATTTCTATATCTTCCTGTATCTAATCGCATAGATAGAATTGATCATTTGGGCAGTCAGTATGACATTTTTTCGGTTGAATACTAAATAAGAATAATATAATGTCGTATTAATTTTGCGTTGTCATAAAACAACGATATATATGAGACATTTAACACTAAAGACAGAAGAAATAGAAATCATTGGAATTGCTTTTAAAAACGAGTAATAATAATAATACTATACGAAAACGCATACAATGCCTTCTCTTATCACATTCAGTTACAAGACAGTTTTAACGTTGCTATATTATGTTCTTCTATTAGCAACTGAGGCAACTCTTTGCAGGATTTCAGATTTAATTTTTTCCTGATTCTGTATTTAATCGAATAGATTAAGTCAATCGTTTTGGCTGTCAGCAGGGCAATTTCTTCGGTAGACATATTTTGGGCAATGAGTCCGCAAACAATTAATTCAATATACGAGAGAACTGGAAATCTCTTCGAGAGCAAATCAATTTGATCTTTATCCAAGTAACTTTGGAATATTCGTTGATTCAGCGTCTGCTCCTCAAACAATTTCTGCATTACAAGTTTTTGGGTTCTATTTCGTATCCGGGTTGTACCCTGAAGTGCCTTAGAACCTACCTGTTTCTGTCTTGGCAGATGAATATCCCAAGAACCTGACAATTCAAAAAACTGGAACAGAAATATATCGCTTAATCCGTTGAGCATGCAGGCACTGAAACAGACCACCACGGAATTTGAATCCGGATATTTTACCTGATAAAGTTTATTTTTAAAAATTCTTCCAGTCTTTAATTCGTGTATTATGGATAGTAAGTAATTATAATCATTTAAGGCTGTCAGACGCTTGGTTCTAAAATCGCCCAACATCTTGATATTTAAGAAGTTTTTGGACGGCTGATTAAAATCAATGAGCCGTCCATTTTTGTCGAAAATAGTGGTGCAAACAGGCAACGATTTCATCATGACCATTAGTTCTTGCACGTTAAAAGTTATTGGAAGATACTTATACATTGTTACATATTTATATTAGTTCATTTTTATTTAAAAGATCAGAACATTATCCAGGAGTCAGAGGGATTAGAAGACTCATTCCTTTATAGCGGGCTCTGTCGCCTGATTCCCGCTTTGGGTTGAAGAAGGATCGCATTCATTGAAAAATCCCAATGGCAATGCATTTTTATTTATTACGTCCCCGGATTTATATTTATCTGGATCAACATTCTCCAATACCGACTTCTGGTCCACATTATAATCAATTACCCTCACTTCAGTACGTCGGTTAGCCTGATGATCCTGTTCGGAACAAGGAACTCCATTTGCACATCGTCTTATCAATCGGCTCTTCCCATATCCTTTTGCGATTAAGCGGGTAGAATCGATACCATTTTGCACCAAATAATTTACCACTGCCTGAGACCTTCTTTGTGACAATTTATTATTGTAATCCACAGTACCGCGGCTATCGGTATGCGAGCTTATTTCCACTGAAATTGGGTAGGATTTTAATATGCCGATTAAAGTATCTAAGACGGATTTTGATCCAGGGCTTAAATTATATTTATCAAATCCATAATAGAGAACATTCAATTTCCAAGCATAATTAATTGTTAATTTATCTAATGAAAAATTTGGTGAAGCAATTCCGACCGAATCATTTGACTGATATATTTTAACTGCTTTTAGTGGCAAACAAAAACTTGAAAATCCTTTTTTTATTACCTTCACAATGATATCCTTTGCATCAGGTACTTCAAAATGATAGTTGCCTTGTTTATCGGTTTTAGCAATATACACTCTTCCATCCTTTTTATTCAGCAGGAACAACGTGGCTCCCTCAAGCGGCATATTGCTTTCTTTGTTTATAACCTGATTTTCAATAAAATACATCTTGACAGGTTCTTTGTAATAGAAACTAAATATATCATTATTATTAAACCTATCGGATGTAAAAAAACCGCTTAAAGCCGTGGAGTCCTGTGTCCAACCAAAATCATCACCAGGGCTGTTTACCGGATAACTTAAATGTTCCGGCTTTCCATTTCCTTCCAGAGCATCTTGCAACGGAATCCTGAAGATATCCAATCCACCTAAACCGGGTAACCCATCGCTGCTAAAATACAGGTCGTTGTTGGAAGCAATCGTTGGGAAAACCTCATTTCCAACCGTGTTCAGGTTTCCGCTAAATGCTTTCATTTTGCTCCAGTGTTCCTTAATGCTTTTCCGCTGGGCGTAGTATAAATCATAGCCTCCCTTACCACCTGAAATATCAGAGCTTAACACCAGCAAAGTGCCATCCCTGTTAATCGCGGGATGCATGACTGTATAGGTTTTAGAATCACCAAACGGTAACTCCTTCATTTTCATAGTACCGGAAGGTTTGTAAACACCTTCCACCAAATGAAGGCGGATAACCCTGTCTCTATCAGGTTTGTTGTAGTTGGTGGCGAAATAAAAATGATTATTCTTATCAATCGAAACTGTACCAACATTGTAATAAATATCACTCAACCCTTTTACCAATGTAACGTAAGGATTAAATGCAGTATCGGGATATGATTTATCAAAAATACTATTTCCTTTTCCATGAAGGATATCGGCTTTTATCGTTTCAGCTGTTTTTGCTTTAATTTGTTCATTGTTGGAGGATAGAGCCATATCCATCCCTTCCAGAAGATTGGCAACTATTTTTTTTATAGGCACTTCCCACAGCGAAGTAAAATTAGTACCTGTATAGTCTAAAAAGACTTTTTGATGAAGATCCGGTTTGTTGCTACTAAAAAACAGAATTCCGTTGTGCAGGAACGGAGAAAATTCCTGATACGACGTATTTAAGCCCAATATTCCAAGATGCCAGTTCAAAGAATCTTTTTTCATGGATTTCAGAATTAACTCGTCATTAAATGCTGCGACCCGGAGTTCATATCCCGGAATGCCGCTGAGCCACAGGGAAGCTTGTTTATAGTCTCGCTTACGGGCAAAAAGCTCGGAGATGCGTAGTTGCTGTTCGATAGTTGCACCAATTTTTCCATTGGGGAATAAGAGGTTGTATACCCTTAATGTATTGTCATATTCCTTCATCTGCCAATAACAATTCGCCAGTTTTGGTAGTACTTCCGGATCATTAGCTACCGTTTGAAGATAGTTCTCGTAATAAACCATAGCAACAGGGTATTTAAGATTTTTATACGCTAAATCACCTTTCTTAAGGATCTTCTTTTGCTCTTTTGGAGTCAATTGTTTATATTGTGCCTGGAGTCCACTTATGCAAACCGTATTCGCAACAAGGAATAAAAGTATCGTAATCCATTTTTTGTCAAGTAGTTTCATTATCATAAACCATTTTATGTTTTTTCAGATCAAAATCCTAGTAATAGCGAGGTGATATAATATGTGAGCTTTGGGGCATATTGAACTCAAAATTCAATATTAATTCATGTGATCCAGTACTAAAGTTTTTTAGATTTGATATCAGGTAATCATAGGCATACCCGATTGAAATTTGTGGTGCTAGCCTAAATTGAACCATTCCCACAAGAGCGTCCTTTTGGCGATAACTTAACCCGATCCCTACCGTGTTTTGAATCCAGCCGTTGAGGTTTATATCATATTGTAACGATTCCCCCTTAACTGCTTTGAGCATCAAAGATGGTTTAAGTTTAAAGTCATCTGAAATATCAAAAATATAGCCGCCTGTCAGAAAATAGTGACTATCTGAGCCGGTTGTTATTTGCATCTTGTTTTTCATGATTCTTGTATGTAAAAGTGATGGAACAGATAATCCTACATACCATTGCTTAGTTTCATATAATGCCCCGATACCGGCAGTTGGAATAACAGTATTAACATCCTCCTGAAAAACGGGATCTGTTTCTGTGGTGGAAACCTCGGAGTAGGCCGCCCGATAGTTCATAGCGCCTCCACTCAGCCCCAGCGTCAAACTGGAACTGATGAATTTGAGGTGATAGGAATAAAAAAACCGGACACCCTGGCTCGTTTCAATTCCCAGCTGATCTTTATATATTTGCAGGCCATATCCAGCCAGGCCTGTATCTCCATACAGTCCAGAAGCTATATCCGCTGAACCTTTAGCCGCTGAACCTTTATCCCAGGATAAAGAGTAAGTTGTTGGAGCACCTTTAATATTCAACCATTGTTTGCGATACAAGGACGTAATATTATCCGCTACACGATTACCCGCATAAGCAGGATTGATATTGATCATATTACTCATGTATTGCGAATACATAACTTCTGGTTGCGCTTTGAGTTGATAACCCATAGACAGGAAATAACAACAAAACAGGATTTGTATTTTTAATCGATTTATTTCAACCATTAAATTGTGAATTCTTTTGTATTGCATAACTATTAGTTTTATTTTGCTCATCGGCTTCCATTAAGCTACAGAAACAATGGTTCACTCCAAATTGTCGAAGTGAAGGGTTTTTCTTTTATTTATCAGTGTCGCAGGGTAATGAATTTAACTCCATTATTCACAATTTCTCCGGTAGAAATCTTAATTAATTTATAGCTCAGATAATAGGTACCGTCCGGCAGATCATTTCCAAAAATGCTGCCAGTTCCCTTCCCATCCCAGTTATTCTGATAGTCGGAACTCTTATAAACTACATTACCATTTCGATTAAATACTTCAATATCTAATTTCGTAGACAGTTCATGTACAATCACAAGTTGATCATTCACCCCATCACCGTTTGGTGAAAATCCATCAGGTATAATGAGCTTTATAACAGGAATATTTGTTTGAGTAGGCAGAGGTAAAATTGTGGCACTATCCGCATGCGATTTCATACTAACCTCACCATAAGTGGTTTCCATTTTCAGGATAGCCTGATTGAATACCGAAAGAGTATCCGACTGACCGTGGGTATTGACGTTCACTTCAATGCGAATGGAGTCCTGCTTGCCCGGAGCCAGTGACGATCCGTCAATAAGCATTTTAACATCAGTCGATCCGTTATACAAACCATTACTAACTAAATGCCCTGTAGCAAAAATCTGATTCACCTTATAAGTATAACCCTTACTGTTAAATACATCGTCTAGATTATCCTCCACCTGTATGTTTTCCAGGCTGGTAGGGGTATCGTTGAATACAGACAACGTATAGAACCAGCTAAAGGTGCCATCGTTATTCATAAACGGTTTGTCGGCTGTTTTTATAAATTCAGGTAATGGCAATACACGTATGATCAATTTAGCCGTATCGGTATTATTATCAGCATCGCTTATAGTGTACGTAATGGTTGGCAGTACTCCGTTGTAATTCAGTGCCGGTGAATACGTGAACAGTCCATCGGTTCCTGCTGTTACCGTACCGACATTCTGTATAATTGCCGTTGTACCGGGTTGATAACTGGTGCCACTAATATTAAACGCCGTGAGCTTGAGTACAGACTTGGCTAAGGCAGGTTCGGTGGAAAATATGGTGGCACTGGCCGCTTTGTTTTCATACGTAGTTATAGTGTCGTTTAGAGCTACCGGAGGGTTGACAACGATGTTAGCCAGCGTAAACACTCCATAACCTGTCACATTGGCGGTTATGGTTCCTGCAGTACTATTTCCTGAGGTAGAAGTGTTCCCTTCGTTAATCCACTGGGTACCATCCCAGCGTGCTACAACCAATGCCTTTGGATCAGCTAGAATAGCATCACTTGTTTTATTGACGTCCCAACTCAACGTGAGTTGACCATTGGTCGTACCATAGGTACGATTTAGCACCCAGTATTCCTTATCGCTGATGTGCGATAGTATGCTGGCTTTCTTGGAGCGGGCATAACCTGCATTGTCCGGATTGACATACAGGTAACGTGCTGCAAAACAATCGGTGGCTATAGCCGTTGACCCGATACTAATGGGACGATAAAAGTAGGCATTGCCAACCGGGAACGTGAAGGCACTATTTCCCGTTTTACTCACAAAGCCATCCACGTAGCTAGCGTCGGAAGCATTGATACAGATAGCACCATTTTCCAATAGCAACATATTCATCATGGTTTCCGGACTGGTTTGTTGGGTAGCCAGAATTCCCTTGCTAAAATTGATCTGTTGCGCCACCGTGATAGGTTGCTCCAGACTGTAGGCCACTGGTGCCAGCAGGCTGCCAAACATAAGACTGTAAAAGCGCGTGGTGCCACTGCCCGAAATATGTTGCAGGGTATCGCTGGCAAACATGCTCTGTGCCGGATTGAGAAGAAGACTATTGTCAAAACCGACCACCCCATCGTTGGTCAAATTCCCGTTGAACCACACCATACCATTGTTCATCAAAACACCTTTATCTGAATTGATAAAATTCATCCCGATAAACTTCTGCCCGCCCGGATACAGCCAGTTGTTTCCGGCATTATATTCGGCTTTCTGTCCGTAAGTTTCCGGAGAAACGAGAGCAAACAACAAGATGATACTGTAAACTATATTCTTCTTCATATCTGACACTTTATAGTACTTATCCTTTCCATTCAACAAGCCATCTTATTAATTTAATGTAAGTTCGATATAAGAATTTATATAACTAATTGAAATACATGCATCATCATTCCCGTAGGCTTCGGCATGAGCTCAGTCGAACGGGAATTTATATCCATAGAATATGTCATTTTAGTGATTAAATTTTCCGTTAGGGAATACATATATCAATTCCCTACGGGAAATTAATCTAAATAAGATGTGTTTTATTATCTGTAGAGCTTGTCCCGATTTATCGGGAACATTTACGTTTTTTCTCTGTTTATCATCCGTGGGTTGCACCCACGGCTATTTATATTAAACTCCTTCGGAGTAAACTATCAACTGTTCACTGATAACTGTCCACTATTGAATCCCCAGTTTATTCATTACCTTTTCCATTTGTTTTTCGAGCAGGTCAATTTTCTGCTGTTGATCCTTAACTTTCTGCTGTTGATCCTTAATTTCCTGCTGTTGCTCCTTAATGGCCTGAATAAGCACGGCCGTAAGGTTCGTGTAATTTACCGACAGATAGCCATCCTTTTCAGTTTTTACCAGTTGGGGGAACACTTTCTGTAATTCCTGAGCAATCACTCCTACCTGCGGTCCTTTGGCATATTTCTCCTGATCCTTAAATTCGTAGGTTACACCTCGTAACTGATCTAATTTGGACAAAACATCAGTCAGTGTTTCAATTTTCGTTTTCAAGCGAACATCCGACCAGTTGTAATACGTACCGCCTACCATTAAGTCGCCGCTAACATATGCATCACCATTCACATGCAATCTATACCAAGGATACGTGGTGCCGATACCCACATTTACCGCATAAGAACCCGTGCCGCCCAGTATTAATGCATTACTGGTTTGTACCTGAGCCATATACCCAATGGCAGTGGCATTGTATAGTCCATCGGGAGTAGTAATAGAATTATCAGTATTGCCTGCATTAACTCCTATTGCCGTAAGGCCAGCACCCGTTGTATTATTATAAAGTGCACTTGATCCGATTGCAACGTTATCGTATCCACCTGTATTATTATAAAGTGCATTTGTTCCGATTGCAATGTTAGTCCATCCAGTTGTATTATAATTAAGTGACATCGTTCCGATTGCAACGTTGTTATTACCGGTTGAATTACCCGTCAGGGTTTGATTGCCGAGTGCAACGTTGTCGTAACCTGTTGTAGTATTAAACAGGGATCGATAACCGAGTGCAGTATTTCCATAAGCAACTGTATTATTCATCAGGCTTTGATAACCGATTGCAGTATTGTTAAGACCATAATTATTAGCCGGGTTTGTTGAACCCTGTAAACTCTGGTACCCAACAGAAGTGTTCGTGTTTTCCCATGCCGAAGCCTTATTATTGGCATACTTCTGGGAACTATACCCTATGGCTACACCACTTGATCCGGCTACATTAGAGTTAAGTGCATATGTTCCAGTTGCAGTATTGTTGCTACCTGTTGTATTATTTTGAAGTGCAATATTCCCAATGGCTGTGTTGTTGTCTCCCGTTGTATTAGTGGAAAGTACAGATGATCCGGCTGCAACGTTGCCTTGTCCTGTTGTATTAGCAGCAAGTGTATTTGGTCCGGTTGCAACGTTGTAGGATCCCGTTGTATTAGCAGTAAGTGCATTTATTCCTATTGCAGTATTGTTGCCACCTGATGAATTACTCTGCATTGTTTGATAACCGAGTGCGGTATTTCCAAGACCTGTATTATTAGCCGGTGTTCCTGAACCCATTAAACTATGGTACCCAACAGAAGTGTTCGTATTTGTCCATCCCGAAGTCGTATTATTGGCATAATACTGGGAACTAGTCCCAAAAGCTACACCGTTTGATCCGGCTACATTATTGTAAAGTGCACCATATCCAATTGCATTGTTGTAAGAACCTTTTGTATTAGAAACAAGTGCATTCCTTCCGGTTGCAACGTTGCCAATACCTGATATATTAGCATTAAGTGCACTTTCTCCGGTTGCAACGTTGTCGGTTCCATTTACATTACTAAAAAGTGCACCATTTCCGGTTGCAATGTTGCTAGTACCTGTTGTATTAGAACCAAGTGCATCCCTTCCGATTGCAATGTTGTTGACTCCGCTTGTATTCTTATTAAGTGCCCAAAAGCCGGTTGCAACGTTGTCATGTCCTGTTGTATTACCATTAAGTGCATTTACTCCGGTTGCAACGTTTCCATAACCAGTTGTATTAGTAGTAAGTGCGTTATACCCGGTTGCAACGTTGCCACCTCCTGTACTAGCAGGGTTTAAGGCCGATACCCCGAAAGACGTATTACTCTTTGCTAAATTCAATAATCCCGACTGTACTCCATTGCGTTTGAATACTACATCTCTGTCGTCGGTGGTGCCTATAACCGGGCAGTTCAATTGGCTAGCACTTACAGTATTTGGAAATGATGTATTTCCACTTTCATCTAACAAAGTAGCTCTGCGAGTTAATGCAGCAAAGGTACCTGTATATTGACTAACATAAATTGGTTCGTTTCCGTCATCTGCTGTAGCTATTTCTGCCCAGCCGGCATTTGAGGCAGTACCACCAACTCTTAATCTAAAATAATCATTATCCGCCATTTGTGCATATAATAAATCAGCTCCATTAGTTCCGGTTAAAGAAGCATATACACGCCCAGCATTAGTAGCATTATCAGCATTAGTAGCATGTCCCACATTAACAGCAGAGCCATGATTTGAAGTTAATTGCCAATACGTTCCATCCCAGGTATTGCTTATATAATAACTAGTGGGGTGTGATACAGACCATAATTTTGTAGCCCCATCTGCTGTAAGGTTAGATGCTGTACCCGTTAATCCTGCTCCCGAGCCGTTGAATTGCCCTGATGCATTAATATTTCCTGCATAAATATCTTCTCTGCCTGTACCCGGATTATTATTAAAGTAGAAATGCCCATCAGATCCAAGACTAATAGAAGATGCAACAACACCACCCCAATGAAAACCAAGTCTTGGTGCACCATCAGCAGCATTATTACCTGTACGACCAGCTACTTCTCTTACACAAACAGCACTGCTATATATTAATCCAGGCGTTGAAGAATAAATACCGGCCCCTGCATTGGTCAAATTATTGGCTAAACCAACAGTTAAACCAGCTGCTGTACCCGTAATATTGGTTCCAACCAAAGCCGATGGTGTACCCAGAGCAGGGGTAACTAAAGTAGGAGAAGTAGCAAATACGGCTAATCCGGTTCCGGTTTCATCTGACAACGCTCCTGATAAGTTGGCTGAGCTGAAAGAGCCTAGTGAGGTAGCATTGCCTACTGAGGTAACAGCACCAGTTAAATTGGCATTGGTGGCAGCGGTGACGTTTGTTAAAGCAGATCCATTCCCTGCAAAGCCGGTAGCTGTCAATACACCTGTTGAAGGAACAAAACTTATTTTTGTTGAAGATACATTTAGTGGCTTGTTACCGGTATTGGCCGTTACCCAGGTTGGATAAACTGGTGTAGCTGTGGCAACATCGTTGGTTATTCCTATGTTGGTGGCGTTGCCCGCGGTAAGGTTTGCAGCTGTTCCCGTAATATTGGTTCCAACCAAAGCCGATGGTGTACCCAGAGCAGGGGTAACTAAAGTAGGAGAAGTAGCAAATACGGCTGTTCCCGTTCCTGTCTCGTCTGACAGAGCCCCCAATAAATTAGCCGAAGTGAAAGTTCCTAATGAGGTAGCATTACCCGATGAGGTAACAACACCGGTTAAATTAGCATTGGTGGTAGCGGTGACGTTTGTTAAAGCAGATCCATTCCCTGCAAAGCCGGTAGCTGTCAATACACCTGTTGAAGGAACAAATTTTAGTAATGTAGATGATACCTTTAGTGGCAAGTTACCGGTATTGGCCGTTACCCAGGTTGGATAAACTGGTGTAGCTGTGGCAACATCGTTGGTTATTCCTGTGTTGGTGGCGTTTGTAGCGGTGGTTGCTGTCGATGCATTACCTGTTAATGCACCTGTAAATCCGGTAGAACTGACAGATGTGAGTCCTGTTATTGTAGCTGGTAAAGAAAGGGTCACCGCTCCTGTACTTCCGGAAGCGGTAATTTGATTTGCCGTTCCGGTAATAGAACTAACTCCGGTCGATGAAGTCAGATAGGTATTTGCATCTACACTGCCATCAGCTTTTAAAAATTGTGCTGCCGTGCCGCCTGATTTCACAATTCCGGTGGCTTTTAAAACGCCACTGAAATTACCTGTACCGTTTACGTCTAAAGTATATGCAGGCGCAGTTGTACCTATACCAACACTTACTGCATTGACTCCGGTACCTCCCAAAATCAAACTGTTATTCTGGCTTACCTTTGCCATATAGCCAATGGCTGTAATATTGGTAAGCGCTGTGGTATTGGCCACTATATCACGGCTTGCCTGATATCCCACAAACGTGGCATTATTATCAGTTATTGATTGCTGTGCTGCAGTTGCGCCATCTCCATATCCAGCACCATCTCCTAACGCTGTGTTGTTGTTCCCAGTTGTATTAAATTTAAGTGCAGTTGTTCCGGTTGCAATGTTGCTGACTCCTGTTGTATTAGCAAATAGTGCACTCTGTCCGGTTGCAACGTTAAAGTTGCCCGTTGTATTAGTATTAAGTGCATTTGCTCCGGTTGCAATGTTGCTGTTTCCTGCTGTATTAGCAGTAAGTGCACTTGTTCCGGTTGCAACGTTGTTGGACCCGGTTGTATTAGCAGCAAGGGCATTTGTTCCGGTTGCAACGTTAAAGTTGCCCGTTGTATTCGAACCAAGTGTAGAATTTCCAATGGCTGTGTTGTTGTTCCCTGATGTATTATTCATCAGGGTTTGATAACCGAGTGCAGTATTTCCAAGACCGGTATTATTAGTCGCTGTTGTTGAACCCTGTAAACTCAGGTACCCAACAGAAGTGTTCGTGTTTGACCAGGGCGTAGTCGTATTATTGGCATAATACTGGGAATTATACCCTATGGCTACACCGTTTGATCCAGTTACATTATTATACAATGTGCCGTTTCCGGTTGCAACGTTGTAGGATCCATCTGTATTCACACTAAGTGCATCTCTTCCGGTTGCAACGTTGTAAGAACCTGTTGCATTAGCATTAAGTGCATTTAGTCCGATTGCAACGTTGTAAGCACCTGTTGTATTATTCTTCATTGTTTGATAACCGAGTGCAGTATTTCCAATGCCTGTATTATTAGCCGCCGTAGTTGAACCCTGTAAACTCTTGTACCCAACAGAAGTATTATAGTTTATCCATGCCGAAGCATTACTATTGGCATACTGCTGGGAACCCTCCCCTATAGACACACCGTTTCTTCCTGCTACATTACTTTGCAATGCGTATGCTCCGATTCCAACGTTATCTCCCCCAATTATATTAGCATTAAGTGCAGTAAATCCGATTGCAATGTTGGTGCCTCCGCTTATATTAGACACAAGTGCATTATGTCCGGCTGCAATGTTGTAAGAACCTGTTGTATTAAATAAAAGTGCATTTGTTCCGGTTGCAACGTTGTTAGAACCTGTTGTATTAGCATTAAGTGCATTTGCTCCGGTTGCAACGTTGTTGGACCCTGATGAATTATTCATCAGCGTTTGATAACCGTGTGCAGTATTGTTGTTACCTGTATTATTAGCCGGTGTTCCTGAACCCTGTAAACTTTGGTACCCTACTGAAGTGTTGTAGTTTGTCCATGCCGAAACCGAATTATTAACATTGTACTGGGAATGATCCCCAAAAGCTACACCGGTTGATCCGGCTACGTTATTGTAAAGTGCACCATATCCGATTGCATTGTTGTAAACACCTGTTGTATTAGCAGTAAGTGCAGTACTCCCAATGGCTATATTGCTGCCTCCCGTTGTATTAGCTCCAAGTGCACTTGTTCCGGTTGCAACGTTGTCGGTTCCTGTTGTATTAGCAAATAGTGCAGATGCTCCGGTTGCAACGTTGCTGGTTCCTGTTGTATTCTTATTAAGTGCATTCATTCCGGTTGCAACGTTGTTGGTTCCTGTAGTAGCAGGGTTTAAGGCCGATACCCCGAAAGACGTATTACTAAATGCACTATTCAATAATCCCGCCTGTACTCCATTGCGTTTGAATACTACATCTTTATTGTCGGTGGTGCCTATAAAGTTGGTACCTGGTGTAGTACCCGCATTGCCTGTCAGAATCCAGCTGCTATTTGAAGCTGCTACGACATTGCCATCCAGTTTTTGAATAGCTTGTAGAATATTATCGGTGGCAGCAAGGGTTTGAGTACCAATGCCACTGACATAACCGGTTAAAACTTTACCTATCACCGCAGCGTTGGTCAGCGTGGCTGCATTCCCAACTGTGGTGACTTCACCAGTCAGGTTGGCATTGGCTGTTCCTGAAGTAAACTCAACCCAGTTTGCATCCAGAATTCCCCCTACAAGTTGATAGGTTTTTGGCGTTCCTGAACCTGCATCCAAAACAGCACAAAGCATACCCTGCTGCCTTCTTAATGCAGGGATTGCATTTCGAGCGGCAATGGTTGCAACCTGATG